>Ga0114998_10003018_pt1 | contig 12575 bp, 14 predicted proteins | sample ArcticOcean_MG_C_5_FD_87044 | JGI IMG/M metagenome (GOLD analysis project Ga0114998, IMG submission 87044) | Marine microbial communities from western Arctic Ocean - ArcticOcean_MG_CB4_138 | ecosystem: Environmental > Aquatic > Marine > Oceanic | place: Arctic Ocean: Canada Basin | collected...
GAGGTGGACCAGCGGCGCTGATCCAAGTACTGCTCGAACATCGTCACGCATCCTGGCAAGACTAAAGAGGGCGGTCTGCGGCGTCCCAAACGGCTCGGCCATGGCGATGCGGGTGGGCGAGTCTGGGACAAGCACCGAGTTTGGGACAGATAGCCGGCCGTTTGGTACACGTAGGACTACGAAGCCCGATCTCAGTCAAGTTGCCGTCAATGGCAGGACATGTAGGCCCAGAGGGACATTTTATTTCGCGCTCATCGCTACATCGAGCGGGCGGCGTTGTCGAACCTGGTGTACTGACCGAGGAAGACGAGACGCTTGGTGCCAATGGGCCCTGCACGGTGCTTGGCGACGATGATCTCGGCGCTGCCCTTGTCGGGCGACTCGGGGTTGTAGACCTCGTCGCGATACAGGAACATCACGACGTCTGCGTCCTGTTCGAGCGAGCCAGATTCACGCAGGTCGGCGAGCATCGGGCGCTTGTCCGCACGGGACTCCAAGTTACGGCTGAGCTGGGAGAGCGCCATGATCGGCACTTCGAGCTCACGGGCCAAGACCTTCAAGTTTCGGCTAATTTCGGACACTTCGAGCTGGCGGTTCTCCGACTTACCCGAGCCGCTCATCAGCTGCAGGTAGTCGATGAGGATCAGTGCCAGGCCGCCGTGCTGCGCCTTGATACGGCGTGCCTTTGCCCTGATCTCCATAACGGTGACCTGTGGGTTGTCGTCGAGGAACAGCGGAACTTCAAGGCGGCCGACGGCGAGGCCGATCTTGGACCAATCGCTTTCGGTTAGCTTGCCGGTGCGCAACTTGCCCGAATCGACTTTCGCTTCGGACGACAGAATTCTCTGTGTCAGTTCGCTGTGGCCCATTTCCAGCGAAAACACGAGCGTCGGCTTGCCCGACGTTTTCGCGATGTGCGTGGCCAAGCCCAAGCCGAATGCTGTCTTGCCCATGGCGGGGCGCGCCCCAACGATGTTCAGGGTGCTCGGCTGTAGACCCGACAGCAGTTCGTCGAGGTCGTCGTAACCAGTCGCTGCGCCCGTGATCGTGTCGCCGCGCTCGAAGTTCTCTTCGAGCTGGTCCATGGCCTCGTTGAGGAGCTCGTCGATTTGGCGGGTCGAGTCGACAACACGGTCTTCGGCGACCTCGAACATTTTCGTTTCGGCCAGGTCGACGGCCTTCGTGACATCGTCGGGTTCGCTGAACGCCAAGTCGGTGATCTCGCCAGCTGTATGGATCAGCCGTCGAAGCAATGCCGTGTCCATCACGATGCGGGCGTAATGCTCAGCACCGGACACCGAGGGGGTGGCGTTCTGCAACTCGTTGAGCCGCTCCATGCCGCCAAGATCATCGAGCATGTTGTGGCGACGCAACTCGTCGGCCACGGTAACCACGTCGACTGGACCGGACGACGAATACAGCGACCGAATTGCGTCAAAAATGTGCTGGTGCGCAGGGCTGTAAAAGTCTCTGACGTTCAGGCCAGCTTCGCCGACGACCCCAATCGCGTCACGCGACAGCAACAGCGCGCCGAGTACCGACTCCTCGGCCTGCAGGTTGTGGGGAGGCACACGACCCGAGCCGCCCTGCGGACGTGGCGACCCGCCGCCAGAGAACTGTCCACCCTGGTACTCGCGGTCGAGATCATTGCTCATGTCGTATCCATTCTTGCTGAACAACCCTGTGGGGAGCTAGTGGCAGAACCCTGGGAATTGCCTGTGGATAAATCCCTCCAACCTGTGGATACCTGTGGGTAGTTGGAGGTGTGGATGGGCTGTAAAAACACGAAAGGCGCGCCCCGCTCGAAAGCAGGACACGCCTTTCACGTGTCGAAACCGTGACGGTCTCCAGATTGGAGCACGTCGCGGTGTTCACCCGGCCAAAGCCGAGTGGAAACTCATTCGGCTGCGACGACCACGATGTTGATCGGGAACGACACATCGCTGTGCAGCGAGGCGGTTGCCGTGTGGGCACCGACGGTCTTGATGTTGTTGACTTCGATCGACTTGCGATCGATGACGATTTCGGTCTGAGCCTTCACCGCATCGGCGACATCAGCAGCACTGATCGAACCGAAGAGCTTGCCTTCACCCGACGCCTTGGCCGTGATTGTGATCGTCTTCGGCACGAGCGAGCTGGCAATTGCGGTTGCTGCCTCGCGTGCTGTCTGATCTTTTTGATCACGGGAGGCACGCATCCTGGCGGCCTGGTCCAGGGCTCCGGGCGACGCCTTGAGAGCGTGGCCCTTCGGGAAGAGGAAGTTGCGGGCGTAGCCGTCGGCGACATCAACGATGTCGCCGCGCAGGCCGAGACCTTCGACCTTGTTACGAAGAATGACGTTCATGTTGCTCAGGCCTCCGTCTCGGTGCTTGCAACCGCGTCACCCGTGTCAACGGACTCATCGCCCGCGTCGTCACCAGTGTCGGTGGCCTCTTCGGAGTTGTTCTCCTTGTTGTCACCGTCGTCGCGCCCACGGCCGCCACCACGATCGTCGCGATCACGACGGCCGCCAGTGCGAGTCGAAGCGACACGCGTGGCGTAGGGCAGGAGCGCCATTTCTCGGGCGACCTTGATCGCGTTCGCGACTTCGCGCTGCTGCTGCAGGTCGTTGCCGGCGACGCGGCGGTTTTTAATCTTGGAGCGATCGCTCATGAAGCGCCGTAGCAGATCGACATCTTTGTAGTCGATGAACTCGACCTTGTCGATGATGAGGACGCTGGTCTTCTTTTTGAACTTGCGGGGGTTGGCGTCTCGCGCCGACCGGGCCTTGTTCTTCTTACTGGCCATAATAGTTACCTAGGTATTCCTGACTGGAAGATGATCTTCGATTGAAAGAGTGAGTGACTTGGGGTTGGCGGGTCCAATGATTTGGACCCGGCCGTGACTCAGGACGTGCTTAGAACGGCTCTTCTTCGCCGTACACGGGATCTGGAGGAGTCGCCGGGCGAGCTGCGCCGCCGCCTCCGCTGTTGCCGCCGCCACCACCGCTGAATCCGCCGCCATCGGCGGAGTCACGGGAGATGCGCTCGACCTGTGCCTGCGCCCAGCGAAGGCTGGGGCCGAGGTCGTCTGCGATCACTTCGGTGATGTTGCGCTTCTCGCCCTCACGAGTGTCGTAGGAGCGCTGCTCCAAACGACCCGTGACCATGACGCGGTTGCCCTTATGCAAGCTGGCTGCGGCATTTTCGCCGAGATCAGCCCAGGCGACCACGTTAAAGAACGAGACCTGCTCCTGCCATTCGCCATTCACCTGATAGCGGCGATTGACGGCAAGACCGAAGCTGGCAACACCACGGCCCCCGGTGGTGTATCGAAGTTCGGGATCCTTGGTGAGGTTCCCGGTGAGTGTGACGGTGTTGTCCTGTGCCATTGATTTCCCCTTTGGCTATGAGCTGAGAATCAGACAGCGACGGCGGCGGCAGTAATGCCGCGACGCTCTGCTTCTTCGTCTGGCAAACGGATGAGCTTGTGGCGGACAATGTCGTCCGCGAGACGGAGCTGACGCTCCAAGTCGTCGAGTGCGCCAGGCGCAGCAACGAACTGAGCAACCAGGTAGTAGCCCGAAGGCTTCTTGTTGATCGGGTAAGCGAACTGTCGCTTGCCCCACCAGTCGATCTTGTCGTGCAGTGTTCCGCCGACCTTTTCGATCCCGTCGCTGATCGTCTTCATCCAGGCCTGAGCCTTGGGGTCATCGATGTCTCCATCAATGATGACCATCATTTCGTACGCACGATTCATGCGGTGTATAGCTCCCTTCGGATCCCACATTCACGGTGTCCAGGCGTGAAGAGATGGGGAGCCCCGAACCAGAGTGGTTGTGGGGGCAGGGTATGTAATGGACCGCGTAATGCTACCGGCCGCGCGGGGATCGCGTTCCCGCCGTGCTGCCAGTTGCGTCGCATGTTTCAACCATAGAGACGCGCTGTCACAGGGTGGAGGCAGCCGGGCACGCCTCTGCTTCTGTTCCTTTGATCAATCTGGCGCTCGACCCTGGCTCGATACCGACCGCTGCCAGGTCTCCTTGAAAGACTTCGATGGCAAGGTCGAACTCTGCACCAGCTGGGAAACGGTCGCACTGGCTGCGGACATCGCTCTCGCACGGGGCCATGTCTGCCATCGAAACCAGGGCGCCACCGGGGGCGAACCAGCCGATCGACAAGGGGGTGACAGTCTGAAACATGTAGAACGATCCGCTGGTCGGTCGCTCGAACACGAAGGCCATACCCGCGGCGGTACCGAGATTGGTCACGCCCATCAGACCACGACCGCGTTCTTCTGCCGTGTCGGCAAGCCACAGACAGACATCGCACATCGTGCCGTCGGCCTGAGTGATCTCAACAGTCGCCGTGGTGAACCCTTCAGGCTCGACCCCCAGCGTTCCGGACTCAGGTGCTGGTAACGGTGCTGGTAAAGGTGCTGGTAAAGGTGCTGGTAAAGGTGCTGGTAAAGCGGTGTTCGCCATGCTCTCAGCTGCCGTCACCGTGGTGTCACCACCGACACTCGAGCCGACTGGCACACTCGATCCGGTTGAAACACTCGGGGCACACGCCGCCAGCGCAACAACTACGGCGACGCCGAGAGCGAGGCGCTTCACCGACCGCCGACCGGAAGGATGCGCAGCAGGTGATTCCACCCGCAGACAATGCAGGCCTCGACCACATAGGCATTGGCGTCAGTTGAGCGAGCGTTGATCCGACGCATCTGTTCGGCGGTCGACACGCAATGTCCCTGCGCCTGCAGGCCGTGCCCGAAGACGTACGTGACCAGGCGCAACTCGGTCTCTTCACAGATCGGACAGATTGTCTTGGTTGCCGTGCCAACGTTGCGCGCCGCCCGGATCAACTCAGGGTGCGCATCACAGACCGCTTCTTGTCGGAGCCGACCTCGCTTCACTTCGGCAATCAGCATCCGGCGCGCCAGGCGATGGTCAATGATGCCGCGAGCACCACCGTCGGTCCCCTTGATCGCGCCCACAGAGAAGCTCATCAAGACCGAGGATAGGTCGCGATCCCCACCCGTGTCGCCCGCAGCGGCCACACTGGAGCCGTGGTCGCAAACATCAGCTATGGAACCGGAATCCCCACCGATACTGAACTGCGCTTGAGTGGCGACGTGAGCGATGGGAAACGCGCCGTCGAATTGGGCGTATCCGATGCATACAACTCGATCGCCTTCGCCCAAGCGGGTGCGAAAGCAATCGCCGTCGATCCTGACCCAGATCGCATCGCCGAGATGCGTTCTCGCGCCGAGACCGCTGAGGTCAGCGTCCAGTGCCACGCCGCCGACCTGGCCGACCTTGGTGAGATCACGTCCGCCACCATCGACGTCGTGTTGGCCTCACACACGATCGAAAAGGTCGACGACCTCAGCCGCCTCCTGCGCCAGGTCCACCGCATCCTCGTCCCGAGTATGCCGTTCCTGATCTCACTCACCCATCCCTTTTCTGTCGTGTCCGATGTAGCCCAGTATGGCACCACCGCCCGCTCGGTCAGCGACTGGTTCACCTCACTCAATCGAGCCAACTTCCGTGTTGACCAGGTCCGCGAGCTTGGCGACGTCGGCCCTATTCCGAGCACCCTCATCCTGCGCGCCCGCAAAGAGGGCAGCTAACCCACCTGAACGCGTTCGCCACATCGGTGCGAGACTGACGCCATGACTGAGGTACGCGAAACACAGCTACCGGGCGTCGGGGTACGCCACGAATTCAACACGGAGGCCGGCGACCACGTTGGTGTTGTTGTCCATCGCGACGGACGGCGCGAGATCGTGGTCTACGACAACGACGACCCGGACGCCTGCTCGACAATGGTCGACCTGTCCCCCAACGACACCCGCACAATGTCCGAACTGCTCGGTGGGAGCCAGGTAACTGAAGCAGTCAACGCAGTGCAGCACAACATCGACGGACTGGCCATCGAATGGATCCAGCTGACACCCAAGTCCTCGGCGGTTGATGCAACGATCATGGACGGCCAATACCGCACCCGAACCGGCGCGTCGATCGTGGCAGTGATGCGCGGCGACCAATCGATGCCGGCACCCGGTCCGTCGTTCAGATTCGCCAACGGCGACACCGTCGTGGCTGTCGGCACCGTCGACGGCCTCGTCACGCTCCGCAATCTGCTGTCCGCCTGACACCCGCGCCGCAACATGCCCATCCTGATCGCAGCCGGGAGTAGCGAGGCCGCTCTTGCGTTCATCGAGATCGGTGCAGTCGTGCTCGGCCTGGCAATACTTGCTCGGCTCGCCGGCCGCCTCGGTATCACCGCCGTACCGCTCTACCTCATTGCTGGCCTGGCCCTGGGCGAAGGTGGCCTTGTTCAGCTCGATGTCACCGAAGACTTCATCTCCGTCATCGCCGAGATCGGCGTGTTGCTTCTGCTCTTCACCCTCGGCCTCGAGTACTCCGACGTGGAGTTGCGCAGCGGCCTCCGCTCTGGAGCTTTACCGGGCATCGTCGACATGTTGCTCAATGGACTTCCCGGCGTAGCAGCAGGCCTGTTACTCGGATGGTCACCGCTCGCAGCAGTGCTCCTCGGCGGCGCCACGTGGGTCTCGTCGTCGGGCGTCGTATCGAAAGTGTTGAGCGACCTCCACCGACTCGGCTTCCGAGAGACGCCAGCCATCCTCAACCTGCTCGTGATCGAAGACCTTGCGATGGCCGTGTATCTGCCAGTGGTTGCAGCACTCATCGTCGGGGGCACGGTGATCGCGACGATGACAAGTGTCGCGATTGCCCTTGTCGTGGTCACCGTCATCCTGCTGTCGGCCCTGTTCTACGGACGCAAGCTCAGCGACCTCCTGATCGGCGGGTCCGATGAGTCGCTCCTGCTCGCCGTCTTCGGCGTGACCTTGCTGGTTGCCGGCATCGCCCAGCACCTCGAAGTTTCTGGGGCCATCGGTGCATTCCTCGTCGGATTGGCCCTGTCGGGTCAGGCCGAGAAACGGGCAATCCAACTCATCACGCCACTGCGCGACCTATTCGCCGCAATCTTCTTTCTCTTCTTCTCGTTCCAGGTCGACCCGGCGAAGCTGCTCGACGCACTCCTCCCGGCATTCGGACTTGCGGTCGTCACCGCGTTCACCAAGATGCTGACCGGCTGGTTCGCTGCAAAACGCGTCGGCGCAGCTCAAAAGGGTCGATTGCGTGCCGGAGCGACGTTGATTGCCCGAGGCGAGTTTTCCATCGTGATCGCCGCGTTGGGCGCCGGCCTGATCGACGGCCCCGAACTTGGTGCACTCGTTGCTGGCTACGTCCTGGTTACCGCGATCATGGGCCCGCTGGCTGCCAAGTACGCCGACAAAGTCAAACTCCCAAGCCGCAAAAAGAACCGACCAGTCCCAGCTTGAACTACCACACCGATTTCAGACACCGATTTCACACACCGGTATGACATCCCGGTATGACACGACCAGCGCTACAAGGTGATCTGGTCGGAGCGGTCGAGGCTGGCGAGGTCGTTCGACTGGATGGCCGTGGGCGACAGCGTCCACAGGTTGCCGTCAATAACGATCGTTCGCTGAATCGCTGACTCGTAGCCGTTCCAGTTCGGCCAGCACAGCTCGAAGCGCTCAAAACCGGCGGTGTCAATGTCGAGTTGCTCGGCGGAAACGCCCCACCAGTCTTCAAGCTCACCGACTGGCACTGGGTTACAGAACAGGCCGGTTGAGCCGCCCTGATCTTGAGCCGTGCAGAGCTGAATTTGGCCGCCTTGCTGACCGATCCAGAAGAACTCGCTGTCCTGCCCAAACTGCGAGCCGTCAACGACTTCGCAATCGGTCTGCCCGTTGGGGGTGTCGTCGTCTTCAACGTGGCTGATGCGACCCTGTTCGGTGATCCCGTCGGCAGTCACGTTCAACACGATGGCGCCTGCAAACTGGTCTCTATACGACTGGAGTGGAAGCACGGCCGTGTTGGTCGGCCCCCACCAGAGGAACGCACGGTGGTCGAACTGCGCATCGCTGAAACCGTTCGGCAACGTCCACACGTCGATCTCGCGCGGGTTGGTCGGATCGCTCACGTCGAAAAGCGACACCTTGGTACCGGTTGTTCGACCGTCGTCGGTTGCGTCTTGACCGACACCGATCACGAGGTCGTTGCTGATCGGATGCAAGTAGTTTGAGAAACCTGGGATCTTGAGTTCGCCCTGCACAACCATATTGCGAGGGTCGCTGAGGTCGATCACGTAGAAGGGGTCGACTTGGCGGAATGTCACGACGTAGGCGGTGTCATCGACGTAGCGAACCGAGAAGATGCGTTCGCCAAGCCCGAGACCGCCGACACTACCGATCTGTTCGAGTTGATCACCGTTGACCTCCATCGAGACGATTTGGCTCTCTGATGATTCGGTCCACGGTGCGCCCTTCGTGGTCGCCACGAAGAAGACACCGTCACGATCATTCATCGAGAATTGATTGAGCAGGTGTCCCTCGACGGAGCCCGATGCCTCGTACCGGGCGGCACCGGGGCCAGCGATCGAGAAGCGGTGAATTGCGGTCTGGTAGTTCTCGCTGATCTGGTCGTTGATGATCGGCGTCCAAATGTTGGTCGAGACGTACATGCGATCTTGCGATGCGTAGACGGTGTCGCCCGTGGCCATCACGCTGCTCGTACCCGTGGGCGCAGCGAGGTCGGCGCCGAGGTCAAGCGTGACAATCGAGAGCATGTCGAAACCACCGAATTCGGCGGGGGCAAACACACTGGCGCAATCAACGAGTTGCCCCTCTTCGGCGCTGCCGTCGTTGCGGTCGATGCGGAACTCTGGCAACCAGTCCTTCTCGGTTGAATTGCGGACGACCTCACGATTCGTCTCTTCGGCCTTCTGTTCGGTGCCCGGATTCGATGGGTAAAGAAAGCCGAGGTCCTGAGGCGGCGAGGTGACAACGATTCGGGCCGTGTCGCCGATCGAGCGGGCACTGATGTAGCGGCCATCGATGCTCATCGTGTTGACCACCGCCGGTGCGGCGGGGTTCGACAGATCAACCTCGATGATCAGCGTCTGCGGGCCCAGGTAGGAGTCCGGCCCGACCGGGCCGCCGATCGGAAAATCAGGCTCGACCGGAATTGGTTCCTCTTCGGGTGCCGGCGCAATTTCAACGAAATCGGCTTCGGCATCGGTGAAGGCCGGCTCGGCATAGCCGCCATAAAAATCTCCTTGCGCAAACACGAACGCCCGGTCGCCAGCGAGAAAGATTTCGTGACCGTAGGTGTACGACCCGTTCTGACCATTGAGGGCAACCGAACCACGCTTGGTTCCCGTCACGCCATCTTCAGCGATGTCGATGTAGTGGAGCACCTCGCCCGCAATCGCGATGATGCGGTCGCCATCATTTTTCACGATGTCGGGCTCGTCGACACCGTCGACCTGCACGTTCGTCGTGGAGTACGTGCCGTCACCACCGCCACCTTCGCTCGTCGCTAGCTCAGCAGTCGGGACGCTGGCTTTGCCGGTTGACACCGTGTTGGTTGAAGCCGCTTCTGTGGCGGCAGGTGCATCCTCTTGCGCCGAGGCCTCGAAGACACGATCGTCAAAGAGACCGGGGAAACCGTCGTTGCCGAATCCATAGGGCCCGACGCGGTCGGCACCGTCAGTGTGGACGTAGTCGAGGAAGGCAGAACAGTCACCAAACTGCTGCAGCGCGGCGGGGGCGAAGCCGACCGGACCCTGATTGGCGCTGTCCTGGTCAGTCGATGGCGGCTCGACATCCGAACCAGTTCCTGGCGGAGTCCCAGCAGCCGACGTCATCGGGACAGCGGAACTTTGTGTTGACTCATCAACTAATTCAGTACTGGTACACCCCGCAGTGACGAGAGCAAGGGCGATGAGTGGGAGTCCAATCGTGCGCTTCATGATGTATTCGACGTTGTCAGATCCACCACGGTTCCCGGCGGACCCAACTTTGTGGCTCCTGGACGAAAAGACCGTCTCGTCGTCTTTCGCCACCGGTCACACTGTGTCAGGCACAGTGTGACGGTGCTCATCTGCCAGGCTTGGACACATGGGACACACCTGTTTTGACGTCGAAATCACCGACAAGGTCGGCCACATCAAGATGAACCGGCCCGAAAAGGCCAATTCGATGATCGCCGAGTTCTGGAACGAACTGCCTGAGATCGTCCACGAGATGTCGGCATCCGGTGCCGTGCGCGCCGTGGTGCTCTCGGGCGAAGGCCGGCACTTCTGCTCGGGCATGGACCTCTCGGTCTTCAGCGCGTCAGGGTCCGATGTGGGACCAGCGGCCAGCGGCGGCAAGCACACCAGTCGGCGCGGCGAACGGTTCCGCTCGACAGCAATGAAGCTGCAGGATTCCTTCACTGCACTCGAGCGAGCACGGATGCCGATCCTTTGTGCGATCCAAGGCGCCTGCGTCGGCGGTGGTATCGACATGGTGTCGGCTGCTGATCTTCGGTACGCCTCCGAGTCGGCCTACTTCTGTATCGCCGAGATCAACATCGGTATGACCGCTGACGTCGGCACGCTGCAACGCATGCCGCGACTCGTTCCCGAAGGCATCGTGCGCGAACTCGCCTACACCGGCCGAAAATGGAGCGCCGCCGAAGCCCTTGCTGCTGGCTTCGTCAACAAGGTCTACGCCGACCACGAGCAGTTGATCTCGGGTGTCCACGAGATCGCCGCGGAGATCGCGTCGAAAAGCCCGATGGCCGTCTGGGGCACCAAGAAGTCGATGCAGTACAGCCAAGAGCATTCGATTGCCGACGGGCTCGACCACATCGCCACCTGGAACGCCTCGATGTTTGACACCGACGACATGGCCGAGGCGTTCGCTGCGCAGATGGAAAAGCGCGATGCAGACTTCCCTGACCTCTGGGCGCAATCACGCGGCCTCTGAGCCTCGGACTCGGAGCGTCACTCCAGCTCGATTGAGAGACTCACTTCGACGGTGTCACCCACAACAATGCCTTCGGCCTTGCGCACCGGCCTCTTGACCGGCAGGACGTACACCTTGCGTTTGCGGTCCGGAAACACCGACGTCATCCATTCGGTGTCGCCGATCTGGGCGCGCACACGCACCGAACCGAAGCCGTTTCGTGTTGGCACCATCTCCGAGATGTCATCCGAATCGTCAGCGGGCACTACGAGGAACACCCACGAACCACCACTGTGCAGGTACAAGTCGGCATCAAACGTGAAGGTTGCTTCCACTGCAGCGACCGTAGCTTTGCTCAGGTCACTCAGGAGCACCTTGCCGGCAGTGCGTCCAACGCCTGTAGTTCGAGCAACTCGACGACATCGTTGAGCCCGAAGGTTCCGTCGATGACACGCACCACCGCGCCGCCGTCAACAAGGTCATTCATCGCGCCGTGATCGGCCAGCGTCACGCGCTCATCGATGTGTTTCGCGATTTGCACAGCGAACGTGCCGACGCCGCAGCTCTGAGCGTTCGGTTGGGCGAGACGGTTCGATTCGACCAGGCCTCTCGGCACTCGCGACACTGGTGTCATGCATGATCTGGTGATTCGGAATGGACGAGTGGTCGACGGTACGGGTGCGGCGGCGCGCATCGCCGACGTGGCGATCGACGACGGCGTGATCACCGCGGTTGGCGAGGTGGCCGACGCGGGCACCCGCGAGATCGACGCGACCGGCCACATCGTCACCCCCGGCTGGGTCGACGTGCACACCCACTACGACGGCCAAGTCTCGTGGGATCCAGTCATGGCCCCGTCGAGCCAGCACGGTGTCACCTCGGTGGTCATGGGGAACTGCGGTGTTGGGTTCGCGCCCGTGCGCCCCAATGCACATGAGTTCCTGATCGAACTGATGGAAGGTGTCGAAGACATCCCCGGCAGTGCTCTGGTCGAAGGTATCTCATGGGATTGGGAGAGTTTCCCCGAGTACCTCGATGCCTTGGAAGCAATGCCCCGCACGATCGATGTCGGCGCACAAATTCCCCATGCAGCCGTGCGCGCCTACGTGCTCGGTGAGCGCGCACACGAATACGACGTGACGCCCGACGAGATCGCCCAGATGGTCGAAATCACTCGCCAGGGCTTAGACGCCGGGGCCTTCGGTTTCTCCACTTCGCGCACGTTCCTGCACACCTCCAAGCACGGCCATGTTCCCGGCACGTACTCGACGCCCGACGAAGTGATCGCTCTTGGCGAGGCAGTGCGCGACTCGGGCCACGCTCTGTTCCAGTACGTCTCCGACGACCAGGGTCAGGGAGGCGACGAGCCGTGGCTCGACACGCTCAACGAAATGGGGTGCCCCACCACGTACACGTTGGCGCAGACTCCCGCCGACCCGACCGCGTTCCGGACTGCGCTGGCTGCTGCCGTAAGTGCCACGGCAGCCGGATCACCAATGACCCCGCAGGTTGCGGTGCGCCCGACCGGCATGCTCTACGGACTGCAAAGTTCGTTCCACCCGTTCATCGCTCACCCGAGCTACCGCGCCATCCGTGACCTCCCGCTTGGCGAGCGTGCCGCCAAGCTCCGCGACCCCGAATTTCGAGCTGCGCTGCTCGACGAAGATCCGTTCACCAAAGACCGTTTCGCAAAGTACATGGCAACCAACTGGAGCCAGATGTACCGACTCGGCGACCCGCCTGAC
>Ga0114998_10003020_pt1 | contig 12570 bp, 10 predicted proteins | sample ArcticOcean_MG_C_5_FD_87044 | JGI IMG/M metagenome (GOLD analysis project Ga0114998, IMG submission 87044) | Marine microbial communities from western Arctic Ocean - ArcticOcean_MG_CB4_138 | ecosystem: Environmental > Aquatic > Marine > Oceanic | place: Arctic Ocean: Canada Basin | collected...
GATCTTGTTCTTTGCGAGCCGCTAATTGAGGCTGCTCAGAAATTACTCAGCACCACCGATGTGCGACTGATTCAAGCAGATCTATGGCCTAAGATTGGAGTGGTTGATGGCCGCCCAGAAGCTCAAGCAAACACCGATCAGCGAATGCATATGGACTATGGCAACAATACTGTGTCGCATCCACAGTGGGATACGCCTGATGTGGTAGCTGCGATTGTTTACTATGATGACATTGAGGAAACCGGAGGAGGAACGGGTTATGTTTCTCGTCGTGGGCTGAGTGACCCAGTATATCAGCCACCCTTTGTGAATATGCCAGGCCAAGCAGCCAATCCCTTTTTTAATGACCGCGCCACTGTTGAGAGTTGGTTTAAAAAGAACAATCCAAGGGCGTATGAGCTCAGGCAGCAACTTTACGTACGAGAAGAAGTTGTGCAATTCAAACCTGGTACTGTTCTATTTTATCGCCACGACCTGTGGCATAGAGGACGTCCGCTTGTGGCTGGGAAACTACGTCGAGTGCATAACTTGGCCTGGAAACGTGCGGATGCACGAGGTGTTTGCCATTGGAACGAAGGATTCGCAAGGGGAAGCTACTATGGCAAGGTTGAGTCTATCATCGGACGTAGTACGCCGCTGCAGCGCAGTGTGTTGGATTTTCCTCTGCCTGGCGACAGTTATTGGAGTATAGAAAGGCTGAGGAACGTAGAGGCACGATTTGCGGCGTATGGATTGGATATATCTGAGTATCTTGAAAAATTAGATGCTAAGTTTTAACGATCTTACAGAAATATTTTTCTTTAGAAAGGGTCCCTATGAACGCCAGAGTAAGCTTTTTTGTGCTACTTAGCTTAGTGCACTGTTCCGGCTTTGCCGCTGAGATCAACGATTCAATCGATTCAATTTTCTCCGCTATCGATGATGTAAACTCCCCTGGATGTACAGTAGGCGTAATCGAAGGCGGGGAGCTAGTTCATCGTGCTGGTTACGGCTTGGCGAATATCGAGCTGGGTGTGAAACTAGATGGCTCCCATGTCCACAGAATGGGTTCAGTGTCGAAGCAGTTTACCGCTATGGCTGTGTTATTGCTGGCCGAAGAATATGAGCTTGATTTAAATGACGATATCCGAGAACAACTCCCTGAACTTCGAAGCTATGGTAGTGAGGTTTCAATCAATGCGATTCTCGGCCATGTCGCTGGTATGGGCGATTATGAATTAATTACGGCAGAAGGAAGTGACAGCGAGCGAGTTGAAGGTGGCCTCAATTTACGCTCTGTTGCTGGAGGCTCTTTTCGTTTAGGGAACCAAGATTATTTAACCAACGAAGAATTTTACAGCCTCGTTAAAACCCTTGGTTTAAAGAGTCCGCCTTTAGAAAAATTAGAATACAGCAATATGGGGTATGTCATTCTTACCTTACTGGTTGAAACTGTTTCCGGTGAAAGTTTACGTGAGTTCTCTGACAAGCGGATATTTAAACCACTAAATATGAGCAACACATTTTTTAGCGATGACCCTGTTGAAATCATTCCCAACCGGGCTAGTGGCTATAGGCCCCAAGGTGAAGATTTTGTAACTGATATGACGAATTTGTTTTGGGTTGGTGATGGCGGGCTCCATACTAATCTAGATGACATGCTCAAATGGGATCAGAATTTTTACGACTCTAAGCTTGGTCAAAACCCTGAGGCGATCATGACGCTATTTCTAACGCCTAACAGTGAGCTAAAAGATGATGGACGCCTATACGCGAATGGACAATTTGTATCTGAATATGATGGGGCAAAAATATACTCACATAGCGGAGGCTGGTTAGGCACGAGTACTCTGTATGCCCGTATTCCAAATTCAGGCTTTTCCTCGGTTATTATGTGCAACGATGTTAGTCAAAGTCCGACTGAGTATTGGCTAAGAATTGTTGATGAATACTTGCAGCCTCGTCTATAGGACAAGACATTCTCAACTAAGCTAATCAATTTTAGTAAGGAAGAAATGTCAGAGAGAAAAAACGAGGGATAGTGAGTGCGCTGAATAGTTTTTTGGATAGGGAATACCTACGCCTACGCCCACACCTCTAACCACACCCATAACTACAGTAAGCTATTGAGTTATTTTTGAGATTCGTTAAATTTTGAATCTCCTCTATGCGAAACGTATAATGAATCTATGAAGTCTACTACCACTCGACTCGATCGATTTATCAGTCAGAACACTTTTTTTTCAATTTCAGATACTCGTCGTTTAATTGCTCAGCGGCGGATTTTTCTGGACGGCGATGTGGCGCATTCAGTTCAACAGCCAGTGAAAGAATTCACTCATGTGGTGCTCGATGGTAGCTGCCTAAAAAATAATACGCCTGTTTATATTATGTTGAATAAACCGAAAGGTGTTGTTTGCGCAACTAAAGATATTAGCCACTCCACCGTATTGGATCTTATCCAGCATCCCCAAAAGAATGAGCTACACATTGTTGGTCGACTAGACTTTAATACAACGGGCCTGGTGTTATTGACTAACGATGGGGCATGGTCACGGCGGATAAGTCTGCCTGAAACAAAGCTTGCAAAGACATATGAAGTTACCGTATCCAAGCCATTGAGTAATGAGTATGTTGCGGTTTTTCAAGAAGGCCTCTATTTTGCCCATGAAAACATTACAACTCAGCCCGCAGTTTTAGAGATAATTTCGAAATACACAGCAAAACTGTCAGTGACTGAAGGCAAGTACCATCAAATTAAGCGAATGTTTGGCTTTTTTCAGAATGAAGTAGTGGCGCTTCACCGAGTTTCTGTAGGGCATATCCACCTAGAGGAGTTAGAGTTGAGCCGGAGCAGACCACTGACAGTAAAAGAGATAGCGTCAAGTGTGATCCACTCCGGTTTGAAATGATAGCGGGTCATTAAGCAGGTAAAATAGCTACTCCGGCGCCGTGGATGCCCGATAAATGGTTTAGCGGCCGGAACCTTACCTTATCTGTACTGCTGTCGCCTCTGTCCCAATTTTCGGCTGAAGCTGTATAATTAAATTTAATCTGTTATTTTTCATAATTTAAGGGGAACCTTGTGAAATTCAATATTCCGTCTCGTTTTCAGTATCCTACTCTACTGGCCGCTTGTTTGTGTTGCTGGCTTGTTCAGGCCCAAGACTATGACGTGCCTCTTACCAGTTTCGGCGCTCCAGACCTGCAGGGTGTTTATAACATTGCCACGGTAACTATGTTGGAGCGAGGAGAGCAGTTTGGCGACCAGCTGGTCATCACGGAAGAAGAAGCCGAGCGCATAGGTCAAACTGGAGATAGCTATCTAACAAACCTTACCGATGATATTGGCGGCGCAGAAGGTACTATTGGGGGATACAATACTTTTTGGATGGATCCTGGTGAGCGTATGGCTACCATTAACGGTGAAATTCGAACCTCGATAATTGTCGAACCTGCTAATGGTCGTCTGCCTTGGGCTGAAGGTGCATTGCAAAAACTCTTCGGTGGTCGAGCGCAAATTGACGAATATGCAGGTCCAGAAACACGGCCTATGGCCGAGCGCTGCCTCGTTGGTTTTGGCTCCACTGGTGGACCACCAATGCTGCCTGTTTTGTACAACAACCATAAGCAAATCGTTCAGACCGAAAACTATGTCATGATTATGGCGGAAATGAACCACGATGCTAGGATTGTCAGAATGCGTGACAGCAAGCATGCGAATATTCCAAAATGGCTTGGTGACTCTATCGGCTATTATGAAGATGACACACTGGTAGTTGAGACAACTAATTTTAACTCGCAGCAAGGATTTCGAGGTGCTCTTCGGCATTTCTTTTACTTGTCGTCCTCTGCCATAGTGACAGAGAGATTCTCTCGCCTTGATGATGCAACTCTTTTATATCAATTCACGATTGATGATCCCGATAACTACGCCACAGCGTGGACAGGTGAATTACCCATGAATGCAGTGGAAGACCAGATTTACGAGTATGCCTGTCATGAAGGTAACTATGCCCTTCCGGGGATATTAGCGGGCGCTCGCCGCCAGGAATATGAAGACAGTCAATAAATAGGGCAGTCAGGCGGAAGATTAAGTTAATAAAATAACTAGCCTCAGTATAACGCTTAAGTGGTTAAGCTATCTTTGTCCTTTGCTTTGTCCTTTGCTTTTTCCTGCGACAAGGGTTGGCGATGAAGAGTGGGGCTCTAGTTTTTGTGCTGGAAGATGAGGCCGGACAATCTACTAGATCGAAGCCAATCGTGAGCGAAAGGGATGCTGTACTTATTTCTGAAGGCAAGTGGTGCGAGTCTTTCTATCTCGGTGAAATTTCTACTTTTGATGAATATGAACGTTGCTCAAGAGGGCTAAAGCCATTGCTCCAAACTCATGTCGAAAAAATATCGAGGACGGGAACTAATGTGGTCATGGATTTCCCTGAAAATAACAAGAGACAGCGAGAATGATTTTAACAATTTATCTCTAAAGCTGAATCTCTCTATGAGCTTAATTACCTTATCGTGAGCGATGACCTTTGTCAGAAAAGTCGCTCGATGTCGAATCGAACAGCCGAAAAGAGCCGCCTTTGATACACAAGAAGTGTTCAGAGAAGTAGGCAAATACTTTAAATCTCCTCAAGAAAGTGAAGGATTAAAAATTACAATTGAGATCCAAGATTCTAAACTTCAGCCTTAGAAAGCAGCACTTAATGTCACTTATGATTCTCGACATCAGTAATAAAGAGACCCTATTAAAACAGCTGATATCGGACGATTTTTCTCTAATTAGGGTTTCAGCGATCCTGAGTGCCTAACACCTCTTCTACTTACAAGTTGAAACTCGATGGAAAAAATTTCTATATTGGTCGATGTGCAGAACGTTTACTACACCACAAAACAGGCATACGGTCGGAATTTTGATTACAACAAATTTTGGGCTAAGGCGACTGCAAATAAGAAGGTTGTGAAAGCAGTAGCCTATGCCATCGACAGGGGAGATCAAAAGCAAAAACAATTTCAAAATATACTTAAAGCAATTGGCTTTGAAGTGAAGCTAAAACCATATATTCAGCGCTCCGACGGCTCTGCAAAAGGCGATTGGGATGTTGGTATTGCATTAGATGCAATGGAGTATGCTGAACAAAGTGATACGACTATTTTAGTTTCAGGTGATGGCGATTTTGATTTGCTGGCAGACAGGCTTAGAACCAGAAAAGGATCATCGGTAGAAGTGTATGGAGTAAAAATGCTGACCGCCGCATCACTAATAAAAGCGGCTGATAAATTTATACCTATAGAATCTGACCTGTTGATTAGCTGACGTTCAATTGCATGGTTAGCTGAATAAATATCATCCTCATCAAGGAGCTACTCTTTGTTCCGCACTTCTCAATCGTCGCCGGGTTCGGTAAAGACGCGCTTAACAGGACGTTCTGGTTCATAGAATTAGAATGACTGCAATGAAGGCTGAATTACTGAGGTTTTTTGGGTCTATGCGATACTTTTTTCGGTTTTATATCAGCTATTATGGGGGCAGATTTTTTCTATTGGTCTGCAAGCAATTCATTCCCTGAGGAATACAAAATCATCGCGTCTCTAACCATGTTACGGAATTTATTAGTCAAACGTTTATTATCTATATTTTTAAACTGAAAAAAAGCTACTCTGGATTGGTTGTAACGTAGAGTTGCGGATTTTTAGTGTATTTCTTTTTCTCACAGTTAATGCTTTACTATTTAACACTGAAATAATTAAGAAAAGCAGCGCCAAGCAAGGTAAGGGAAAAAGTAAAGTTCTGAATTTTTCGATAAAATATATTTTTAATGAGTGCACTCTATAAACTACAGACCACAAGTAACAAAATATGCCTAGTAAAAATTTTACATCAGTCGAACAAGACTTATTAAAAGAAATAATGCTTTACAGAAGGGATGTGCGTGGTAATAATTTTCTTAAAAAAGAAGTGCCAGACGAAATAATTGAAAAAATATTGTTAGCAGCAACACTGGCTCCATCTGTAGGATTTTCCCAGCCCTGGGAGTTTGTGATTGTCCGTGATAATGATACCAAGAAGCTGATTGCTGACAGTTTTGAGCTGGAAAATAAAAAAGCAGAAGAAATGTTTTTGGACGAAAAGCGGACAGCTTATGCAAAACTCAAATTAGAGGGAATCCAAGAGACGCCGATAAATATTGCAGTATTTTACAAGCCTTCAGCTAAACCAGTTCTGGGCCAGACGACAATGAAGGAGGCAGGAGAATATAGTGTTGTATGTGCCGTTCAGAATATGTGGCTAATGGCAAGAGCGCTGAACATAGGTATGGGATGGGTGAGTATAGTTAATCCGGAGTCTGTAAAAGAAATACTTGAATCACCGCCAGAAAATAAGCTAATTGCTTATCTCTGCATTGGCTACGTAAAAGAGTTTCTAGATGGACCTGAGTTAGAGAAGCTCAACTGGGAAGCTAGAAAGTCGGTCAGCGCAGCGGTCCATCAAAACACATACCCGAAGAAAAAATAGGGCCTTGAGTAATGAGGGCAAACGCAGGGCATGGAAAAAAGAGGTTCAACTAAGAAAGCCAGAACGACAAAATAAGCCAGCTCAGAGTAAAATTTCCTAGCAATTTTAGCCTGATCTAAGATTTTTCTAGCCCACCGCTAGCTGTGAGGGTCAGGCACCCTCAAATTTTTCTGTTCTAGTTTACGTTGCGATCTCCGTCGCCCCAGAATGGCTTCCTCAACTCAGTCTTCAATATTTTACCCGCGCCAGACAATGGTAATGGCTCACTCTGAAAAGAGATTGAGCGCGGGCATTTAAATCCAGCTATTAGTCCCTTACAGTGCGCTATTAACACAGCCTCATCTGCTGTCATTCCCTCTTTAAGCAAGACTACTGCGTGAACCTGCTCCCCCCACTTTTCATGCGGAATACCAATTACCGCGCATTGGTTTACGGCGTCATGTTGGTAAAGAGCGCTTTCTACTTCCGCTGAGTAAACATTCTCACCACCGGAGATTATCATGTCTTTTACTCGGTCGACGATGAAGAGAAACCCTTCATCGTCCAAATAACCACCATCGCCTGTATGCAGCCAGCCATCAACAACGGTGTTAGCGGTTTGTTCAGGCATGTTGCGGTAGCCCGACATCATATTTGGGCCTCGCATACAAATTTCCCCAATAACGTGATTGGCGACTTCCCGATTATTCTCATCCATGATGCACAGATCTATGGCCGGTAACGCTTGGCCTGCAGACTTTATCTTCCCGGCCAAGGGGCCTTCAAAAGTATGGCGCTCAGGTAATAGTGCGGTGATGCCTGGCGAAGCCTCTGTTTGGCCATAAACTTGGCAGAAATCTACGGCCGGCAGTACTTCCATAGCTTTTCGAATAACTGGCTCAGGCATGGGTGACGCGCCGTACCAGACACACTGCATCGATTCTAAGGAGTAGTCACTAATACTTGTATGATTGACTAGCATATTGATCATCGTTGGAACAAGCACCAAACGCTGAATCTTATGGTCCTGTAACGCTTCTAAGGTCGATACGGGGTCGAATGCGGGGCGGAAGTAGTTAGAGCAAGATAGTGCAGTGGACATCATGCAAACAAAAGCGTCTGCGATATGAAACATGGGTGCTACGTGCAAAATCCTGTTTTTTTCTTGTACGCGCAGCACCGAAATTGCTTGCAGTGCGTTCGCAACGAAATTCGTATGGGACAGTATCACGCCCTTTGAGCGGCCTGTAGTGCCTCCTGTATAGAACAAGCCAGCAGCATCATCATCACAGCGGTTTGCATCTGCAACGGGCTCGTTATCAACCACCTCGGAATAGGCAATATACCCTTTAGGCAATTCTTCTGCCTCACCTAGATCGTCAATAAACACAAAATGTTTGACGTGCTGTAGCTGGTCTTTAATTTCAGCAATCATTGGCGCAAAATTCTTGTCTACTAGTAACACAGTAGCCTCAGAATCGTTTAGCCAGTATACAACTTCTGGTCCTGCTAAGCGGGTGTTAATAGGCTGAAAAATAGCGCCTGCCCAAGGGGTGGCAAACATGAATTCAAAGTAGCGGTCGCTGTTTAGCGCCAAAATTGCTACGCAGCCGTTTGCACCAATGTTTAGTTTCTGCAAGCCATTAGCAAAGCAAGCTATTTTGTGTGCAAATTCGGGCCATGTTTGGGATCGATCTCCATCAACTGTGGCAAGAACATTGGGTTGGGTTTGTGCTGCTCTGCGCACCATTTGTGTCATTGAAAACATGGTTAAATCCTTTGAGTTGTTCGCTACTTCACTAAAGTGTGTCTAAAAAGTAGGTCTAGCTAGAAAGTAGGTCAAAAAAGTGCACCAGTGTAAAATATCATTACTTTAAGATTCTAATTGTACACGTCAAGTTGCTAATAAGGTTTCTATTACAGGTCAACTGGAATGGCTCAACAATTACAGATGAGTATTTCTAGTTAGCCCCGCAATCCTTGACAGAATGCTTTGAAATTCATTTTCGCTCATATTCATGTGCTCGACAACTCGTCCATAAAGTAATGCTGTGGGCACGTTGCGATTGGGGAATTCCTTCTGCGCCTCATGCAAGCAATAAAGGATGACCCGCTCTTTGGCATTAAGCCCGTCGCGGACATCAGGCATGTTATGTTCTATGGAATCACTCACAGCGGTATTAATCTGCACTATAGGTTAAAGAACGGAAGCTTACGTAATTGGGCAATATAGGCTAAGAGTAACTTGAAGAAGACTCTCGCCGCTAGTGCCAAAGCGACTTAATCTTACTCTACGAGGGGAGTTGTGCTTAGGATAGGCTAATTCAGAGGAATTATTTAGAGGTAATTTATTTCAGGGAAGTCACTTGAGGTAAGCCTGTTTTCGGTGGGCCTGTATTTAGAGGCTTCTAAACACTATCTTAATTAACCAATGAGGAAGTTGGGGATCTTCACTCTTTGTATCCAGATTAGCTGTTGGTATGCCATTCTAGTTAGTGTACATACTCATTAGAGTTGGCCATGTCAGTCATTAAAACACTCTGTACTCGCCCAATAAGGTGAGAAATTATTTTTAGCATATGACTTACCTTATTAATGCTTAGATATTAGCTAAGTCTATTTTTGCTCCAGCGATGGAGAGTGCTTTATAACGGTTATAAGTTTCGAAAAAAGCATGCTGGTTTTCCTATAAATCCAATCGCCAGCTTGGTATATGACTGGTAAAGAGATCAGCATATAAGCGTTGACTTCGGCCAGTTCTTCGAAAAACATGGGTTGGCTTATTTCAATAATTTTTTTGTCCAATACTGCTCCTGCCATTAGCATCAAAAAAGCAAATAAAAGAACAGAGAAAAGAGGAGAGAAACAGAAACCCTTTAAAGCACATACTTTGTTTTCGACGGCGTTATAGCTATAAAAACTCAGTGACGCCCATAGGGATGCCAAGAGTAAAATTCTGCCTTGGCCGCTGCCAAGAATTTTTATGATTTGAAAGACGTCCATATGCTCAAGATCAAGCTCTCGTAATATGAAACTAAAACATAAAAGAGCGATGGCAAGATGAATTGTTTTGTACGGATGCTTAAAGGGCAGTAGAAAAAGAAAGCCCACCGCCGAAATAATTAGGAAAATGACTTGAGTATTTTCGAGCGCCGCGCCTTCTGAGTGAAAGGAATCGCTTTGTTGCGTAAAAAAAATAAACAAGGCTGGCATTTATTACTGCGAAAACAGAAAAAAGGGTTATGTTGTTTCTTATGCTAAACACGGGCGATCCTCACTTAACAGGAAAAGTAGTAAAGACTGCTAATGTTTCAACCTGTCTTGGCAGGGGCAGCCTGACGTTCTGGCGAAGTTTTCTGAATTCAGAATGCCTGTATTTTTTGCCCAGACGTAATTGCGGTAGACCCTTTGCTAAATTTGGAAAAATTAGCTTTTGAATCAATATAATGAATACAATATTTATTGTACGGCGAGTCGATAAAATGCTGATCGATATTTACCACCTTATAATCGAAGTTACTTATCGAATAAGACGAAGCAATGGCAGGAAAATACAGAGCTTATTAAGCTTACGCTGGCTCAGTAATAAGCTGCTGTCTCATGAGTGTGCTTGCGGAAATATTTCTGCTTTAGTTAGGCTCAAAGTCCAGAAGATAAGAGCGTTTAGTGAGGTGTGAGATGCGTCCTAAGCCCGAAGATCGCAGTTTTGGTGTTACCTTTGCAAGCATCGATTATTTTTCCTCTTGGGGCGGTTGAGGATTTGTGGGAACTAAGGGACACTGGAAACGGCTTTATTCAGATATGCGGTGAAATAATAGATAGCTTTGTAGTAAAAGATGAGAAAATCAGGGCCGTTTTACAAAATCGAAAAACGAACAAAACTGAGAAATTATGAAAAACAACAATACCCTTACTCAAATCAGCCTATTTTTACTGTCACTTAGTTTGGCTTTCTCTGCAGTGGCCGCTGATGGTCCGACGATATATTTGGTTCGGCATGCAGAAAAAGTCATTGAAGACTCAAACGATCCTGCGCTGACCGAAGCTGGGCAGGATCGTGCCATAAGCTTTGCAGCAATGCTGCACGGTAAAAATGTTAGTCATATATTCTCTACTCCTTATACGAGAACCCGAGACACGGCGGCTCCAACCGCTCACGAACATGGGATTTCGATCGAAGAATATGACCCAGATCAGGGACAGAAATTAGTCGATAAGCTGAAAACTCTAACCGGCGTAATACTAGTTACGGGGCACTCGAATACTATTCCAGGGCTTGTAAACTTGCTTAGTGGTGAAAGTCTTCAAGACTTAGATGAGCGTGTTTACGATAGGGTGTATATCGTGACTTTAGATGAGTATGGACATGCGCAGCTTGATGTCACTTATTCCGAACCGAGAACACCGTTGCACTGACTTAAACCGATTCACATGCAGTGAGCTGTTGAGCTTGATCGGTATGACACTGGCTATGGTGGCTCGTTGTACACAGCTTTTGCGTCGTTCATGGCAGCAATACCATAGGAATAGGCTTTAATAAGCGACCTTCGCTTAAGGGGTGGCTCGAAGGTTTAGGGTGCCCTAGTCAAGGAAAAAAGACCTTTTGTGGGTAAATATTAGCCTTATTTAGTGCACGAAATCGTAGACGTCCAAAGCAACAGGGCGAAGTAGCAGGCCTGTGTATCCAGCTAGGGTAAGCTTGCCCGGGCCCTGTGTTAGTCTGCTTTTAAAGTAAAATTGAGAAGCGAATAAGAGTTGCCTTAATCCTCAAATCAAAGATGACCAGATTAATGATGACTAGATTAAGGTCATTTAGAATCCGAGCGTCTCCCAACGTAGCCCTGAAGCAAGCCTTTAAGAGAACGCTCAGATAACCTTCTAACTTGGGCCAAGTGACCTGTTTTTATTATTATCATTAGTCCACAGAGTGTCGTTGGTTAGCTTGTTTGTTTATTTATAGTCTCAGATTTATGACCTTAGTCGCCTTTTGCTGATTAGTCTTTTATAGGGCAAAGCCCGGTTAAGGTAAGTAAAGCTGCTGGGGCAAGCTCGGAATATTTTCGGGCTCGAAAATTCTAACTATGGGAGTATACTCATGCCACTCAGAGCATTAAAAAATTAAAACAATCTATTCAGGAGAGTGCTATGCGCAAGTTTATTTCCTTCATTGCTGCAGCAACGACTTTGGTGACTTCCGCCATTGCCGTAGCTCAAAATGAACCTTTGGCAGTAATGGTTCCGGGCGGTGGCACTTACAGCCGTTCAATTACAACGGACTCGGCTCAGGCTCAGGCCTTTTTTGATCAAGGTTTGCGCATGGCGTGGAGTTTCTATTTTCCAGAGTCCATTGCGTCTTATCAAGAAGCGGCTAGGTTAGACCCCGATAGCCCAATGCCTCACTTTGGTATTGCTCATGCGGCGGGCCCAAACCCGAACAGCCGCTATGTCCAATTGCCTGATGATCCACAAGGTGCTGGGTTAGCAGCGATTCGCCGAGCTATGGATTTGGCAAAAAATGGCACTCAACGCGAGAGCGACATGATCAATTCTCTGTTTGTGCTATACAACAAAGACGCAATCCCAGACCGTGTAGAGCGCGATTTTGCCTTTTTGGACAGTATGCGTCAGCTTCATGCCAAATATCCAGATGACGCTGATATAGCCACAATCTTTGGCGAAGGCTATATGAATACAACCCGCTGGGACTATTGGGAAGCTGATGGAACAGCCAAGGTGGGTACTGAAGAAGGCAAGGCCGCATTAGAGGCAGCAATGGCTTTAGAGCATGACCATCCTGGCGCTAACCACCTGTATATTCACTTAATGGAAGGTTCTGGTCAGCCCGAACTGGCGATGCCTGCTGCCCAAAAGCTAGAAAGTATAGTGCCAATTTCTGGCCACATGGTGCACATGCCTGGCCATATTTACCTGCGTGTTGGTGAGTATGAAAAAGCCATCGACATCAATGAGCGTTCGCAAGTGGTGGATAAACAGTTTGCTGAAATCTGGGGCGACACAAATTTCCCAATGATTGGCACTTATCCTTTATCCCACAAAATTCATGCGCCACATGCCTTGGACTTTGTTCGCTA
>Ga0114998_10003024_pt1 | contig 12561 bp, 11 predicted proteins | sample ArcticOcean_MG_C_5_FD_87044 | JGI IMG/M metagenome (GOLD analysis project Ga0114998, IMG submission 87044) | Marine microbial communities from western Arctic Ocean - ArcticOcean_MG_CB4_138 | ecosystem: Environmental > Aquatic > Marine > Oceanic | place: Arctic Ocean: Canada Basin | collected...
ACAAACACCGTTATTACAATATCTTTTGCCAGTTGGTTTAGGTCCGTCTTCAAAGATATGACCATGATGACCACCACATTTTTTGCAATGATACTCTACTCTCTCATAACCTAATAAAGTATCTGTTTTAGTTTCAAAAGCTTCAGGTAAAGATTGATAAAATGAAGGCCAACCTGAACCACTTTCATATTTAGCACTTGAATCAAATAATTTTTCTCCACAGTTTGTGCAGTGATAGCTACCTTCTCTCTTTTCATGATTTAATTCACTCGTGCCTGGTGCTTCAGTTCCATCTTCAAATAAAACTAATTTTTGTTCAGCAGTTAAATTTGGATTATTTTTTTTTATCATAATTGTTAACTTTGAATATACAGTTGATATTTACATGTGTCAGTAAATTATATCTATTTTTTTATTAAATAATATATTCTTAATTAATCAATATTATTAAATTATTATCAATGATAATTTATAAACAATTTAGAACAAAAAATGGTATTTAGTCATTATGTATTTAAAAAAAGAAATTTTAAATTTTTATAAAAAACTAGTATTTTTATTAAAAAAAAAAATTGACTTAGATTTAGAGAAGTTAGACTCACTTTCTTTAAATGAATTATTTAACCATTTTGAAACTGACAAGGGAACAGCAGTAAAAAACCCTTACAGTAAAAATATAGATGCTGCTCATGATACTTTAGTGGGCCATGGTTATGCTGAGTTTTATGAATTTCATTTCAATCATATTAAAAATAAAGAAATCAAATTATTAGAAATTGGTACATGGAAGGGAGCCTCTATAGCTTCATTTTATCATTATTTTGATAAAGCAATAATTTTTTGTTTAGATCGAAATTATAAATTTCAATTCAAATCTAGACGAATTAATTTTTTTAAATGTGATACTAAAAATATTAAAGATATTAAAAATTTTGAAAATTTGTTAGCTAATAAAAAAGTAGAGTTACTTGATATAATTATCGATGATGCATCACACATATATTCAGATATATTAATTAATTTTAAAAATTTCTTTAAAAAAGTTAGATCTGGTGGTTTTTATGTTATTGAAGATTTTAATCATTATAAGTACTATTCTAACCTTGATGACACATCATCTGTTTCATTAAAAATTGAAGAAATTTTCCAACACTTAAAACTTAAAAAAATTTTTGAATCTCCTATTTTAAATAAAGATTTTCAACATTATTGTTTTAATAATATTTTAGAGATAACTGTACATAAAGGCATTCAAAATGACTCATACATTGCCTTCATCAAAAAAAAATAATTATTTAACAGCTCCTATTCTATTTAGCTGTAATTATAAAAACGGTTTTTTTTTTCAAATATAAATGAGTACTTATTCTTCCATACTACTTGATACCCTTTTTTTACCAAAAAATTGTAAACACTATTTGATTTTAGTTTTTTGTAATTATGAATTTCTACACAAACAAGTTGGGGCTTGTAAATTGTGAAATTTAATGACTTCAAAACATTTAATTCAAGACCTTCAACATCAATATTTATAAAATCAATTTTATTTAGTTTTTTAAAATTTTTATGAATACAGTAATCTAAAGTGTTTACTTGAATATCTTTTTTCTTGTAACCATTTTTAAAATAAATTTTAGCAATTTTTTCATCAAGGGTATTTAGCATGTTAATTTCTTTTCTATAGTACATGGTTAATCTATCTTTTTTATTTGAAATTCCTAAATGGATATTAATGTCTCTTTTTCTTAAAAAATTAAAAATTTTAATAGAATAATAATTAATATCTAAATTGATACCACTCCAACCTTTTCTATAAAGTAATTGTGTGTTATTGCCTACGAGTGGGTGGTAACAACCGACATCAATATAAAAACCTTTTGCTTTATTTCTAAAATATTTCTCAATAAATTTATCTTCTCCAAGAAGTGAATAGTTTTTTTTAGGGAAAAATATTTTTGTTCTATAAAATGAATGGTATAGTAACTTCAAATATTTAAACACTTTATTCTATTATTCGTATTGGCTTTTTATTTACACAAGCTTCTAAAGATTCAATCATTTGTGTATAGAACAAGCTGTAGTTTTCTGCCGTAACATAACCAACGTGTGGCATTAATAATGCATTTGGTAAAAATCTTAATTTATTACCCTCAGGTAACGGTTCTTTTTCATAAACATCAAGACCTGCACCAGCAATAACATTTGTTGATAATGCAATAATTAAATCATCTTCATTAATAATTGAACCTCTTGATGTATTAATTACAAAAGCAGTTTTCTTCATCATATCTAACTCTTTTAATTTTATTAACTCTTTATATCTTTCACCACCTTGAACATGAATAGATAAAAAATCAGAATTTTGAAATAAATCTTCTTTACTACACGGCAAAACACCTAATTCTTTACAGTTATCTAAATTTAAATTTTCACTCCATGCCATAACTTCCATGCCAAAAGCTTTACCAATTTTCGCAACTTGAGATCCCACTCTACCAAGTCCTACTAATCCTAAAATTTTTCCTTTAAGCTCTAAGCCAATAGTGGACTGCCAGTAACCTTGATACATATTGTCTATTTCTTCTTTGAAATTTCTTGCTAAACCTAGAATTAATCCCCAAGTTAACTCAGTTGTACCCGCAAAATCAATCTCAGTACCACATGTAATAATCTTTCTTTTTTTAGCTGCCACTAAGTCAATTGCTTTATTTCTTGAACCACTTGTTATGATAAATTTAAGGTCATTTAAGTTATCAATTAAATTTTTTGTGATGGGAGTTCGCTCTCTCATTATTAATAAGGCCTCAAAATCTGATAATTGTTCTATCGCATCGGCCTCGTCTGCAAAAGGCTCATTAAAAATCTTAAATTCATATTTTCCTGATAATTTTTTTAAATCAACAAACTCATGAGAAACATTTTGATAGTCATCTAAAATTGCAACTTTAAGCATTTCTAATCTTTATATTTGATAAAAGAATTCCTGTTAAAATAAATACTGCACCCAACATATGATAAAACATAAATTTTTCATTAAAAATAATTATTGCCATAATTGCACTTAATATAGGCATCATATGCAGAAAAACACCTGCGCGGTTAGCTCCAATTAAGGAAACTCCCTTTATCCAAAAAATAAAAGAAACAAGACCTGGAAACAACACCACATAAAACAAAATCATTAAAAAGTTTTGATCCAAAACAATTCTATAACCCATTTGATACTCTATAAAGTAGATTGGAATTAAAAAAATAAAGCCAAAAGAAATTACTACTTCCAATAATGTTAATTGAGATAATTCACGTTTTTTTTTTTTTAATAAAGCAGAATAAGTAGCCCAAGCCAACATTCCAAAAAACATTGTAATATCACCTTTATTAAAATTTAAATTTATCAATATTTCTAAGTTAGCTTTTGTTATAATTAAAACTACTCCAATAAAAGAGCAGGTAACCCCTAATATTTGAAAAATATTAGTTTTTTCAATCTTTAGAATTGATGAAATAAAAATAATCATCACTGGTATTGTTGATATCATCAGTACTCCACTGATAACTTGAGTAAAATTTAAAGAATAATAGACAATTGAGTTAAATATAGTGACACTCGTTATTCCAAGAACAGTATAATATTTATAATTCTCTAAAATATAATTTCTTTTTTTTAATATTTCTTGAATTGTAAATGGTGCTAAGATTAACCAAGCAAAAAGCCATCTATAAAAATTTAATGAAAAAGGTGGTATTTGATATTGACTAGCAAATTTTCCAACCAAAAAATTACCCGACCAAAATAGAGTAGCTAGAAATAAAAAAATGTATGCAACGTTATTTTTATTTGTCACTTAACTAAACCTAAGAGAGCTATATGGTTTTAAATCCAAGTTTGTATTTTCCTCAGCAATAATTCCTGAAATTATTTTCCCTGAAATTGGCCCTAAAGTCCATCCTAAATGATGATGACCAAAACAATAAAAAACATTTTTATGTTTTTTTGAAGGTCCTATTACTGGTAAATAATCCGGTAGTGTCGGTCTAAAACCCAGCCATTCATCTTCATGATCTGGTAAATCACCCATCATATATTTAGCATTATTAATTAAGTTTTTAATTCTTAATTTTGATAATGGATTGTCTAATCCACCAAACTCAACTGTGCCTACTACTCTAAGGCCCTGCTCCATTGGGGTAATACCAAATCCTCTATTTTGAAAAATTACTGGTCTACTTAAGAGATGATCACAACCTTTAAAATGAACATGATATCCTCTTTCAGTATCAAGAGGTATTTTTTCATCTAAGTTATCAGTTAATTTTTTAGAAAATGAACCACAAGCGATTACAATTTTATCAAAAAGAAAGCTTTGAGTTTCAGATTTTATAACTGGTTTTTCATCATTAAAATTTATGTCTTTAATATTCATCTTTAAAAATTTTCCACCCTTTTTTAAAAAAAGCTCATATAACTTTAAAAGTATTTTTTTAGGATTTCTAGCATGCCTTCCATGTTGATAATAAACACCTCCATGGTAAATAGGTTTTATATTTGGTTCTAAGTCATGAATTTCTTTTGGAGTTACTACTTGTTGGTCCACACCAAGCTCATTTCTAACTTTAATTTCAAGTTCTCTACTTTTTAAACTTTGATCGTTCCAAACATATAAAATACCTTTTTTTTCAACTAATCCTCCAAGTTCTATCTCATCAAATAGCTCATCATACGCAGGTAATGCTAAATCTAGAATTTGATGCATATTTTTTGCTGTGTGCATCATTCTATCAGTAGTACAGTTCCTTATAAACTGTAAGAACCAAGGAATCATTTTTGGGACATAGTTCCATTTAAGAGCAAGTGGTCCAGATGAGCTTAAAAGCATCGCCGGAACATCTGTTAAAACATCAGGTCTATTTATTGGAACAGATGCATATGGAGAGAAATGACCTGCATTACCATAAGATGCAGCAGGACTACCGGGTTCATCTCTGTCAAAAATCGTTACGTTAAAACCTTTTTTTTGTAAATATAACGCATTGGAAATGCCCTGAATACCAGCACCTATAATTCCAATTTTTAACTTTTTTTCCATGCTTCCTTATATAATTAATAATTATAAATTTTCTCGCGGCAAATTAGACAAATAAAGTGTTAAAATACCTAAGCTATTAATTGTTTATGGTTAATTTTTGCACTCATAACAATTGCAAATCCAATCATTGTTGCTAACATTGATGATCCACCATAAGACATAATAGGTAATGGCGATCCGACTATAGGTAACAAACCCAAAACCATACACATATTAACTGTGACGTAGAAAAATATTGCAGATCCATATCCGTAACAAAATAATTTAGCAAAATAACTTCTTGAAATCGTACCAATTTTTAAAACTCTATAAATAATAATTATATAAATTAGTAATAATACTAATGACCCTATAAAACCATGTTCTTCAGCAAATAATGTAAAAATAAAATCAGTATGTTTTTCTGGTAAAAATTCTAAATAACTTTGCGTACCCTTTAAGAAACCTTTGCCACTTAAGCCACCGGATCCAACTGCTATTTTGGATTGAATAATTTGATACCCTGCACCTAAGGGGTCTCTATCAGGATTAAGAAATGTTAAAATTCTTAATTTTTGATACGGTTTTAAAAATGCTATAGCAAAAGGCATTGAAATCAACAACGATATGAAAGAATATATAAAATATCTAATATTCATTCCTGCAAGCCATATAACAACTAAACCACTTAATGCGATTAAAATTGATGTCCCTAGATCAGGTTGAGTGATTACAAGCATAATTGGTAGAATTAAGATTACAAGTGCAATAAATATAGTTTGAATATCATTAACTTGGTTGAGTTGTATCCGATGATAATATTTTGCAAGACATGCTATTATTGCAATCTTCATTAACTCAGAGGGTTGTAGATTAATAAAATATAAATTTATCCATCTTTGAGAGCCTGATGCTTTAATACCATATAAAGAGGCCCACACTAAAAAAATTAAAATAATAGAGTAAAATATGTAAGCAAAATAATGCCAAAATTTTATGTTAATGAATGATAAAAAAATCATCATCATAAAAAAAATTATAAACTTTGACATATGGCTTTTGCTATGAAATAAAAATTCTCCTCCATCTGTTGAATACATAGAAAAAGCACTTATTAAACCAAGTAATAGAATGCAAGTTAGCAGAATATAATCAAAGTTTTTTAATTTATAAAAAAAAGTTGGTTCTGTATTAAATGAATTTTGTTGCATTTATATTTTGTTAAATTTTTGATTTCTAGCTTTCTCTCTAAATTCATGTCTATCTATGATTAGTTTAAAGAGTTTTTTTGCAATCGGTGCTGCTGTTGAACTGCCAGATCCGCCATGCTCAATGACAATACTTAAAGCATATCTTGGATTTTTATAAGGTCCAAAAGCTATATATAAAGCATGATCTCTTTCATTGTAAGGAATTTCTGATGTAGTTAGATCAAGTTCTCTATCTGCTTTTGTAATTCGTTTAACTTGTGATGTGCCTGTCTTTCCAGCAAATTGATATTTTGGATCCTCGATCCTGGATGCGTAAGATGTCCCTCTAATTTCATTAGTTGAAGCAAACATTGCCTCTCTAACTAATCTAATATTTTTAGAATTTTTAAATAGAGGCTTATATTTTTTTTTACCTACAAATCCTAAAAGTTCACTTGCTTCCTGTAATCCACCTTTTTTATCATTTAAATTTTTAGAATTTGTATCCATTATAAATTTTATCTGCTCTGCTGTTTGGCTATTTTTTTCTATTACTATATTTGGGTAAATCTTAAACCCACCGTTTGCAAGTTGAGCTACCATTTGACATAATTGTAGTGGGGTAGTTTGTGTATAACCTTGCCCAATACCTGTAATTAGTGTTTCTCCTATAACCCAACCTTTACCTAAATTATTTTTTTTCCATTTAGTGTCAGGAATTAATCCTTTTTTCTCAATACCAAAATTTTCTTTTAAAACTTTATTACCAAGACCAAACTCCAAAGAAGTTTCTTTTAAACGATCCACACCAAGCTTTCTTGCAATTTCATAAAAATAAGTGTCACAGGATTGTTTCATGGCATTTTTTAGATTTACGACACCATGACCTTTTTTTTTCCAACAATGATAGGTTTGTCCATACATTTCAATCTTTCCTGTGCAATTCACTTTAAAATTTTCATCAATAATCCCATTTTCTAAAGCAGAAAGAGCAACCATCGGTTTAAATGTTGATCCTGGAGAATATAAACCTGATAAAGTTTTATTAACCAATGGCTTTAATGGGTTATTTCTAATTAACTGCCAATCATCTTGATTAATTCCAAAAAGAAATAAGTTAGGATCAAATGATGGTGAAGATTGCATGGCTACAATTTCACCAGTATAAATATCCATTACACTTATTGAGCCAGCCAAACCCCTTAAGAGCTCATTACATAACTTTTGAATTTCTGTGTCTATTGTTAGTTGGATTGTTTTACCATTTAATCCATCTGTATGATCAAGTTGACTAATTCTTTTTCCAAAAGCATTAACTTCATACCTTTGAACACCGTTAGTGCCAATCAATTCATTTTCAAAAGTTTTTTCTAATCCAGTTTTTCCTACTTTTAGGCCAGGCACGTGTCTATTTCTTATCATTTCATTATCTAAAATGTCTTTCTCACTGGCCTCACTAACATAACCTAAAACATGTGTATAATCTTCACTAAACGGGTAATTACGAGAAACAGACAAGACTGGTTTCGCTCCTGTTAAGTCATGTAAAAAATAATTAACTTTTGTAAACTGTTCCCAAGTTAAATTTTTAGAAATAATTAAGGTTTCCCAAGATTTTTGTTTGTTCTTTTGTTTTATTATTTTTTTAAATTCATTATTATTAAGATTTAAAATTTGTCTAAGTCTTACCATCAGATATTTAAAATCCTCCACTTCTTCAGGAATAACATGCAATTGATATATTTTTAAATTACCAGCAATAGTATTTCCAAAATAGTCTAAAAACTCCCCTCTGACAGGTGGCAGCCTCCATTCACGTAGTCTGTTTTTATCAGATAAAGTTAAATATTTTTTATTTTCTTTAATTTGTAATGAAAATAATCGAGTTATTATTCCTGCAAATACAATAAGTTTGGCAGCACCAATAATAAACATCCTTCGATTAATAGTTTGAATTTTTTGTACGCCAAAATTTTCACCTAGCATGATTTCTGCCTACAAGACGATTTTCAAAAAAATCAAATACGTTTGAAAATAAAAAATAAAATATAAATGTAAATGTAATGTTTATTACTTGATCAAAATAAACTAACTCATAACTAAATATATAATTTAAAGCTATAAATAGTAGTGAATTTATAATTAATATTGTTATTAAAAAAAAAATACAATCTTTGATTAAACTTGGTCTTAATGTGATATTTCTAAGATAGGCAGCAGCACCACAAAGTATTAAATACATTAAGCTACTTAATCCCATTGGAGTACCAACAACAACATCATTAAATAAGCCTGCTGTAAATATATAAATATAACCCAAACTTTCACTTTTTTTTAAGCTGTAATAAAAAATTAAGATATATGAAAAATTAAATGAAAAATATTTTAAGCCTAAATAATTAAAATCAAAATTATTTAAAACAGATATAAAAAGCAGAGCTAACGGTACTTGCGATAATACTTTTTTAAAAAAATTTTTATTTTTTAAATTTGTCATTTAGTCTCATCTTTTATAAATGAAATAATTTTTACAAATTTTAATTGTGAAAAATCAGAAAAAAATTCTGTTTTTTTTTCACTTAAATTATTACTCTTTATTATGCCTATTGGTATTCCAGCTTTAAATAGACTACCTACACCTGATGTATAAACAATCGATTTACTTGTAATATCCTCATGTCTTTTACTATACTGAATAATTCCATTATCGTTACCGGTGCCAGATAATATTGAGAATACTCCATTTGGTTCCAAAATAACTGGTATCTTGCTGTTTAAATCAGATAGTAACAATACTCTTGATGAAAAATAGTTCACTTCAACAACTTTTCCAACAAGGTACTCTCCATCCATAGCTACCATTCCGAGAGCAATGTTGTGCTTACTACCCTTATTCACAATAACTGATCGTAAAAATGGACTTCCTTTATCAGCTAAAACTTTAGCAAATATAGTGTCTGATTCAACTAGATAGTCATCAACTATATTATTTAATCTTTTGTTTTCTAAAACAATAAATTTATTTAATAAATCTTTTGATCTTAAATCTGTTAGTTCAAGTTTATTTTTTTCGTTTTCTTTATAAAGGTTGAAATGATTTTGAATTATAAGATGGTTATCTTTTATAAAATTTTCTGGTCCTGAAATTATAAAGGAAGATCTATAAACTACCTCATTAATACCTATTTTTATAAAATTTATAGCTTTAAAATTTAAACTACCTAAAATTAAAAAAATTATAGAAAAAAAAATTAAACTCAACAATGAAAATCTTTGTTGCGTTCCTTTCTTTAAAAAAGCAGATCTTATTGCTATTACAAAATCATCTCTGCTTGTTTCCATTATTTCTAATATTCAGATAGCATCGTAGAGAAAGTCTCTTCTTGATCTAATGCTTTTCCAGTGCCTATTGCAACGCATGCTAAAGGATCATCTGCCACATGTACGGGCAATCCTGTTTCTTTTGAAAATCTTTTATCAATATTCTTTAGTAAGGCTCCACCACCAGTTAGTGTTAACCCCATATCAACTAAATCAGCAGATAATTCAGGAGGTGTATTTTCTAATGCGTCTTTTATACCATTCACCATTTCTTTTAAAATATCATTTAAAGCTTCCGCTGTATCTTCTTCAGTAATATTTACTTCCTTAGGTGTCCCTGATCTTAAATCTCTACCTTTTACCGCAAAAGTGTTGGTGCTTGTAGGTATGGCAGTACCAATTTCTTTTTTTATTTTTTCTGCAGTACTATCTCCAATCATAAGATTATATTCTTTTCTCATATAGTTAACTAATGCTGTATCCATTGCATCTCCCGCAACTCTTAATGATCTGGAATAAACAAGTCCACCTAATGACATAACAGCTATTTCTGTAGTACCCCCACCTATATCAACAACCATTGATCCTGTTGCTTCTGATATTGGTAAGCCCGCTCCAATTGCAGCTGCTATAGGCTCTTCAATTAATTGTACCCTTCTTGCTCCTGCTGCAAGTGCGCTATCTTGAATTGCTTTTCTTTCAACTGGAGTTGATCCAGTTGGAACACAAATTAAAATTCTAGGATTTGCAAAAGTCCTATTCTTATGAACTTTCTTAATAAAATGTTTAATCATTTCTTCTGTTACAATAAAATCTGCAATCACACCGTCTCTTAAAGGTCTAATAGCACTAATATTACCAGGAGTTCTTCCAAGCATTGTTTTTGCTTCGTCACCTACTGCTAAAACAGTTTTCTTCCCCATATTCTCTGCTATGGCAACAACAGATGGTTCGTTTAAGACCACACCTTGTCCTTTTAATACTACAAGCGTGTTAGCTGTACCAAGATCAATTGCCATATCTTGGCTCCAAATATTAGTTAAATTTTTAAACCAATTACTCATCTTATATACCTTTCAATTTTTGTGTTTCTTGTTCCATTGGAGCAATTTTTTTTCTTTTAATTATCATTTTATTTAAAGCACTTAAATAAGCATTAGCTGACGCAACTAACGTATCTGTATCAGCTGCTTGTCCCACTGTCGTTTTACCATCCTCTTCAATTCTAACACTTACAGTTGCTTGAGCATCAGTTCCTTCTGTAACTGCATGAACTTGATATAATTGTAATTTAACATCATGTGGGTACAAAACTTTTATACATTTGAAGATAGCGTCCACAGGTCCATCACCTGTTTCTGAAGTAGTTTTAACCTCACCAAAAACATCAAGAGTCATTTCTGCTTTTTGTGGCTCACCAGTTCCTGCAAAAACTTTTAAAGATTTTAAATTTATTGCATTTATTAGATTGTCTGTAATTAAACTATCATCAACCAAAGCCATAATATCATCATCATAAACATGTTTTTTTTTGTCAGCTAAAATTTTAAACTTACCAAAAGCATTTTGAATAACGTCATCTGTAACATCTGCATAACCAAGGTCATTTAATTTCTCTTTAAATGCATGCCGTCCAGAATGTTTTCCCATTACTAAAGAGGTTTTTTTAACACCAACACTTTCTGGTGTCATGATCTCATATGTCTCTCTATGTTTAAGCATACCATCTTGATGAATACCTGCTTCATGTGCAAATGCATTTTTTCCAACAACTGCTTTATTAAACTGTACTGGAAAAGTTGCATTAGAAACAATTTTTGACGCTTTACTTAATAATTCAGTTTTAATTCCAGTTGTATAAGGCATTAAGTCATTTCTTGTTCTTATTGCCATTACAATTTCTTCAAGAGCAGCATTTCCTGCTCTTTCACCAATACCATTAATTGTGCATTCAACCTGTCTTGCCCCTGCAGAAACTCCAGCTAAAGAATTTGCTACTGCTAATCCTAAATCGTTATGACAATGAACAGACAGTATAGCTTTATCTATATTTGGAACTTTATTTTTTAGAGTTGTGATGATCTTAGTAAATTCTGATGGAATTGTGTAACCAACTGTGTCAGGGATATTTATTGTTTTTGCACCACTACTAATTGCTGTCTCAACTATTTTACACATAAAATCCATATCAGTTCTTGTTCCATCTTCACACGACCACTCAACATCATCAGTGAGATTTCTTGCATAGGTAACACTTTCTTTTATTGCATCAAGAACTTGCTCAGGAGATTTATTTAATTTAAATTTCATATGTAAAGGGCTTGTTGAAATAAATGTATGAATTCTAAATCTTGGGGCAGCTTTTAATGCCTCGTAGCATGCATCAATATCTTTTTTACTAGACCTTGCTAATCCACATGGAATTGAATTTTTTAAAATTTTACTTATTGCCATTACAGCTTCAAAATCTCCTGGCGATGCAATAGGAAACCCTGCCTCAATTATGTCAATACCCATTTCATCAAAAACTCTTGAAATTTGAATTTTTTCTTCAAGACTCATAGATGCACCAGGTGATTGCTCACCATCTCGCATCGTAGTGTCTAATATAATAACTTTATCTTTATCGTTCATAACCAATAATTTTAGAAAATCTATAATACAATCTATAATAGATATTGCAAAATAATTTTTTAAATATGCTTACTCGTAATGGTCGTTTTAGGTCTACTAGATGTTAATTATAAATAGACTCAATTTTAGGCATTAGTTGTAAAAGTTCTTTTGAATATTCGTGCTTAGGTTCTAAAAACAATTTCTCTGTATCTGAAACTTCACATAACTTTCCATTTCTAAGAACTCCAATTCTATCACACATCTGACGAACAACTGGTAAATCATGGCTAATAAATAAAATTGTTAAATTAAGTTGTTCTTGAAGGTCTTTTAATAAATTTAATATTTGAGCTTGAATACTTACGTCT
>Ga0114998_10003027_pt1 | contig 12550 bp, 6 predicted proteins | sample ArcticOcean_MG_C_5_FD_87044 | JGI IMG/M metagenome (GOLD analysis project Ga0114998, IMG submission 87044) | Marine microbial communities from western Arctic Ocean - ArcticOcean_MG_CB4_138 | ecosystem: Environmental > Aquatic > Marine > Oceanic | place: Arctic Ocean: Canada Basin | collected...
GTTGTTGTTGTTGTTGTCCGTCACCTCGACCATTACCGCGCTCAGTCGTCGTCAGGACATTTTTCAATCCGCGAGGCTTCACACTCGTGATTTCTCCTGCGTTTGCAGTGTTCCTCACAGCGGTTCTAAAAAATTCTTTCAAATCTTCGTTATCAAAAAACCCTCCGCCCGAGCTTTGCGTGCGTTGCGACTGCGTCGGCTGACCTAATAAACCGGTTGAAAAATTGGACAAAAAACTTAATCTGTCGTTAATGTTCATTCCACCACCACCATTCGACAACGCTTGATGCACTAACATCTGTTGCTGCTGTTGATTTTGACCGTATAAATTCCCAACTAAAGCTTGCTGCGCGTAAAACTGATTCCAAAACGAGGGACTCGGAGGTTGTTGACTATTCGCACCGCCGCCGCCTCCGGCACCGTTGAAAATTTTCAAATTCGTCAATCCACCGCCAGAGAATGTTTGTTTCTGTTGTTGTTGTTGTAGTTGTTGTTGTTGTTGTTGCATTTGTTGCAAAAACGGTTGATTAAGAGGAATAGTAGGAACTCGCGGGTCCACCGAAACTCCCGCGGCGGTTAATAACTGCGCTAAACTCGGCGTCTCTTTCACCGCCGCGATTCTTTCTTCTTCTTCTTCTTGTTGTTGTTGTACCTTGCGTACTTCATCGTTCTTCGCACTACCGAATTTCTCGTCGCTCTCTCGCCTCGGTGGCCCCATTATCTCGTTTTATGTTCTCACAAGGAGTTCCCTACTCTCTCAAACTCCTTCGCCTATGCCAAGGTCTGTCGGTCCGTCGGTCTCGTCTCTCGACTGCTCCCTGTTTTTGGTCGTAAACTCGCTTGGCCCTCGCGTAAACCTTTTCGTGTTCCTTTTCGTATATAAACGAACTCCTGGATTCTTCCTCTTCTTCTTCTTCTTCTTCTTCTTCTTCTTCTGTTGTGCTTTAAGAGTCTCTTATTCTCTTTCGTTTTCGAGCTTTGAACTGATGTGTTTTATGCCGCAGACGCGTGCTTGAGAAGAGAGCTCGAGTATCTACGCGTCGTGCAAACGCGCGCGCGAACACTTTTGTTTTTGATTTCTGCGAGTTCTTCTTCTTCTTCTTTGTTCTTCGTTCTTTTGCGACTCGTTTTTGTGACGAATTCGCACAATCAATTGATTGTTTGATTTTGTGGAAATCCAAAACGCGTTGGAAGAAACAAATAGTTTTCCATTCATTTAGAAGAAGAAGAAGAAGAAAAAGAAGAAGAAGAAGAAGAAGAAGAGAGAATCAGAGGATACATATACATACACTAGTAGTATTGTGTGTACTATATTGTGTATACTGTATTGCATATAAAGAGTATAGTAGTAATAGTGAGCGTTAAGAAACAAAAGGTTTCCATTCATTTTAAAGAAGAAGAAGAAGAAGAAGAGGAAGAAGAAGAAGAAGAAGAAGAGAAAGACGACGACGACAAAGAAGAAATAAAGAAGCAGGGCCACGAGTTCTCGAATATATATATGCATAATTCAATACGTATACTGTGGTGGTACGTAAATGAATAAGAGGGAGAAGAGAACGAGTCAAAGAGGGGCACCGAGACCGAGTTATGGGAACGACTTGTTCGCCTTAGCAATCGATGCGGTCGAGGGTAACAGGAGTAACGAAAACGATGATAAAGAAGATGAAGAAGATAATGCGAATAGTATGAATAATGTTTTCCTTTGCGCTGCGACAGAAAATGCAGAGAAGATTCCGAGACCGAAACAGTTAGGGTCTCTAGAACGCGTACTCGCGAATAAGAACGAGAAGAAGAAGAAGAAGATAAAGGCGGATGAAGCGAAGGGAGAGACGCGGACGACGAAACAGCCGAGCAAATGGTGGCGAAGTTTAGATCAAGAGAAGTGCGATCCGATTACGTTAGAGCCGTTCTGTGAACAAGTTTACGCACCGTTTGAGCTATGCGGGAGGAAGTTCGTGAGTAGTCGGAGGACAATGTCAGAGGCGAGTTTAGAGGAATGCGCTTCGACGGTAGGCGCGACGCGGGCGAGCACCGCGGGTGATGTTTTTAGTACTACTGATGATAACGATAGGAATGATAATGGAGAACAAAAAGAACAGGCTATAAAGCATTTGTTTGACCCAGAGGCTTTAGCCGAGTACGTCGTGAACGCGAAAACGTTCGAGAATCCTTTAACTAGAGAGCCTTTAGAGAGTTCGGACTGTCAAAGGTTGGACGAACATTTGAGGAAGTTTTCTTTAAAGCAATTCAAGGTCCATAAAGCGTTCGTGAACTTGCAAAAGGAGAAAAAAGATTTAGCTGAAAACGCAGAGCGAAGGACTGAAGAGCAACGAGCGATGATGCAAAGGGAGAGAGAAGATTTAAGGAGGACTTTAGCATCGTCGATGTTTACGACTATTCGAGAGCGGAGACAACATCAACATAATGATAATAATAATAATAATAATAGCAGAAGAAACATGACGGCGTCAACGACATCACAACAAAACGATAGACCATCGTCACGTAATGGTTTTAACAGTACTTCTACTAGCGCTCGCAACGGATTGATAAGTAACGCAATAGCAGATAGAGAGCAACATAATTTAGCGGCCGAACTTCAAACGTCAGTGGAGCAGCAAGAAAATGCATTCAGAGCGTTTGGCGCGTTTGCTATGGTTGACGATGATATTGCAATGTCCCGAGGTCAGACTTTAAGAGCGGCGCAAAGTTCTTTTTCTGGATGGTCGAATCCATCCGCAATTCGTGGACATAACAATAATAGCAGAAATTTACCTCTATCGAGCGCTGAGAATTTTCCGAGTCTCGGTAGTAGTAGTAATATGTCGTCAGCGCAAGCGGGCGCGCCACAACGTAGTAATAATAATATTGGGAGCGGAGGATGGAGTGAAATGGCACACAGGGCTTCGAGTTTGAGCGTAAATGATACTACTGCTACTAATGTTCGCCGACCTCGCGTCGTCCCACCGACAACGACGACGACAACGACAACAACAAACAATAGGAGAGAAGAAAATAATAACTTTAATAATCGAGATTCGTTTCAGGCTTTGCTTCCAAACGAGACCGTTAACGCTGACGAGCAAAGACGTGCTCAACTTGCGAACGCGTTTGGTATTTCAAATCCAGATTCGCACGTTTCCGCGTTTGCTATATCTGGCGCCAAAGCTGCGTTTAAAACCGAGCATTTGAAAGCTGCAAAAGCTAACCCGCGCTTATGTGCGCAAATAGAGCAAAAGTTTGAGGATATGTTTAGAGATGCGAACAATCGCCGAGCGACTTTTCCGCCGATGACGAAATTTCTCAGAGGCGTCGTACACGAGTACGCCGAATTATGGGGCTTCACTTCACAAAGCTATGGAAACGAACCAAATCGAAGAGTAGACGTGTTTCGGACGATTGCGTGTAAGAAACCTACGATTAATTTGCGCGAGGCAATATTAGCGCACGACGAAATTAAGAAGCAAAGCGAAGAAAAAGAACAAAAAGCGGCAGCGAATGCGCACGGCGGCGGCGGTAGTAGTAATAATAATATTAGAGAACCTCCAGAAGATGCAAAAGAAGACGATTACTTCGAAGGATTCACTTCGTACTGGTCTCTAGGAGCATACGAACGTTTAACCGCGCAATTCTACGAAGGCGCCACGAAATCTCAGTTTTTACAAATGTTAAAACCGTGGAGGGGCCAATACGCGATTGAAATCGCGGACGATGACGACGACGACGCGATATACATCGCGCACTTCAAAAACCCTGCATCGTTAAAAAAAGCGTCTGGCATAATCGGCGGCGGTATCAAAGGTCAGTTCAAGGTTAAATACGCCGAGCAAAAGTCTTCTTCCGCTGTTTCTTCGCAACAACAACAACTGCAACACCCTGACCTTACGCTAAGAAGTTCCGAAGAAGAAGTAACGCGCGAACAACAACGACTGCATCAATCGCCCCCGAAAATAGTCGAACTTCGCAAGAAGAAACCTTCGACGTAGTTCATAGCACACGCGCTCGCGCTTTCGCGCGCCAATTTTAGTCAGATTTCGACTTCACACTCGCGGTTCAATCGGACCTCGCGAGCTCACTATTCATGTGAACATGCTCTCTCTCTCCCTCTCTCTCTCTCTTTAAAGTGCGTCGTTTCTCTCTTCTACTTGTCAGGATTATAGTTTTCATAAACTGGACGCTCTCGAAATTTTTAAAGCCTGCTTTGCTGTCTGCACTCTCTTTACTTTTTACGGGGAGGCCTTTCTGTGTGTACTACTAAACCCTATACTTAAACCCTAAACCCTAAATACTACTTGTAAACGAGAGAAAAAGTGCACGCGGCTCCAAAATCTCATCCCTGCACATAAACTGCCCATCGGCACGATATATATAAATCAGATAATTAATCGATCAAACGCTCTGGTAACAACGACTGTGTTCGATTTATTCGTACTGTGTGTGTATATCTGTGATATAGAAAGCGCGCCTTTGCTCGTTTCAATCAGATAAACACGCGTGGGGAAAGTTCTTCAAAAGCAAAGAGGACGCGCAGAAAAAAGAGATATCCAATTCGAGCTTTTACGCGTTGGTATATAACGTGGTTAAGATATAGAAGAGAAGAGAACAGAAGAAGCGGTTTAGCATCGATTTTGGTCGATCGATTGTGATTATTGAGGACAATGGCTTTACCACCGAAACAGCATCGGATGATGAAGGACGAGATTGGGCAGAAAAATCCACGCAGTCCAAGGACGAGGATGAAGGTCGAACTGTTCGAGGCGAAGAAAGGGTGGTACGTACAATGTTTACAGCTATGGTCCGATGACTCGTCGTTCTTTTGGTTATTCGTGACGTTGACGTTGTTCTTAGCGAAAGGGGTTATAACGACGTTAGAGTGCGATGGGGATTGGGAGAGTGCGATTATAGTGTTGTTATCCGCGCTTATTCCGTGTTGTTTATGGGCCGTGTTCTTCGTGTTTATGAGTAAAAGAGGGCACGGTGAGCAGTTTCGGGAACACTTATCGTTTGGGGTTTTAGCGCAGACGTTTTGGTTAGGTGCTATCGTTGCACCGATTGCGGTGTATACGGTCAGAGCGTTTGCGGCTGGGATCGTGACGGCGTTGTTGGGGTACTCCGCGATGGCGTTTTCGGCGGAGCCGCAAGGCGAGCCAGATTCGACTGTGAACATTGAGACCGTTTTGGCTACGGCGTGGTTGGCGTTTATATTGGCCGGGTTTTCAGAGGAAACTGCAAAGTTTTTTGTTGCGAGCAGATGGGTTAGGGCTAAAGATGATTTCGGAAGCAAAGCCGATTTGGAGGAAGATATGGGAGGCTGTTCGTACGCAATCGGGTGGTCGAAGCGTACGAGATCGCCTAGAAAAGTTGTTTTGTTAGCAATGGTTGTCGGACTCGGGTTCTCGTGGATTGAAAACGTACAATATGGTGTACGAACGTACGAACAAATGGTTAATACGCAGCTTTTAATGGAGGCCACGAAGGCTGATATCACGGTCTTGTGTAGCGATCCGTTACATCCGAAAATTGTCGTCTTATCTGGCGTGTTGGAAAAACCAAACGTGCAACAAGAACAACAGCAATCTAATAGTTTACAAGCACATTTGAACAGAGAAGGAGATAATTCAGTGCTAATTCCAGCACGAATCACATACACCGATCATTCTTCTTCATCATCTTCTCAAAGCGGTGGTAACCCGCAAGCCGCTTTAGCAAAGCAGGAACAGGAACAACAAAAGACGAGTAATAATAAATTGGCATTTTTTATGTCAACCGATTCGGGATGGATTCCATTCCTTGGTAAAATGAAAGATAGAATCAAGAGAGGAGATAACAACAGTCGTCAGCTTCGTCCAGTAAATGACGACAGCGCAATAATTTGGGAGTTTAAGAGTCAAATCTTCCAAGGGATTTACGAAGGTTTCGTACAAACAAATCACGCGGTGAAGAAAGCGACGGATGGGATGCATTCGTACATCACGAAAGGATTGTTAGAACCATCGAGTGCGAATGATATGTTGGAACTATCACCGAGCACGAAAAGTGATCAAATCATAAACTTAGAAGAACCGACGTCGTCGTCGGTAGTTAATATGGGCGATGGCGACGTCGGAGGCGAGAATAATAACAACAAAGTTTCACAACAACAACAACAACAACAACAACAAAAATCGAATGATAGTAATAAGAGTAAACAAGGAAATGCACTCAGTAAGCAAACTCTTTCTGGAGTTTGCTCGGGCGGTAAACTAGGTTCTATAGGCGATGATCCAAAGCAAAGAGAAACCATCGTCGTTCGAGCGCTGACGAGGTACGGCTTTGCAAATCCGGACGGGAACGATACACAAGTAGCAATTACTGCTTGGAACGACACCGCGATCAACTGCACTGTGCAATCAATGGAAGGGCGGCCTCTTTATGACGAAGAAAGGGGTGCAACGGCGGTCATGGTTACAGTTACGAGAGGTTTCATGCCAATGCACGCGATTTGGGTCGGTCTATCGGGCATGCGATACGTTCGCGCGCATTGGATTATTCAAGCCACGAACGGTTTCTTCATCGATCCAATCAAGTGTATCTCGCATTCATGGCTCTATCACGGCGTCTTCGACTTTGTCTTGATGTCCGCCGATCAGTTACGAGTCGCGTTAAAACCATCCGTATCGAACCCGTACGTCTCTTGGTTCATCGTCATGGCCATCGGCACCTTCGTCATCTTAACGTCATGGATCCACCTCGTTCGCGAAGGCTCACAACTCGAACACGACTTGAACAGAAACGGTTACCCAGGCTCTCAAGACATCGCAAACGTAGCCTTATGTTCCGGTCAAAGACGCAGAGCGTATTGCTGTTTATGCGAATCTTGCGCGTGCTGTTGTAACTTTGCGGACGACGACGACGAAGAAGACGCTCTCGCCGAAGCGGACGAGAGAACTGAACCGTTATTAGACAACGATCGCGGTGATAACGCAAAGAAGAGGTACGGTAGCAACAACGAACAGTCATCGGTTTAATATTTAATTTATACTACTCATTTATTATGCGAAGAACTATTGAAGAACGAAACGTTATTCTGTGCTGGATTTTGGCTAAAGTACATCCCACACCCTAAACTATGAAAACTCCCATTTCCAAAACTTCCTTTTCCCAAACTCCGTACTATTATCGTAAACACACACACACACAGACGAATAATATAACATATAATATAATAATAATAATAATAATAACAGAGCGAAAAACTGAGGAAACACAGAGTGTAGACGAAGTAGTTATAGCAGTAGTATCAGTACAAAAACTCCCTTTATAGGGAATACATTGATTTCCTCAAACTCGTTTTTTACAACGTAATAAATCGTAAACACACACACACAGACGAATAATATATTTATAATAATAATAGCAGAGCGAAGGACGAATATAAAAAAGGAAACACAGAGTGCAGTAGTAGAAGTAGTATCAGTACCAGTAGTAGGTTTACGATGGCCGCAGCTAGGAGACGATCGTCTCGATTACTGCGAGCGGAAAGAGGGGCGGATGATTTTGTTTACGATGAAAGACCGGGACGCGCACATGAAACGAACGATAGAAAACAAGCGAGACCGGGTATGGAGCGTCGCGCGATGCGGAGAGAGAGATTCGATCGCAGCGAGAGGGGTAGGAATCACGCGTGGGGGAATATTTTGTATTCTGGAGGAACCAGCGTTGATACGGCGACGACGACGACGACGACGAGAAGAAGTAAGACGACGACGGGTAAGAAAAGGCATGTATCGTGGAGGAAAATCATGCAGAACGTAGCGCCGTTTGTGTGTTTAGCGTTACAATACGGAGCGCAGCCTTTGTTAACGAAGAAGTTTATAAATAGAAATACGTCGTCGTTAGGTGTCGTCGCTGCGACTGAGATGATGAAGATCGTAGTTTGTTTGATATCGATGTTTGTATCGGATGGAATGGATGTTATTTTGAAGCATTTTAGGGAAGTAAAGTTGAGCGTATTCGCGCTTTCGGTGTTCCCGGCGACTGTATATTCGATTCAAAACATGTTAATGCAGTACGGCTATCATTCAGTCGATGCGGTGTCGTTTAATTGCTTGAACCAAACGAAAATTATTTGGACCGCGTTGTTCGTATATGTCGTTTTTGGGACGAAGCAAACTTTTGTTCAATGCTTATCGTTATTAGGTCTAGTTTTAGCTTCGGTCATTTTGCCTTTGCTTAAAATAAAAGAAGTCATGATAGAACCGCCGGCGGTTGACGCGATGAAAATCGCAGAGGAAGGTTATGCGAGATATTTAGGAATTTTAGCAGTGACTATGGCCAGTTGTTTATCCGGCCTAGCCTCGACGTCAACGCAAATATCTTTGCAAGCGTTGAAAAGACCGGCGCAAGTTCTAACGATTGAAATGGCCATCGCATCGATTCCGATCGTTTATTTCGTACATGTCTCTAAAATTGCATTTGGAGACGCGAATGCGATGACAGAACCAACGGTTGGTGAAAAGCTCGTCTCAGAATCCATCATCCAACGATTCTTATACTCCGGCTACACGGAATGGTCCTCAATCTTCGACAACTTCACAGCCCTCACGTTCATCCCAATCTTCACCTCAGCAATCGGCGGCATATGTGTCGGCCTAGTCACAAAGAACCTCGGCTCCGTCGCCAAAGGGTTCGCTATTTCGCTCGGTTTAATTCTCACCGGAGTCATCGAGTCCTTCGTAAACGGCGAAATGTTACGAACGGAGCAAGTCGTTGGATTACTTTTGGTCGGTTTATGCACGCACTTGCACACGACTCACGTGCATCCGAACAACTCAGTCGTCCGTACTTCAAAGCCGAAGTCAAAGTCGCCTTAGTCGCAGATACGTACTCGCATATCTTTTAGCGTAATAGTAGTAACTATAGGTAGTAAGAGGCTTGCCTCAATAGCCTCACAAAGCAACGCGCAACGAACAGCCTTGAGAGAATGACTTCGATGATTCAAATAACCCAAACACGAAACGTTTCGCGAAGTTCTAATCATAACGGACTCATATCTAACGATAAAGATGCGCCAACGCTATCGCGCTTTGGAAGAAGAAGAAGGGGAAGAAGAAGCTGCGTAGCACTTACTCGTTCTTCCTATGGGGAATCTAAGAAAGATGGGACGTGGATACAATCGAATGCGAACGCGTTTAATCAATTAATATCAATAGCGAAACGAGGAAATCAACGAGAGATCGTACAAGCGGGCGATAGAGCTTTGATTAAAGTATCCAGAGAGGTCTCGAGGGAAGAAATCGATTCCACCGTAGTGCAAGATTTAGTGGAGGAGATGATGAATATCGTGAAAGGAAGAGGCGTCGGATTAGCCGCGCCTCAAATTGGCGTTAATTTACGCGTGTTTGTCATGGAAGACACGGTAGAGGGGATGAGCGACGAGACGAAGGAGGATTTACAGAAGAAGAAGAGGCAACCTTTTTTGGCTAAGGCGATAATTAACCCGGAGATAACTGCGATTGGAGACGCGTCGGCTGCGTTCTTCGAAGGGTGTTTAAGCGTGCAAGGGTACAGAGCTCTGGTGAGGAGACATTTAAGGATTCGGTTAAGAGGTGTAGCGCCTGACGGGAAAGAGATAGACGTAGAATTAAGTGGATGGCCGGCGAGGATAGCACAACATGAAATCGATCACTTGAACGGAGTTCTATACACCGATAGAATGGAAAAACGAACCATTAGAAGAGTAGATAAAATACAAGAACAGTTACCGGAAGAACACGCAGAATTCGGTACTTGCGCGACAATTGGAGAGCGATTATCGGGAGGGTCGTATTTATCGAGCGTTCAAGCGATTGAAGGCGTGGACGCTTTAGAAAGTTTAGCGAAACGTTCAAAGAATAGACGTAAACGTTAGAGCGGTATATGTTTTAAATTAACAAATCGTAATGCGTTTCGCCGTTATATAATAATCGCACAGGAGCTCTTTCAATCATTTTTCCCGTCTTCTTGCTCTTCCGTTCTCTAAACTCTTCGCCGTACGTCTGTATGCATACGTATCCCGAACTACTACTCGCGTTCTTCGCTATCCTGGCCGGTAAATAGACCATGATCGGCCTTTGTATTAATTTCGCGATCACTAACAACTCCGTTTCGCCGCCCCAAAAATCCTCCCTCTGTATTCTCTTACAGTACTCCCCTATTCCACCGTTCTCGTACTTTATGGCCATCGAAGCCTCTGGATGCGCGTTTCTCTTCAAATCGCTCTTACACATTTGCTCTAACACGGCCTCTCTCAAACGATCTGCCTCCTCTCGTTCTTCCTTGGCGCCTATGTTCTCATTCCTCACGTGCGCTAATCCTATCGCTAACGACCTAAACATGCATCGACCATCACCGGTGACCTTGACTACTCTAAAGTACTCCGATTGTTTCTTATTCTTCTTCTTCTTCTTCTTCTGCGTTTGTTTATCTTCGTCTTCATCGGTTGTTCTTGAGACGTCGAAGAGTTGATTTTTGATGTGTACTAAACGCCTCAAAGACGATACCGATGCTTGCGATGCCGATGCCGATGAGGTAGTAGGAGTACTGCCATGGTTACCTTCGATTCGCCAATGCGTTTGAGTAGGCGATGATGATGACGATGACATAAAATTGATGTCGATATTTTTTATGAAGCTCATGGTCAAGAATGAATAACAAGTAGACTGTCTCTTGAGTGCATTTCGAGCGGCTATGAAGAACGAGAGACTACGAGTACTTTTCGTTGAATTTTAACCTGACTTTCTCGATATTTTTTATGAAGCTCATGGTCAAGAATGAATAACAAGTAGACTGTCTCGAGTGCATTGCGAGCGGCTATGAAGAACAAGAGACTACGAGTACTTTTCGTTGAATTTTAACCTGACTTTCTCGCCGTCGACTGAAGAGAAACGCTCTTCGCGAACGTACCACGCTTTAGAACAGGAGAATTTCGTACCGCGCAACTGTTTAGTCCATTTCGCTAAGAGACCATCGATTTCTTTGAGCTCGAGGTCCGAGAGCGTTTCGTCTCCATTGTCCGGAAGGAAACGCGCTAAGGTGCAGTGCGCGGTGGATGTTTGCTGGACGCCTCGAGTACCGATCGCGTTTTCAGCGAGCGCTTCGCGACAGTTTTTGAGCGAGTCGTTGACGTCGTCGAAACAGAGCAATAAAGCGCCGCTCGTTGCGAGCACGACGCGATCGACGACGAGCTCGACAGAATCGCATTGGCGTAGAACTTCTTGCGCTTTTGTAGCCTCGTCGAGTATTGTGCCAGATGTTGAGCGTTTCAATTTGCCACCGAGTGGTGTTGGGGGCGATAAAACGCGGTCGTAATTTTGCGACACAGATCTTTTGATCTTTGGTTTCGGTCTATCCGGAAGTAAAGCGTCGCCTAAGCCTTTCGGGATCGACGACTCGGACGTCTTTGGAGGCGTGTTTGGAGGCGTTGTCGATAAATCTAAAGCAGTTAACGTGCTACTACTGTTACTATCTCTTCTATCGACAAAGTTATCATCATCATCGCCTCCCTTTGCTCTGTTGAAAGTCGCCTGTTCATCTCGCATCATACCTTCAATTGGCCTACTAAAGAAGAACATCGTCACGTGATATTGCGCTCGATTACATACAAACATCGGCCTTTGCCTCACCTTGGATTTCTCATCATCACCGTCTGCGTTAACGAAACTCATCATTAACTTACTAAGCTGCGAAACTATTGCTGTACCACTCGCGGATAACGCAGGCGCATCATCAAAAATACTCAACACGATCAATCTCGAACACTTCGAAGGGAAGATCTTCATATCGTCATATTTCACGGGCCACACTCCACACCCTGGAAACGGCTCAAAGTGAAATAACGAACGCGTTGCCATAACGGCTGATAAATCGAACGATTTCGAGTTCATAAAATCTCTCCTAATATTCCTATACACTAACTGCAATGCCGTTATTATCGGCTTCTTCGTCGATGTCATCGTTGTTACCGCTTTCCTTTCTTTCGCTACTTCTCCGCCATCGACGTTCAAACCCGCTCTCTTAATCCGCTGCTGCTCATTCGCAGCACCAACGTCTTCTCCTTCAATCGTTTCCTTAAACAACCCGTTCGACGATAACGACTTGCTCTCCAAAAACCCAAACTTAATCTTCTTCTCCTCCTTCTTCTTCGTCCTACCGTCGACGACTTTTGCGCCCTCGTCACTCGTCTCTGCAGAAACTACTTTACTTCTCGGACTCCTCGGTGGTTTCAAAGCGCTCTTCGCGCTCTTTTTCATATCGTCATTCTTATCGTCATTCTTATCGTCGTCCCCGTTTCCGTCGATTTCTATTTCTTCGACAAAAGTTTCCTCGAAAACATCTTCTTCCTCGTCTTCCAACTCTTCTCCTGATTTTTGTTTTTGTTTTTTTCCAAACGAAGAAGACTTGGAAGAAGAATTGGAAGAAGACGAAGCGACGTCGGCGTATCCAGTGATGTACGCGTAATACATAGTCCCCACTACACCGCATCCAATGAATGCATATTTCGCATATCTCGTGAATCTGTTACTCGTTTGGA
>Ga0114998_10003031_pt1 | contig 12539 bp, 9 predicted proteins | sample ArcticOcean_MG_C_5_FD_87044 | JGI IMG/M metagenome (GOLD analysis project Ga0114998, IMG submission 87044) | Marine microbial communities from western Arctic Ocean - ArcticOcean_MG_CB4_138 | ecosystem: Environmental > Aquatic > Marine > Oceanic | place: Arctic Ocean: Canada Basin | collected...
AAAGCCCAATCAGATAAGTAAGAGAAAGCCCAATCAGATAAGTAAGAGAATAAACATAAATTGTTCTTGCAATATTTTTATTAATCTCCTCTTATTATTGTATACTGTTAGTATTCAATTTTCGGAGAATCTGGGGATGAACAATAAAACAAAACTGCTGAGTTCCGTTCAGGACGATAATGCGGTCGCGTTTCTTCGGGACCTAGTTGCAGCCCAGCCAAAAGGTGAGAACGCTGTTCAAGCAATGATTTCTGATCGCTTGGCACGTGCTGGATGTGAGGTATCTTCGGTCGATTATGAGCCCAGCACCGTTCCTGTGATTGGCGAACTGATAGTCAAGGGGACGTGCAACGTTGGTACTCGGCGTGCAATAGTAGCGACACTTCATGGTGACCCGTCACTACCCAGCCTTCTAATGTTTGCTCACCCGGACGGTGAGCCTGTCACGGATACCGAAACATGGACCCACCACCCATTTTCAGGTGAAATCGATGATGGGCGAATTTATGGGTGGGGTGTTGCTGACGATTTAGCAGGCTGTGCTGCGGCAGTTTTGGCCATTGAAAAAGTAGCTGCGTCAAATGTTCCAATGGGACGCGCAGTCTTTGCTTCGACCCCTAGTAAGCATTACGCCCGCGGCATTGCAGCTTTGCTTCATAAAGGACTTCGGGCGGATGCGGCCCTTTATTTGCACCCGGCGGAATCTGGTGTTGGAATGCAAGAAATTAAAGCAGTAGCGTCTGGTCAGGTTGAATTTGAAATCAAGATTCATGGTGAGGCTCCCAAAACGACCGAACCGGGTCACACAGCATTCTCGCATCTTGCGGTCAATCCGTTGGACAAGGCTGTTGTTCTGCATGGAGCGCTGATGGAGTTAGCTGAAGATCGTGCTCAGCGCATCCGGCACCCCCTTATTGAGGCAGAAGTTGGGCGCGCCACAAACCTACATATATCAGGTATCCGCTGTGGCGAGATGATCAAATTCTCAAGGATTGTGGAGCTCTGCGAAATGGGTGGGGCAATTAGTTTCCCTCCTGGGGAAACGCTGGATCAGATTAAGGGTGAGGTCGAGGAAGCTGTACTGGCAGCCTCCATCTCTGACGAATGGCTGAACTTAAATCGGCCAGAGATCACTTGGGTAACTGGCGTAACTGGTGGCGAAGTACCTGCTGATCACCCGCTATATATAACTGCGAGTACCGCTGTCACCGCCGTCACTGGTAAACCACCGCATGTTAATCCGCTGCATACATGCAGTGACATCCGAAATCCTATCGTGGAGGCCGGCATACCTTGTGTTGGCCTGGGCTGCCTAGGCGGAGATTTATCCCAGAATGGCCGGCATGATGAATGGGTCGATCTGGCTGATTTCCTGAATATGGTCGATGTTACGGCTAAGGTAGTGACCGATTGGTGCAGTGGCAATCATCTGAAATCATCTCAACCACAGAGACCCGCTGATCGGGTCAAAATTTCTCCAACAACAAAGGATATCCAATGAAACATAACTCACTTTTGATCCTGGCTACAGTTGTAGCGTTTGGGACAACATCAACAGTCGCGGTGGCTCAAGATTGCCCGGTAGACCTACCAGTCATCGAGGCTGGGGTTCTAACCATGTCAATTAATGCCACTATTCCGCCAAAACAATTTATTAACGAGCAAGGTGAGTTACAGGGGCTGCACGTCGACTTGGGTAACGAGATCGCCAATCGTTTGTGTCTGGAACCGAATTATCAGAACGTAGACTTTGCCGTGCAAATCCCAGGTCTGGATGCAAACCGCTGGGACATGATTAATACTGGACTATATTTTACTGACGAACGTGCCGGCTTCATGCAACTAGTGCCGTTCTCAGTCAACGCTTTGGCACTGATCGCAGCGGACGGAAACCCAACAGGCATTACTGGCCCTGAGGATATGGCTGGTAAGGTTGTAGGAGTCGAAATTGCTGGATTCGAGGAAAAAAAGATCCGTGAGATTAACGACGCACAGATTGCCAAGGGCCTTGCCTCAATGGATATCCGTGCCTTCAACACTTACGGTGAGGTTTTCCTTGCCCTAGGCGGTGGCCAGATTGATGCTGTCTTCGCGGGGGATGCTATTGGTAGCTACTATCAGGAAAAGGGCCAATTTTCCAAAGCCGCGACTGGTTTGTTCCCTGGAACTCCTGGAGCATTTGCGTTTGATGAACCGGTGCTTGCGCAGGCCGTGGCAGACGCACTCAATGCGATGCAGGCTGATGGTACCTACGGCGCCATGATGGATGCTTATGGTACTACAAAGATGGATGCCTGGGATCGTTGGCCTGGAAAATTTACTTACTTCTATACCGGCCAGTAGACTATTTATTATCAGAAGGAGAGGGGCGTTCAGGCGCCCCTCTGATCTAACATAAAGGAAGACACCGTGGGTTGGAGCTGGGACCATTTTTTTCGATTTTTGTTTAGCGAATATATGCTGCTTGGTGTTTGGACAACGATTTGGTTAGCTACGATCGCAATGACGCTTGGCGTCATACTGGGTGTCATCATCGCTTTTATGAAGATGTCTAACTACTGGATTTTACAGCGTATCGCTATAGCGTTTATTTGGCTCTGGCGTGGCACGCCACTGCTCATCCAAATGGTGATCATTTATACTGTCTTACCCAAGGTTGGACTTAAATTTGGCGTAATCGAAAGTGCTATTATTGCTCTGACGCTGCACGAAGGTGCCTATTTCGCAGAAATCGTCCGTGCGGGTATCTCTGCGGTAAATAAGGGTCAGACTGATGCTAGTAAGGCGCTTGGTATGGCATGGCCACAGCGGATGTGGTACGTTATTATCCCCCAGGCTACGCGCGTAATCATCCCCCCTATGGGTAACCAATTCAATCTAATGATCAAGACCACCTCTCTGGCTTCCGTCATCTCTATGGAAGAGCTGTTTCGTCGTACTCAGCAGCTTGCCCAGATCGAATTCAAGGTTCTGGAGGCATACTTGTGTGCCGCCTGCTGGTATCTGTTGATGACAACCATTTGGGGTGAAATTCAGAAACGTCTGGAAGCCCATTATGACAAGCCATTCGGACCGGTCTCTGACAAAAAGCCACACACCCGCATGGGCGAGCAGGCTGACGATATTCAAGGCCAAGTCTGATATGGAGGATAAAATGACACATATGCAAGAGACTTCAGCTAGCGCCACCCGTTTGCTGGGCGAGCCTATTGTGGAAATCACTAATGTGAATAAGTGGTTTGGTTCTAACCACGTTCTTAAAGATGTTAGCCTTATAGTCCGGCAGGGCGAAGTTGTGGTGCTGTGTGGACGCTCGGGGTCGGGCAAGTCGACCTTGTTGCGCTGTATTGACAATCTGGAAACCATAGATGGTGGCTCGATCCGAGCATGTGAAAATATAATGGGCTATCGCAAAAACTTGGGTGGAAAGCGGGTCGAACTAAGCGATGGCAAAGCAGCGCGGCAGCGGCGCGAGATCGGGGTGGTGTTCCAATCCTTCAACCTCTTCCCGCATATGACCGTACTGAAAAACATCACAGTTTCGCCGATGCGGATCTTGAAAGTACCACGCATTCAGGCCGAAGCGGATGCACGCGAATTGCTTATTAGAGTGGGGTTGCCAGAAAAGGAAGACGCCTTTCCGTCACAACTTTCGGGCGGACAGCAACAGCGAGTTGCAATAGCACGAGCGCTGGCGATGAAACCCAAGGTGATGTTGTTCGACGAACCTACCAGCGCTCTAGATCCCGAGATGATCTCCGAAGTGCTTGACGTAATGATCGAACTGTCCCGGCTAGGTATGACGATGATAGTGGTTACGCACGAGATGGGCTTTGCCCGCGCTGCTGCTGACCGCGTATTTCTGATGCATGACGGTCAGATTGTCGAAGAGGCTGAGCCAGAAGAGTTTTTCAACAATCCTAAATCTAATCATGCACGGTTGTTTTTGTCTAAAATTTTAAAGCATTGACGGTTAGAATGGGAAAGGTGCGAACAGTGTTGGGTGACGTTGCTGCCGAGACAATTGGCCCAGTCATGGTCCATGAACATGTTCTCTTCAACATTGTGCCACCTGGGGTACTAGCTGACCTGGATAAGCCAATTTTACCGCATGAGCGCTGGCAGATTGACTACCGTTCCAATGAAACCCAAGCGAATGCTCATCAAACCGACCCTGATATTGCGTCAACAGAGCTTGTAGCATTTGGCCGAGATGGTGGCTCTCTGATTGTGGATCAATCTGTTACTGGACTTGCCCGCAATGCCACCGGGCTTGCTCGTGCCTCACGCCAGAGTGGCATTCACGTGGTTGCTGCTGCTGGAACCTACACGGCTGCTTTCCTAAATTCTGAAACGTTGGCGATGGACGAAGCCGCGTTGACGGCCCGCTTTACTGCAGAGATCAATACCGGGATTGATGACACCGCTATCCGCGCTGGGCTAATTGGAGAGATGGGCTGTTCTTGGCCCCTGCACCCATTCGAGCACAGGGCGTTGATTGCAGCGGCACGAACCCAGGTGGCCACTGGTGCTGCTATCAGCGTGCATCCTGGACGCCACGCGCAGGCTTGCTCGGATATTTTGGATATTCTTGAAGCTAATGGTGCCGATCTAACCCGTGTCATCTTGTGCCATATGGACCGAACTTATCCTGACGGTGACGGTATCCAATCACTTTTGGACCGGGGCGCGACGGTTGAATGGGACTTCTTTGGTATCGAGCAATCCCACTACTGGATGAGCGACCTCACCGAGTTGCCATCTGATCTGGGCCGGTTGCGCCTGATCCAGCGGTTTTCTGACATCGGATACGGTGCACAGATTACCATCTCACAAGACATTTGTACCAAGACGCGGCTTCAGACATGGGGTGGTCATGGCTATGGCCATATCCTGAGAAATGTTTGTCACTTAATGACCCGATTGGAATTCTCTCCCTCACTCGTTGCGGAGTTGCTCCGTAAGAATCCTATCAATTTATTGACATTAAAGGAAAATATTAGATGACCAAGCAATTTCGAGGGACTTATACTGTAATGATTACTGCTTTTGATGCCGAGGGCCGCCTTGACCTCGAAGCTCAGGCTCGCTTTACAGACTGGCAGGTACGTGAAGGTATCCACGGCTTGATCCCTCTTGGTTCGACCGGGGAGTTCCTGTCGATGAGTGCCGAAGAACGCCGTGCTGTTGCCAAATGCGTCATTGATACGGTGGCCGGCCGGGTGCCCGTGCTAATCGGTGCAGGGGCTGAGAGCACCGACGAGGTCATCGACAATGTAGCAATGGCCGAAGAGCTTGGCGCAGACGGTACGATGATCATCCCGCCCTTCTACTCCACGCCCACTTGGGATGAGCTGATCCACCATTTTGGGCGCATCGGTGACGCGGCGACGCGACCGGTGATGATTTACAACAATCCCGCCACAGCAAATGTCGACCTCACTCCACCACTTGTCGCCGAACTCTCTCATCTACCCCAGATTGATTACATCAAAGAATCCACAATGGATGTGACCCGCATTCGTGACATCCTTGAGATGAGTGATGGACGAATGACCGTTTTTGGCGGAATCATGGGTTTTGAAAGTTTTGTCGAGGGCGCTGAAGGCTGGGTGGCTGTCGGATCCAATATCATGCCTGCCGCCTTGGCAAAGTTGTTCACGCTGACCGTTGACGATGAAGACTACCACGCTGCCCGCGCGCTCTACCGCGAAGTTTTACCTATCATCCGGTTGGTTGCGGGGCATCGCTATGTGTCAGGCAGCAAAGCAGCGCTTGGGTTGATTGGACGCTCTGTTGGGGCTCCACGCCCGCCGCGCTTACCACTGCAGCAGTCAGAGATGGCGGAGGTCAAAGCAGCGCTAGAAGCTGTTAGGCTTCTCCCACAGAATGCAGTTTAAATGGACAATATTACCTTCAAGTTTGAAGGGTGTAATGTTCGCGCGACGCCGGGTGATAGTATCGCGGCGGCCCTAACAGAAGCGGGATACACATCATTTGGCTGGCGCCGAAGTGGTGAGGCACGTGGGCATTATTGCGGCATGGGTGTATGTCACGATTGCATCATGACAGTAGACGGGCAGCGGGGTGTACGCGCTTGCATGGCAACTGTAGGCGACGGTACGGTTGTGCAGCGCGAAGACGAGCGTCGACTTGCCAACAACACCGTACCGACACCTGCCTCCAGTTTTGAGACACTTGAGGCCGAAATTACAATTATCGGCGCAGGCCCCGCAGGGCTATCGGCGACTATTCGCGCTACCAACGCCGGTGCAGATGTGGTGGTGCTTGACGAACGAGATGAGCCAGGTGGGCAATACTTCAAGCCACGCAGTCATGGATATCGTGGACGGCATAAATCCGACCGACAGCACCAACGGGGCAGTGATTTGCGCGCATGCGCCAAAGAGGCTGGCGCGCGCATCATCAGCGGTCAAAGCATCTGGTTCGCAAGGCCTGATGGAGATGGTTTTGAGTTGCGCAGTTTTGGTTCGACAGGCAGTTTTCGGTTGCGCACGCGCTCCTTGATTTTGGCCTCTGGCGCGTACGAGCGTCCTGCGATGGTGCCTGGTTGGACAATGCCCGGCGTGATGACAATCGGTGCGGCCCAGACCCTTGCCCGCCGCTATGGGGTGGTGCCAGGGAACAAGGTGTTGATCGCTAGCCACGGACCGCTTGGGCTTCAGTTAGCTTCTGAGCTGGTCGCATTAGGAGCGGAAGTTGTCGCTCTCGCCGAGCGCGGTCGCCCACAATTTAATCGCGCATTTCTCCAGGCCCTGATTGATGCACCCCGACTGGTTATGGACGGAGCAACCTATCGATTGGCTGCCTTTCGCGCAAAGTTACCTGTTCTCTATGGATGGGAATTGGCTGAAATTTTCGGCAAGGACCGAGCCGAGGGTGCAGAACTACGCGAGATTAAAACGGGCCGTACCCGCCACTTTGAGGCCGACATCGTGGCTGCTGGTGATGGGTTCGCGCCCCAACTTGAACTAGCACGCCTTCTTGGCGTGCCGGTCACGACCGACCTCGCTACGGGCCAGGTCCTTCCAACGCGTGACCCTGATGGTCGTACTTCCGTGGCTGGCGTTTGGATAGCCGGTGATGCAGGTGGGCTTGGTGGTGCGGAAATCGCAATGTGTCAGGGCGACTTGAGTGCAGCCGGTGCCCTTGAGCATATCGGCCGATCATGCCCATCGGATCTGTCTAAATCGCACAAACTTTTCAACCGTGCTTACCGGTTCCAATCCGCGCTGTGGTCCCTTTATCGTGCGCCAGAGCGCGTGTTGCCTGCGGACCCAACCATTCTCTGCCGCTGTGAAGAAGTTACCGCAGCAACAGCCCGCGCCGCGATTGCTGATGGCGCAAACGACCCTGCGGTTCTAAAACGGAAGACGCGAATCGGCATGGGGCGCTGCCAAGGTAGATACTGTCTGCCTCAGGTCCTTCGCCTACTGAATGACGCCGGACACGTCACCGCACCAGAAGCGTTATTCACCCCACAAATTCCTGCACGTCCTGTACCTTTGGGCGCCTTGGCTGTAGAAAAACCCGAATGGGGTGGTCACCGTGAAAGCACGCATGCCGTACGGCCCGGTCGCCAGCTAGATCAACCCTTAACCGTCAATTCGGCTGACCTCGTTGTGATCGGCGGTGGCGTTACTGGGATTTCAGCAGCGCTCCATGCCGCCCGTGCGGGTGCATCGGTAGTCTGTCTGGATCGTGGGCGCGTAAACGGCGAGGCCTCAGGCGGCAATGCAGGAAGTCTTCACTTGCAGCTTCTGTCCTGGGACTTTGGGGGTAAAGCGGTCGGCGATGGCAGTCTTCAGCTCCGTACTCTTCCGCTTCAACAGGAGTCGATCGCGCTTTGGCAGACCCTTGAACAGGAACTTGGGGCGGACTTCGAAATGACGGTGACGGGTGGTATGATGGTAGCCGAGACCCCTGAACAAATCGCCTTTCTTGAGGCCAAGGTTGCCGCGGAGACGCGCGTCGGCATTCAAACTGAAGTTATTGATGCGGCCCGCGTTCGCACGATTATCCCGATGATTTCTGACGCCATCATTGCCGCGGCCTGGTGCCCGGGTGAGGGCAAGATTAACCCACTCGAAGCCACGCCCTGCCTTGCGCAAGCGGCCCGCGTTGCCGGGGCGGTGATCGAGGAATTTGCACCAGTTACCGGTATTAGACGAGAAGGCATGGGCTATTTGGTCGAAACTCCCCGCGGCCGGATCGCGGCGCGCCGCATCCTGATCGCCGCCGGTGGCTGGTCTTTCCAAGTTGCCCAATCGCTTGGTATTCATCTACCAATTCGTGGCGCGCCGCTTCAGATGGTTGTCACCGCGCCGGCGCCACCGCTTGTACCCTGCCTACTTGCGCATGCCGATAGGCACCTCACCATGAAACAAACTGCGTCGGGATCCATTATCATCGGCGGCGCATGGCCAGCTATCACAGGACCATTAGGACAGTCTGAAATCCTTCCCGACAGCCTTGAGGGCAACCTATGGGTCGCGGCACACACGGTGCCGCAAGTGGCGAGCCTTCATGTCATTCGCAGCTGGGCAGCCATGAACATCGACATAGACGGCGCACCGTTGATCGGTCCTGTGCCTGGCTTCGATGGTGTCACTGTCGCGGCCACCGCCAACGGCTATACCCTCGGTCCGCTCATGGGGCGCGAAGCTGCTGCCGCTGCTCTGTCTGGGCGGTTAAGGCAGGACCTTAAGGCATTTTCTATGACCCGTTTCACGTAAAAATAAAAATTGATTAAAAAAGACTGTAACTGTGCGTACTAGCACCAACAATAATATGTTGGGCATTGTGGGAAATATATTTCCTTTCGGCGTAAATGTCTGGGATTATTGTCTAAATCGGGACATTAACTAATAATTTTTAGGGAGCTGTCAAACTAATGAGAACAAGCATCAAATTGCTCGCACCGCCTAAATCTATGCACTCAATAATTGACGCCACTCAGCGAGAGCAGCGGCAAGCTGAGGCTTGAAGTTATAGCGTGAGTAGAGATGGCGTTCCTGCAGCCCCTCACAGCCAACCTAACCCCACACCCAGCCCCTGTTGCGCCTTTAGCGGACCTGAGGCGGCCTAGAGGGTGCTGTCAAACAAATAGGAACACCCACCAGATTGCTGGCATAGCCCAAATTTATGCGCGCAATAATTGACGCCACTCAGCGAGAGCAGCAGCACGGTTTAGCTTGAAATTGGTGCGTGAAACACTTGGTGCACCTCCGATCTAAGAGGACCGCTTTTATATTTTTGAATAGAAATAAGTAACTGTAACTAAATGAAAATATGAAAATATGAAAATATGAAAATATGAAAAGTTTGACGTCCAGTTAGGGGCACCACAAATCATACCTAAATTATTGTGATTATTATATAAAAAATGTTTTTGTGCCTGTGAAACCTAGCCGCAGAACCACTTTCTGGACCACTTTGTCAATCTGTGACGAGATGGGGAGTGTTTTGTAAGCCAAAGACGCTACGAAACCACCCTGCCCTGGACAAGCCAGTTTCCTCTGACACTGCCTCACTGAGGAACAGCATGGTTCTTCAGGCTCTGTGACGTGTAGGGCTCTGCCTCTTAGCTCAGTAGCTCTTCGTCAAATCCCATGTCTGACAGTAACTCTGGCCCGCTTTCGGTGATCAGTATTTGCTGTTCCAACTTGACGCCTTCTGGGTCACTGGGGGCTCCGGCATAACTTTCGACGCAGATGACCATGCCCAGCTCAAGAATGCCGTCATGCCCCTTTGCGCGTATTTTGTCAGAGTGGATCAGCAATGGGAACTCGTTGCACAATCCGCTGCCGTGCGCGATGGCGGGTTGTTCGAACGCCTTGTATTTTTCGGGCATCCGGTAGGCCAGATCAGCCAGTTCAAAAAAACTGCGTCCGGGCATGAAAAGCTGCCAATTTCGCAACACTTGCTCGTGCGCTAATGCGTACAGGCGGCGTTGCTCGCCCCGGGGTTTCTTGTCGCCCACCGTCCAGCTGCGGGATAAATCCGCGCCATAGCCGTGCGGCCCGATAAGATCGGTATCAACACAGATCATGTCGCCTTCTTCGACAATACGTTCGCTGGCCTCTTGATACCACGGGTTGGTGCGCGGCCCAGAATTCAGCAGCCGCGTCTCGATCCATTCGCCGCCAAGTTCGATGTTGGTTTGGTGCAGGATCGACCAGATGGCGTTTTCTGTCATGCCCGGTTTCGTCGCCGCAATCATCCGGCGCACACCCTCCTGACAAACATCAATGGATTGGCGCACCGCGTCGATTTCTTGGGGTGTTTTGATCAGCCGTGCCATATGCGCAACCTCAAAGCCGTCGACAATTTCAATGTTGGCTGCTTCCAAAAGATGGGTCCCAGTCGGGTCCATCTTGTCGATTGCCAACCTGCGGTTGCCGCCACCATGGGTCTTCATCAAATCCACGATCTCGGCGCACCAAGATTGCGCGAATTCCATCAGGCGCGGTCCGGCAGCAAAGTGATACCATGCCTGCGCAATGCGTACCTCGTCCACCGCCGCGCGGCCATCGGCCATGAATTCGCAACCGCTGAATTCAAACAGTATCACTGGACCTTCGACGGCCACGAAAGCGTAGCGGCAGGGGTTATGCAGGGAATAGACCTGCATGTTTGTGGTGCCTGTGGCATATCGGATGTTAACGGGATCATAAAACAGCCCCGCCGCGCAATCGTACTCCAGCAACTTTGCTTTCAACCGCGCGACGCGCCCCAGATCAAGCCTACGGTGCCAATCGGCGTCTTGCCCCAACATATCGGCTTGGGGCACCGGCTCGCGTTCAAAACCCCCCATCAGTCTGCCAATCCGTCAGTCTGGCGCGTGTGTTCGGCATCAATATGTTGCTGCATAACGCGTCCGTAGACCTTCATAGTGCTCGCGATGCTGCCAATGAAACCGGGCTGTCGAGCATATCCGAAAATTACGGTGTGACGCGCGCCCTTTTCAATCTGGTTCACCCGATGCAACGAATAACGCCCTTTGAAGAGTTGCAGATCACCAACTTGAAGGTCGAGGTTTTTGACCAGATCGGGCTTGCCGTCCAACACACCCTTCACGTTCTCGAAATTTTCATTTCCGGGCGCGCGAATACCCGGGCAATACTCAAACATCCCGCCCTCGTCTGCGCGGCGTGTCATCAGACTAACGATGAATTCATTGGCATCAAAATGCCATCCCAGCACGTTTCCTTCATCCATCGAATTGATGATCAACCCGCGCATCGGATCGGTGAACTGATAGATTTCTTCCGCTGACAGGCAGGCGGCGATGAATGCAATCAGATGCGGGTTGCTGTAGATTTGTTGGATCAAGCCATCCGTCGGGATCAGGTCGCGGGTCACGCTGCCGCTGGTGGTGCGGTGGGCACGACCACGTGGGTGATCTGTCGGAAAACTGTCATCTGGACCAGACCCATAAGGAGTATACTCTTCACTGCTGTGCAAGGCGAGTGGTGAAAGGGAGGTGGTCTCAAACGCGAGCGCGGCATGGCCTGCTGGCCGGATGAAGCCGGACAGCCGTGCACAGCCGTCCATTTCCAGCCCCGCGCGCGCCTGTACGATCATCTCTTGTAGCACGTCAGAGTCGGGCTGATCCAGTGGATACCGATCTGTGTCTATTATGTTCATGCCATCGCGCGGCATCGTTTGGATTGCTGCATCTCGTTTGTTATTCAAGGCCATACCGAATCCCTACTTTTCTCGAGCTGTGTCGTTTCAGGGAAGGTAACGCTTGACTGTTTCTTGAAACAATTTCTAAATACTCGGCAAAAACTTGAAATGGATTCAATTATGTCGCGCTACCTCTCTCTTCGACATTTTGAGATGCTGGTCTCTGTTGCGCGCTGTTCATCAATGGCTGAAGCTGCGCGTTCGCTGCTCATTACACCCTCTGCATTGACCCACCGCCTTCGCGAGGCGGAAAGGCGACTGGGTCTGCAGCTTTATGAAAAGCAGGGGCGCAACCTGCGGCCAACGCAGGCGGGGCGCATTCTGACCCAGACCGCAGAGCGTATTTTGGAGGATATCGAGCAATCCGAGCGCGTCGCGATCTCTTCAAGCGAAGGAATCCGGCATGTGGTCCGGCTGTCTGTCGCGGTCTATGCTGCTTTCCACTGGTTGCCAAATTTCCTGCCGTGGTTTCGCAAGACACATCCGGGCATTGAGATTGAGATAGAAACGGAGGGCGCTCAGAGCCCCTTCGACGCATTTTTCAAGGGCCAGATTGATCTGGTGATCTCGCCTGACTCAGTATTGCCGGGACAGTTGGATGCTGTTGACCTCTTCGAAGATGAACTGGTCGCAGTTGTGCCGTTAGGCCATGCGCTCGCAAAAAGGAAATATGTCAATGGCAACGACTTTCTGAACGATCCGTTTTTGACATACTCACTTGTACGACAGCCCGGTTACGAGGCCGATCGCATCTGGACACCGGAAAATGTGCTGCCTCCGCGCGAAGAAAACATTGGCTCTGTTGAAGCAATCTGCGAGCTTGTGAA
>Ga0114998_10003033_pt1 | contig 12535 bp, 14 predicted proteins | sample ArcticOcean_MG_C_5_FD_87044 | JGI IMG/M metagenome (GOLD analysis project Ga0114998, IMG submission 87044) | Marine microbial communities from western Arctic Ocean - ArcticOcean_MG_CB4_138 | ecosystem: Environmental > Aquatic > Marine > Oceanic | place: Arctic Ocean: Canada Basin | collected...
ACTATTCTGAAGATATAACTAGCGCTAAAAGTTACTTAAGTTCATCTGATTCCCAGACTATAGATAGATTAAAAAAAGAAATAGAAATATCTGTTTCAATATTAGCTTTTGAAAAAGCTGCAGAGGCTAGAGATCGCCTAAATAGACTTACTCTTTTAAGAGAAGAGCAATCAGTTACTACCCTTGCAAAAGATATAGATATATTTTCAGCATATGAAGACAATGGATATCTTGGAGTTTGCATAATAGTTGTAAGAAGAGGAAAAATAAGAGGCACTAAAACCAACCTTATTAAAAAAGGGTATTTCAATTCAATAGAATCAGTTTATCAAGGCGCTATATTAAATTTTTATAATAATAATATAGATATACCTAATAAAGTTCTTTGTATCAACAAGCTTAAATCAAAAGAATTAATTGAGGCAGCTATAAAGAAAAAAAATGGTATAAATTTAAAAATTTCTTTTACGCCCAGTAAAGACATAAGACTTATTTTTAATTTATGTAAAATAAACTCTCAACAAGTGATATTAAATCATCTTAGTAAAGAAGATAAATATACATTTGCATTTAATGAACTTAAAAAGGCTCTAGGAATTTCTTTAATTATTAAAAAAATAGAGACTTTTGATGTAAGCCATTTATCTGGAGATCATGGCGTAGCTTCATGCATAGTTTTTTCTAAACTTGGCTCGGAGTAAAAAAATTATAGATTATTTAACATGCCTAAAGACATTTCTGGCAATGATATTGGATCACTAGAAAACGTTATAAGAAGAAGACTTAAGTATTATGATGATGAAAATATTAAACCCCAACTAATTCTTATAGATGGTGGAAAGACACAGCTCAAGTTTACAAAATTAATAATAGATAATTCAACACATAATGATATTGAAGTTATTTCCATAGTAAAAGGTGATAATAGAGTTAGAGCAACTGAAACAATTCTATCTTCTAATGGGGTTGTGGAATTTGATAAATATTCAAAATCTTATTTACTTCTTCAAGAGATGCGAGATGAAGCTCACAGGTTTGCAATCTCTGCTCAAAGAAGACAAAAGATGAATAGTATTAAAAAATCTCAATTAGATCTTATTCCTGGTATAGGAGTTGTTTTAAAGAAAAAACTATTAACAAAATTTAAAAATATAACCTCGATTAAGAATGCTTCAGAGCAAGATTTAATGACTATAAGTGGCATTAATGAGAGAATGGCAAATAAAATAATAAATATATTAACCAGATGACAAATTTTATAAATTTATTAACAATCTCAAGAATAGTTTTGGGCGTATGGATATTTTTATTATTGACAAGGCCTGAGGGTTATTTCTTAGCATTTATACTATTCTTTATCGCTGGTGCAACTGATTATTTTGATGGCTATCTTGCAAGAAAATATAACTCTGTTTCTGAAATTGGAGAAATCCTCGATCCAATTGCAGATAAGATTCTAATAGTATTTGTTTTATTTGGTTTGTCGGTAAATCTAGAAAGTCACTATATTGCTTTTTTAAGTAGTCTTATCGTCTCAAGAGAAATTTGGGTTGGAGCTTTGCGAGACTTAAGTGCCAGAAAAGGAAGATTAGATGCTACAAAAGTAACTTTTCTTGCAAAAATAAAAACTACCATTCAACTTTTTACAATAAGTATTTATCTTTTAGGATTAATGCTTAACAATATGCTGTTTATATTATTTGGAGACATGTTTCTTTTTTTATCACTTTTAATAACTATTTATACAGGGTATATATATTCTATAAATGCACTTAGTAAAGATTTTTCTAAATAGCATAAGATGTTTTACAATACATAATATATAATCACTGTTTTTTAATCTTATCTAAATATAGAGGCTGTAATCATGGAGAATGAACAAATATCATATGCTAAGACCGTGTATGGACAAGAGGAAGTTGATGCAGTAGTAAAATGTCTTTCAGAATCTACTCAGATGGGTAATTATTCAAGAAAGTTCGAAAGAAAAATTGCAACTCTTTTTGGCAAAGATCATTGTTTATATGTAAATTCAGGATCCTCTGCTTTATTTATAGGAGTTGAGGCTTTTAATTTCCCAGAAGGATCAGAAGTAATTACTCCAGCATTAACTTTCTCAACTTCTGTTGGATGTATTGTTAAAAATAAACTTATTCCAGTTTTTGTAGATGTTGAACCTTTATCCTATTGTATAGATACACAATTAATAGAATCAGAAATCACACCTAAGACAGTTGCAATTTTAGCACCAAATTTAATGGGAAATCTATGTAACTGGCCTCATATTAGAGAGATAGCAGATAAGCATAATCTTATAGTAATTGAAGATTCAGCAGATACTCTTGGTGCAACAATTAATGGAGTATCGTCAGGGTCATTTTCAGATATGTCTATAACTAGCTTTTATGGATCTCATATTATTAATTGTGCTGGCAATGGAGGAGCTCTAGCTATAAATGATAAGGCAGTTATGGAAAAAGCAAAATTATTAAGATCTTGGGGAAGAAGCTCATCATTGTTTGATGAAAAAAGTGAAGCAATTGAGAACAGATTTAATGTTGACCTTGACGGTATTGAGTATGATGCTAAATTTGTTTTTGAAACTGTTGGCTATAATCTTGAAGGAAATGAGTTAGGCGCATCTTTTGGACTAGCTCAACTTGAGAAGCTTGAAGATAACATATTAACTAGACAGAACAATTTTAAGAGGCAGTGTGATTTCTTTGAAAAACATAGTAATTTTTTTACAAATCCCCAAGAAACTCATGGATCAAATACAGCATGGCTAGCCTTTCCGATATTAATAAAAGAAGAGGCTCCGTTCTCAAGAAAAGAATTTCAAATATTTTTAGAAAAAAATAACATCCAAACAAGAGTTGTTTTCACCGGAAATATATTGAGACAACCGATGTTAAAAAACATAGAAAAAAAGGTATCCAAATCAGGTTTTTCAAATTCTGATGCTATTATGGAGCGAGGTGTGTTACTACCACTTCACCATGGCATGTCAGAAGAAATGTTTGATAGGCTGCATGAAACTATAGAAAATTTTATTACATCTTTTAAGTAATCTAATTCATTTACAATAAAAAATGTCTGAGCCTTCAATAGCATTTCCCTATAAAGCTCCATCTGATAGTACTATAAAAAAATATGCCCACATATTTCAAATAGATAAACCTATTAAAATACGTTTATCTAAGTTTATATTTGACAAAGTCCTATCTATCTTCTTTTTGATTCTTTCATTGCCTATTTTAATAATCTTAAAATTATCGTACATAGTAGAATCTTTTTTTGATAAAGAATCAAAGGGACCATTAATATTTTTTTATTATGCTGTGAGTCAAGGTAAAAAAATAAAAAAATATAAAATAAGAATTATTAAAGAAAAATATATTGATAAGCACTTAGCATCATTAGGAGATTGGCATGCATACCAAAATGAATGGATGCCTGAATCAAGAACTTTTACAGGCAAGATAGTCAAAGCTTTCTACTTAGATGAGTTGCCGCAATTTTGGAGCATTCTTATTGGCGATATGAGTTTTGTGGGCCCAAGACCTTTAGCTTGTCATCACTATGAAAGAGATCTTTCACAAGGAAATGTAACAAGAAAATTAATTAAGGGAGGACTGCTAGGATTAGGTCATATTCATAAAGGAACTGACCAAATGGGATCTCCAGATTATGAGTATGAATATATAGACTCTTATTTAAAAAAAACAGCAATAAAACTCATATTTCTTGATTTATGGATAATCTGGAAAGGTTTATTAGTGGTATTTAAAGGTAAAGGTCTATAATTATTTGATATGTTTTTTTTATTACCAAGATTAATAGTTAACTTGGCTGGGTGGCAGAGTGGTCATGCAGCGGCCTGCAAAGCCGTTAACGCCGGTTCGATTCCGGCCTCAGCCTCCATATGAAAGTTGGAATCATTGGTTATGGTTTTGTTGGAAAGGCTCTTCATCAAGGCATACTACTAGATTCAAAAGATATTTTTTTAGTTGACCCTTTGTTAAATACGAATGTTAAGGATTTAAAATTATTTCAACCTGATATTGTATTTATTTGTGTTCCTACTCCAATGGAAGACAACGGCAAACAAGATATTTCAATAGTCAATTCTGTTTTAATTGATATAAAAAAATATTTAGATAATCCTATCATCACTCTCAAGAGTACTATTTTACCAAATCATCTTGAAAACTTATCAAAAGGAATAAATGAGTTTATTTATAATCCTGAATTCCTAAGAGAAAAAACTGCTAATTATGATTTTATCAACTCTAAATTAATCATCTTTGGTGGGAGCGAAGTTTATACCAAAAAGCTTGCCAACTTCTATAAATTTTATACAAAGTGCATCCATCAAGAATATATTTTTACAGATCTCATGACATCTTCTCTTGTAAAATATTCAATTAACTCATTTCTAGCCCTAAAAGTTACTTTTTTCAATGAACTATATGAACTCTATTCATCTAAAAATTCCAAGTTATCATGGAAAAGTTTTATAAGTATTATTCAGCTTGATGAGAGGATTGGTTCATCTCACATGGATGTACCTGGCCATGATGAAAGAAAAGGCTTTGGGGGAGCTTGTTTACCCAAAGATAGTTCTGCATTAGTTCAATTTTCAATTGATTCAAATCAACCTATGACGCTATTAGAAAAAGCAATTAAGATTAATAACAATACAAGATCTAAGTATATAATAGGCACGGATCGTGAAAAGGTTCAAAATATTAAATTTTCTACTGATGATTAATATATGCCCGGGTGGTGGAATTGGTAGACACAAGGGACTTAAAATCCCTCGCCAGCAATGGCGTGCCGGTTCAAGTCCGGCTCCGGGTACCACTAATAATAGAAAAATATATGAGCATTTATAAACAACAAAGCAATAATACTGAAATTGATCTTAAAGAGATTTTTTCTATTCTTTTAGATAATATTAAGTTTATTATTATGTTTGTTTTAATAATGACATCTATAACAGCAGCAATAACCTTAATGTTAGATAATATTTATAGGTCAAGTGCAGCATTATCAATTGTCGGTGATAAAGATTCTAGTATATCTTCCCTCGTTGGAGGTAATTCAGGATTACTTGGCTCACTCTCTGGAAACATGATTCCAAATCTTGGTGGCAATGATCAAAATGCTCTTAGTATTTTAACTAGCAGAGATTTCTTTAAAACCCTTTATTATTCAGATAATTTTTTAGTACATCTTATGGCTACTAAAGATTATGATCCTGTTTCAGGAATTACGTCTATAGACAAAAAAAAATATGATAAGCAAAATTTAAAATGGGTTAGAAAGGTATCTCATCCATTTAAGGTAAAGCCATCTCTTCAAGAGGCTCATAAATTTTTTCTTGAATCTCTAAATATTATGGAGGATGATAGTAAAAATATTATCATAATTTCTTTTGATCATAAGTCAGCGGTAGTTGCTAATGATTTTTTGCATCTAATAATTACCGGTGTAAATGAATATATTAGACAAAATAAGATCAATCAGGCTGAAAAAGGAATTGATTTTATAAAAGGAAAGCTAAGAGATGAAAAAATTACAGAAATTAGAAACGTTTTAGCTAATGTTATGGAGTCTGATATACAAACTCTTTCTTTGGCAGAAAAAAGTAAAGAGTTTATTTTTGAGACAATTGATTCGCCTTTTGTGCCCGAAAGAAAATTGAAACCTAAAAGAACTATAATATGTATAACTATTGCATTTTTATCATTTGTATTGAGTTGCTTTTTTATAATAATATTAAATTCATACAATAGAACTCTATATTTTAAGTACTTATTACCTAATATTAGCAAGATGTAAATATATGTATAATATCTTTCTATTAATATAAACAACTCACATAAAAATTTAACTAATCATGAAAAAAGCAATTATATTTGGTATTACTGGTCAGGATGGAGCATATTTAACTGATCTCTTATTAAGAAAAGGTTATGAAGTTCATGGGGTCAAAAGAAGAAATTCAAATTTAGGATCCGCAAGTAGGCTAGATTATTTTTATAAAGACCCATTGCAAGAAAAGACTAATTTATATTTACATTATGGTGATATTACCGATGCCTCAAATGTTACAAATGTAATTAATGAAACTAAGCCAGATGAAATTTATAACCTATCCGCGCAAAGTCATGTTGCTGTTTCATTTGTAATTCCAACCTATACAGCTCAAGTTGATGCAGTTGGCTGTACTAGTATTTTAGAGGCAGTGAGATCTCTTAAAATGCAGGATTCAACTAGGTTTTATCAAGCATCAACTTCTGAACTGTACGGGGATGTTCTAGAGATTCCTCAAGATGAAAATACACCTTTTAATCCGCAAAGCCCTTATGCTATTGCGAAATTATATTCATTTTGGATGACTAAACTTTATAGAGAAGCATATGGAATGCATTCTTCAAATGGAATATTATTCAATCATGAGTCACCTTTAAGAGGTGAGAACTTCGTAACAAGAAAAATTACAATGGCTTTATCAAAGATTTCTATTGGATCGCAGGATAAACTTTCATTAGGTAACCTGAACTCATTAAGAGATTGGGGTCATGCTAAGGATTATGTTGATGCTATGTGGAGAATTCTTCAACAGGATAAACCAAAAGATTATGTTATTTCATCAGGACATCAAATTAGTGTAAGAGACTTTGTTTCTAGAGCAGCTAAAGAAGTAGATTTAGATTTATCATGGCACGGAGAAGGCTTAAATGAAGTTGGTGTCGATCAAAATAATAATGAAATTATAAATGTTAGTGAAGAATATTTTAGACCAGCAGAAGTATCAACTTTATTAGGAAATTCATCTTTAGCTCGAAAAGAATTAGATTGGGAGCCTGCTGTTGATATAAATGAGTTAATATCTGAAATGATGAGATCAGATTTGTATTATGCAAAAAATGGAACATACCCCAATCCGTTTATTTAAATAAAATATCATGGACCAAAGCATTCTTATAACCGGTGCAGGAGGACAAGATGCATACTTTTTATCAAAATCATTAAAAAGAAAGTCTGCATATAAGATTATTGGCTTATCCTATAAGGATGATGAAAAATCAATCCAAAAGCATTCAGCTCTAAGTTTTTTTGATGAAATTATCAACATTTCATTAGACAACTATAAGGCACTAAATACTTTTATAGCTTCATCTAAGCCAAAATATATTTTTAATTTTGGTGCAATTGCTGGAAGTTTAACTCAGTTTGATAATCCCGAATCTCTAGTTGGTATAAATAGTATTAGTGTTTTAAATATGCTAGAAACTATAAGAATTAATGAGCTTGACACTAAATTTATACAAGCTAGTAGTAGTGAAGTTTTCCCATTAAATAAATCTTATAAACAATCATCTAAATCAATTAGAAAGCCAAGAACAATTTATGGAGCGTCTAAAATTTTTTCAGATTCTTTGATAGAGGTTTATAGAGAACAGTTTAATATTGATTGCTTCAGTGTTGTTTTATTTAGCCATGAAAGCCCATTAAGAAAAGATGTCTTCTTTAGCAAAAAATTAATAAATCAAATTTTTGATTATGTAGATAAAAAAATTGATAAGATTTGCGTGTATTCTCCAAATGCAAAAAGAGACTGGGGTTATGCTGGAGATTACTGTAACTATATAGTCGATAAAGCATTATCTGGAAATAAGGAAGATTTAATAGTAGGTTCTGGCACTGTAAATACTGTTAAGGGTTTTGTTGAAGAAGCATTAAGTTTCTTTAATCTAGATTATAATGATGTTGTGCAAGAAATTGAAATGCCAAAAGATAGGGCATCTGAAGAGACATATGTGTATTTAGATCCAGATAAAATGGACCCCGATCTTAGACAGTACTTAAAGTATGATTTAACAAAATTATTAAGATTATTAATTAGGCATAAAAGATATATTAAATTTAAAAAGGATAAATAATATGAACACTATTAAAATTAATGAAAAATGTAGAGTTTGTAACTCAGTTAACCTTCAAACAGTTATTGATTTAGGTAATCAAGCTTTAACAGGCGCATTTATAAAAAACGGATCATCAGTTGGAAAGTATAATATGTCTCTTTCTATGTGTTCAGATTGCGGACTTACTCAGATAAATGAAATTTATGACTTAGATTTATTATATGGTGAAGGTTATGGTTATGAATCTGCTTTAAATGCCTCCATGGTAGATCATCTTCAATCGAAAGCCTTAAAGATGATAGATATACTAGACTTAAAACATAATGATATTGTTATTGATATTGGTAGTAACGATGCAACAACTTTAACATTCTTTAATAATTCTATTACTAAGATTGGAGTAGACTTTACAGGGAAAAAATTTCAATCAAAATATGATGATTGTAATTCAACGCTAGTTCCTGATTTTTTCCCATCCCCTCAACTTGAAAATATTTTACAAGGAAGAAAAGCAAAACTAATATCTAGTTATTCATGTTTTTATGATCTGCCTGATCCGGTATTTTTTGCTACTGAGGTTGCAAAGAATTTGATAGATGATGGGTTATGGTGCCTTGAGCAAAGCTATATGCCACTCATGCTTGATACTAACTCGTTTGATACTATTTGCCATGAGCATATTGAATATTACAGACTTCAAGATATAAAAAATATTTGTGACAAAGCTTTACTTGAGATTAAAGATATAGACTTTAATGATATAAATGGAGGTTCTTTTAGCGTTACCGTCGGTCATCCTGATGGAAAATATATTCAATCTAATGCTGTAAAGGAAGTATTGATGAATGAAAGTAAAAAAGATTGGAAATATGAATATATTCAATTTAACGCTAGAATTAATTCTCTTAAAGAGGAAACTTTAAATAAGCTTCTTGAACTAAAATCTGAAGGTAAGAGAGTGGTTGGCATTGGTGCAAGCACGAAAGGTAACGTTCTTTTACAGCATTATGGAATAACGTCTGATCATTTAGATTGCATTGGTGAAGTAAATCCAAATAAATTTGGATGCACCACACCAGGAACTAATATTCCAATTGTTTCTGAAAAAGAATTATTAGATAGTAAACCAGATTATTTGTTTATTCTTCCATGGCATTTTAAGAATTTCTTTTTAGAAAATGAGGCATTTAGTAATTTTTCATTAATTCTGCCCCTACCCAAACTTACAATTATTGAAAGAGCAAAGGACTAACCTGTGAAAGCCGTAATACTTGCTGGAGGGTTAGGCTCAAGGTTGAGCGAAGAAACTCATTCTTTACCTAAGCCTATGGTTGAAATATGTGGTAGGCCAATTTTATGGCATATTCTAAAGTACCTTTCATCATATGGTATTAATGATTTTGTTATATGCCTAGGTTATAAAGGTTATGTCATCAAGGAATATTTCTCAAATTATTTTTTGCATATGTCAGATGTAACTTTTGATATACAGAACAACTCAATGGTAGTTCACAAAGAAAGAGCTGAAAAATGGAAAATAACTTTGGTTGAAACTGGTTTGGACTCTATGACTGGTGGAAGAATAAAAAGAGTAGGAAACTACCTAAATGACGATGAAGATTTTCTTATGACTTATGGTGATGGTTTAGCTAATATAGATATTAATGAATTAATAAAGTCGCATAAACAATCGAAATCTCTTGCAACTGTAACAGCGTGTAATCCTCCAGCAAGATTCGGAAGTTTAAAAATTATAGATGGAAAAGTTACAAATTTTGATGAAAAACCTGCAATTGGAGAAAGAATTATTAATGGTGGCTATTTTATTCTTTCAACAAAAGTTTTAAATTATATATTAGATGACAGCACAGTCTGGGAACAAGATCCTGTAAAAAATCTTGTTAAAGATAATGAACTTAATGCATATGTGCATAATGATTTTTTCCAACCAATGGATACTCTTAGAGATAAAAGGTATTTAGAGAGTCTTTGGAAAAACTCAAGGGCGCCTTGGAAGACTTGGTAAGAAAGTGCAAATAGATTTTAATTTTTGGAAGCAAAAAAAAGTTTTTATTACTGGTCATACCGGTTTTAAAGGTTCATGGTTGAGCATCTTATTAAAGAACTTAGGTTCTGATGTATATGGGTATGCGCTAGAGCCATTATATCAAACCTCTTTATATAATGAAGTGAAGCTTGAAGAAAAAATTACAAGCACTATAGGAAATTTATTAGATTATAGTTCTTTAAAAAATTCGATTGAATCCTGTCGCCCAGATATTGTTTTTCATATGGCAGCACAGCCATTAGTAAGAGAATCATACAAAAATCCAAGAGATACATTTCAGACCAATATTCTTGGTACAGCAAATATATTAGAGGTAACCAGAGAAGTTTCTTCCATTAAATCTTTTGTCAATATAACCACTGATAAATGTTACAAAAATGAAGAGATTGGCCTCCCTTTTAAAGAAGATGATCCTTTAGGTGGTAAAGACCCCTATAGCGCTAGCAAAGCATGTTCTGAGATAGTTACATCGTCATATAGAGAATCTTTTTTTCAAAATTCTTCGTGTAAAATAGCAACCGCAAGAGCTGGTAATGTAATAGGTGGAGGTGATTGGTCAGATGATCGCCTCATACCGGATATAGTTAAATCTCTTAATATTCCAGAAAATCCAATTATAAGATCTCCAGGTTCGATAAGGCCATGGCAGCATGTACTAGATCCACTATTTGGCTATTTACTATTAGCCCAAAATCTTTATCAAAATAATGGCTATGATAGTTCATGGAATTTTGGCCCAAATGAGGAAGGGTTTATTGATGTTTCGACGATGGCAAACAAATTTGTACAGCATTGGGATTTTAAGGGCTCCATTGAGCATCTTGAAGACAGTTCAAACCCATATGAGTCAAAAATCCTAAAGCTAGATATCAGCAAAGCTGATACGAAACTTAATTGGCAACCCGCTTTTGATATAAATGAAACTATAAAAATAACCTCACTATGGTATAAAAATTTCTATAAAGAAAATTCTAATGCTTATGATTTATGCCTGAATGATATTAGTAATTTCCTGTCTAAATATCAAAAATGAAAATTACTGACACTAATATTGAAGGATGCTTTGCTATTAACTTTCAAAAACACATTGATGATAGAGGAGCGTTTGTAAAAACATTTAATAGAGATATGTTAATAGAAACTGATTTAAAAAATTTTAGTTTAGAAGAGGAGTATTACAGCTCATCAAATAAAAATGTTTTTCGAGGGTTTCATTTTCAAAAACCACCTCATGATCATAATAAATATGTCTATTGTATTTCTGGAAAAGTTATTGATTATTTTATTGATATTAGAATTGATAGCATTACATATGGAGAGATTGGAACAGTTAAACTTGGGTTAGGAAATGATAGATCTGATGCTATTTATCTCCCAAGGGGCATAGCGCATGGATTTTTTTCTGAAGAAGATGACTCAACTTTAGTCTATAAAACTGATTCAAAGTACCATCCTGAAAGCGATGATGGTTTTAATTATAGATATTTTGCTGATAAATTAAATCTTAAAAATCCTAATATATCCAAAAGAGATAGTTCATTTATAGATTTTTTGGAATTCATTTCTCCATTTAAAAAATAAAAATGAATATCTTTCTTACAGGTGCAACAGGCTTTATTGGCAGTCATTTCTTAATTAAAGCTTTAGAAAATGGTCATAAAATTACTGCTTTTAAGCGAGATACTAGTAAATTTAATAAAATATCATCTAAATCATTAACATGGGTTAACGGAAATTTAGATAATATTAGCAATAAGGCTCTAAAAAATCATGATATTTTAGTTCATCTTGCTGCTCATTCTGCTAATACCCCCTATGATTCACTTGAAGAATGTATTTATTGGAATGTTTATGCTCCCAGTAAACTATTTAAAGTAGCTTATGAATCAGGAATTAAGCGTTTTCTGGTAACTGGCTCATGTTTTGAATATGGTGATTCTGAGACTGGTGTCTATGGTATTAAAAATGAATTGAAGCCGTCATTATCTTACCCAGTTTCTAAGGCTTGTGCATCTATCGCTTTCGCAGCTTTTGCAAAAGAGAAGAATATTTCCTTATCTTATATGAGAATCTTTCAGGCCTATGGAGAAGGTGAAAAAGAATCAAGATTTTGGCCGTCCTTAAAAAAAGCTGCTATTTCTGGACAAGACTTTGAAATGTCAACAGGCGAACAAATTAGAGATTTTGTGCCAGTAACTTTAATAGTTGAAAAATTAATAAATGAAGTAGAAACAAAAAATATTCCAAAAAATGGAGTTATAAGATACTCTCATATAGCATCTGGCAAGCCAAGTACTTTAAAAGATTTTGCATTAAATCAATGGAAACTTTTTAATGCTAAAGGATCAATCCATTTTGGAAAAAAATTGATGAGAAATGGAGAACAGAAGAAAATTATTTCAAAACCTAACGATATTTCGTAATGCTTCTAATTAAAGCTAGTAGAAAAGATTTTACTTGGAGTTTTTTTGCTTATGGTCTTAGCATTGGCTCAAATATATTAGTTTTGCCATTTATTTTATTCTTTTTA
>Ga0114998_10003035_pt1 | contig 12530 bp, 6 predicted proteins | sample ArcticOcean_MG_C_5_FD_87044 | JGI IMG/M metagenome (GOLD analysis project Ga0114998, IMG submission 87044) | Marine microbial communities from western Arctic Ocean - ArcticOcean_MG_CB4_138 | ecosystem: Environmental > Aquatic > Marine > Oceanic | place: Arctic Ocean: Canada Basin | collected...
AGTAGTAGTAGTAGTAGTAGTAGTAGTAGTAGTAGTAGTAGTAGTAGTGGAGATTTTATGGGCAGTGAAACTACCACCAGGATCATTAATTGAAGACTTTCATAAAATCACCGTTAAATGTAATACCGCGAATAATACTGAGAATAAGAAAAGGAAGATCAACAAAGGCGAAGGAGTAGGAGATATCAGTAGTAGTAGTAGTAGTAGTACGCACACATCACGAAAACTAAAACGAGAAATATGTTTACGACTTTTGTTCAGTAGGGAGAACAAAAGAAAAAATATCCGCCCAGCAGGAATTCTATATCTCAGTTGTTTCTTTGAAAATGGACCGCAAAGACGAACGATGTTCACCCGAAGCAATCGCGGCAGATGATCTCGATGCCGACGCAGTCAATGATCGCAATAGGCGGAAGAGGAACGCTTTGAAATACGCGCAATGTTTCGTTTCCTCGAGAACCGATGACGACGAAGCAGGTGATGGTTTTGGGCCAGATTTTTCGAAGGCTTTGAAGGTATCGGCGCAGGCGCAGAACGGGAAAGTGATCGCGATCGGGTTCAGCGATGGCCAAGTGCAATTGTTCGAGAAGAAGAGCGGCGCACTCGTACAGATTTGTTGCGCGAGAGCAGCGAGCGGCGAGTCAGATGAGGGAGATGGGCGATCGAGGGCGGTGACGAGTATTTCGTTCGATCGTACCGGGACGTATATGTGCGCGAGCGCGAGGGATGGGTTCGTGAAGGTTAGGCGCGTGGTCGAGGATGCGAGTAGTACTGCCGTGGGAGGAGGAGAAGGAGAAGACGGGGGGGGGGAAGAGAGCGACGATGACGATGACGAGGGAGACGAAGGGAACGATAGTGATAAGGCGAAGACGCCAACGAAATCGGTAGGGATTCGTAATACTAATACTAATACTAATAGTATTCGCATTGAGGATGATGTTGATGAGGAAAACTTAGTAGTGAGACATAAATCGGGCGTTAATTGTTGCGTCATAGATCCAAATTTTGGTAGTCGTAGAAATAGATTCGTCATGTTCGGCGGGAACGAATCGAGCGAGCTCGTTTTACATTGCTTCGCGAATACGAAAAACGCGTCGCAAATGACTAAATCGAAAACGATCGTTTTACAGAAAAATGATGGGCCAATTCGTGCGGTCGCGTGGAGACATAACGTTCTAGCGTGGGCATCGAACGCTGGAGTTCGCTTGAGGGATGCAACCGCTCCAGTTGGTTTAGCGAGATGGGAAAAACCGCCAGGATCGAAAGCGAGATTTATAAAACGGGATCCAATTTTTGCGTGGAACGATAAGACGGTTACTACGGAAGGTTCGGCGGAGTTAATGCTTGCATGGGCAGATGCAGTCGTCGTTTTTCGAGTGCGACAATCATCATCATCAATTAATAATAATAAGAATAATAGCAGTAACAACAACGGAACGCAGCAGCAGAAAGCTAATATTAATAATAATATTAATAATAAGAGTAGCGGACAGAATCAAGTTTCGGCGTTTTTAGAGAGCATTCAACGCGGTGTGAACAATAACAAAGAAAACAATAACAATAGTAAGAATAGCGGAAGATCGGGAACGCCACCAATGAATGATAATAGCGCTAATATGAAGCGCGTTGAGATTTGTGCGACGTTCCAAACGCCGTATTTAGTGTGCGGCGTTGCGCCTTACGCGAGCAAGAAACTCGCACTTTTAGCGTGGTGGCCCCCAAATAACAATAATAACAACAATTCTTCTTCTTCTTCTTCTTCTTCCTCTTCTAATGGTAAATCTTCCAACGTCGAGATGAGGATAGCGGATTGGCGAGATGAGGCGTCTTGGATCGATTGTTTACCTTTAACGTCGTCGTCTTTGTCGTCATCACCAGAAAATCATTCTGGATTTGGCGTCGTGAGCTCACCGAATTTAGTGAGCATGACGCACTATCAGCCCGATTTTTCATCATCGGCATCATCGGCAACAACAAACTTCAAGTCTTTGACGACTAATACGCACGAATATCTCATCTCATCTTCAGAAGTTGTCTTGATAGCGAAGCAACGGTCTGCACTAGATGCCGTTTTTGACGCGCTTCGCGCTCAAAAGAACAAGGACGCTGACGAAAACGATGAAACCGCGATTGATGTATGCGAAAAATACGAGCATTTAGGCGAGCTCCGAAAAGGAGCTACTTTAGCCGTTGCCGAAGCATCCGTTACTCAAGCGTTTAATGCCAAAAATTATGCGCTCGCGGCAAAGAGATGTCCGCGAGCGTTGGGACGAGATCCGGAGAAGTGGCGTTTCTGGGCGAAAAAATTCGCCTCGGTCGAAAAATTAGGCAATTTAGCATTTTATGTCCCAGTAACGGGAGGAAGCGATGGCGGCGAAGCGCCACTGAAAAGATCGACGTATGAACTCATTTTGATGGCGACTTTGAGCGATCCAGAGACGCAGCCGACGTTTTTAGCGTTGGTGAAGACGTGGCCATCAAAATGTTTTGATGTTAGCGCATTGACTAGAGAGGTGAGATTGAAAGCGGCGAGAGTACGAAGAATGATTTCAGCGCGTTCGGTCGGTCTTCTCGATGATGAAGACAAGTCCTCGCAATTCAACTTAAAAGATTCAAACGTTTACGAACAGTCAATATCCTCGTATGCTTCATCTGGAACTTTTATGCCGTCTAGCGCAATTATTGGAGAGACGCAGTCGATATTGGACGAAGCGCTCGCGGAATTATACGTCATGGATGGTAAAATCGATCGAGCATTAGAAGCTTATTTATCGAACGGTCGGCCACCAACAGTTGCTGCGCTAGATTTCATCGATCGAAGAAACCTCGGAGCTTCGGTTCCAGTTGATAAAATTGGCGAACTTTTCGTGTGCGATTCTGCAAGAGCGGCGAAAGTTTTTGCCGCTTGCGAATATAGAAATAATAATATAAATAATAACGCCGTGAGTAATAGCAGTAGTGATAATATCATCCCAGACTCGGTCGTTCTATCCGAGCTCGATCGATGCGATGAATTTACAGACGAATCCGAGCGCCGAGACGCGCAACTTAGGTATTTAGAAGCTTTATGCGATATCGACCCGGAACGATATGCAATGCACCACGAAGCCGTGTGTAGACTTACGGCGCAACAAAATCCGGAAAAATTGTTAAAACAACTCGTGAAATCGGCGCGGTTTATATCGAACGAATTGCCCTTAGAGCTCTCTCGCAGAGAAAAGAAGGATTTCTTCACCGAAGCTGATTTGAAGACGAAGAAATTCTTTTCTGGAAATTTATACGATCCGAACGAAACGCATTGTTACGTCCCTGATGCATACGCACATGCTCTAGCGAGAAATGGACGCGTTTTAGAGGCTTTAGATGTCATCGTGACCGAATTAGGGGACATTTCTGGAGCGTGCGAATTAGTAAACGCCGTGACTACTTCGTTAGATGAAGACGAGAAGAGGTTGTTTTGGAGAAAGATCATCGAGCTCGCGCAGAAAATGAAAGACGGTTCTTCATTCGCAATTTTGCTTCAAAGAAACGGTTCGTTGAAGAACGTGGCTGTCGAAAAAAGCAATAATAATAATAATAATAATAATAATAATAATAATCCGAATCCGATTTCGTTCAACGCCGAACTCGTCGAAAACGTTCCAATCGGCATAAACATCGACCGTTTGAAAGAAAACTTGATCGAAATAGTCGCAGAGACTAAACTCGAAAGCCTCAGGTGGGAAAAAATGCGAGCCAAAGTCGCAAAGGAGAAAGATCTCGTCGCCAAAAAGCGCCTGAAACGCTTAACGAGAGCCGGAGCGAGAGACTCCGTTCGATTCGTCGTGAATTCTTCGAGAGAAGTTTACGCAGCGGACGCGAAAAACGCAAATCGATCGTCGCGGCAGAGTAAACTGCGCGCGCGACAACTACTGCCAATCGATGACGACTTTTTTTAATCACATCGCTGCGCGCGCTTCACTCGTACCACGGTAGCGCGTTCTCCTCGATACCTTTTCCTAAAACCCTAAACCCTAAACCCTAACCCCCCCCCTCATCATTTTCCCCAACAAATCGACCTCTCACACTTTGTCTGTCTTTGCCTTAAGTGCCTTGATAAAGAAACATTAATTTACGTACATTTACGTACTAACCTAATCAATATGCAACATGCTCGTGCAAGATCATCTAAAACGAGCTTTACATCGCGAGACTGTATCTGGGCAACCGCAATAAAGCGGTCGCATAAAATTTCTTCGTTAGCGGCAGGATGTAATTTCTTAACCGTCTTTGCGAATGTAAGCGGTTTTGGAAATCGCGATAATTCTGCTTCCGCTGCTCGCAATGAACATTTCCGTCGCACGAAAGTAGTGCTCGCGGCGGTATCGGTATCTTCCTTGCTCGCGTTTTTAGCTTGGCAAGAGAGCTTCGCAGAGGATCGATTAGGAACTGATCCGAGAGATGATTTAATGAAAAGTTCTGGGTATGAGAGGGTAGTGAAGATGGAAGGTTTTATTGGGCCGAAGCGGTATGCGGGAGCGCACGCGAGGCCGATCGAAGGAAAAGGTGGGAAGCAGCAGTTTGGATTATTTAGCGACGGGTTCGGGAGAGATTTAGAGAAGGTGAGGAAAGATTTGCGAGCGAAGGAGAGCGTTGTCATTGAAGTCCGTGAAGAGTTTGTGATGTCGTCGAACGCGGCGAAGGCGGACGAGACGTTCGGGGCGACGTTCGAGAAGTTGATGCGAGAGAACGCAGTCGATTCGAGAATTGCGTGTCAGCTTTTTTTGGTAATACAGAGGAGGTTACGGGATAGGAGCGCGTGGAAGGAGTACGTCGATTTCTTGCCGAGGAGGATGGATTTAGTGCCAGTGTTTTGGTCCGAAAAGGAAATGGACGTCTTGAGGGGGACGATTATGTTCGAGATGGTTCAAACGCAAAAGAAACGATTACGAGAGGAGTACGAAAACGTTGCGAAGAAAGCTTTCGATGATTCGATTTTGCCGAAACTTACCGATTTTGCTTCCACGAATTACTTTCAATACTCTTCTTCGTTATTATTTTCATCGATTTTTAAGAATTCTTCGACGACGAGGGGGTTATCGTTCGAGGAATTCTTATGGGCGAAAGCGATATTCTGGACGCGCGCTTTATCAATTCCAAATTCGTCTGGATCTTTAGAACATGGCGTCGAGGCTTTGGTGCCGTTGATAGATTGCGCGAACCATTCAACGAAACGAGCAAACGCGCGATATCAGCTCTCGGCAGACGCTAAATCGGTCGAACTGAGAGTAATATCGAAGGTAGAGGAAAAACTGACGTCGGACGATGAAATTAAAATTTCGTACGGCATCGAGAACGTCGAAAGATCGTTTTTTACGTATGGTTTCGTCGATGAAGACCTCGAGTCGATTTTGCTCCCGCTCGTTTGGGAATCTCCTAGCAATAGTAGTAGTAGTATCAGTAGTAGCAATCTGCACAAAAGTTGCATAGAGTTGAGACAACTGCCGAGGATTTTGCAATTAAACATTAAACATGCACAAAAAGGCGCGAGCGCGTTTGAAGACGACACCGAATGCAGAGAAGCGCTGCGAATTTTAGGCATGCGAGGCGAACAGCTCGCTCGAGAGTTGCGCGGGATATTAGGTGTGAAAGAAAGTCTCCTCGAAACGCCATCGGAGAAATTGCAGCATCAGCAGGAACGAAGACGTAAATATGCAGGAGCGACGACGATCGGCTTGTTTCGTTCGTTTAGCAACGGCAGTAGTAATAAAGTAGACGCCGGTGACGTTGAAGTTCGCGACGTGAGAAGATTGGAACAAAGAGGCTTAAAACAAGCGGTTCAGATTGCATTGGATAAATTGAATGAAAGCGAAGAGAAGATTAAACAAAATGATACGGCCGTCGACGAGGGCGATGAAACTTCTTTGCGAAGGATTGCAGAAGCAAAACTATATCGAGCGAAAGTTCGCAAAGTGCTAGAGGCGTTTTTGTTAGCGTCCGGAAAATGGAAAATGTAATAGAGCATTAAAAAAATGGTCATTTCAAAGCTCGGTGTGCTTATCAAAATTGTAGTACTCATCATCGTGCTTATGACCTAAGAAATCCCCTTCTTCATTGTGGAAGAAACCGTCGTCCGCATGAAAATGGTCGTGACCGGGACTTTCCACCTTATTCTTTAAATCTTCCTCGGCGTATTTCATTTCTTTCTCGAGCATACGTTCGTATCTTACATCGCCCCACGCCGCTCTTGCGAGCGTAGATAATAAACTTAACTCACGTCGTTCGATTCTGTCTTCTCTAGTATGAAAACGACGTCTATTGTGTTGATCTTTTTTTTCTTTTTCTTCTTCTTCTTCTTCTTCTTCGGTCGATAAACTTAAATCTTGCCCGAGCTCCCATACAAAGATCCCTTTGCAGACATCTTCATACGTGCGACACAGCTGTACTTTTTCGCGAATTAAATCTTTGTTATTGAACCAGACTTCGACATCGTTCTCTTCATCCACTTTCGTCATCGCTCGATTATCTTCGTCGCGAAGCGTGTAATCATTCTTTTTCATGATATCTCGGTAAGTCGAGCTCATCGGTGGATTTGCACCGGTTGGATTCTCGGGAATCGAACGTCCGTAGAAGGGCAAACCTAGGAGCATAATCTTGCCTCCGGTGAAAGAATTTTGGGCATAATTTAGCGCTTTCATGGCATGATCGATAGTCGAATGACCTTCTTTATCGTCCGAGTCGTACGCCATTGCGTGTAAACCGTCCGCGAATTCGGAAACTTCGAGCATTTCTAAAATCTGCTCTTGGTTCTCGTTCGGGTAATACGCTACCGAAACTTCTCTCTTCTTCTTATTCTTTTTCGACGACGAAGACGATGACAATTCTTTCATACCCTTCTTCAATTGTTTCACGAACGCGCCGAAATTCCTCCACTCATCTTCCGATTCCGGGAAACTCCAATTCAAATCGATACCGTCGACGACGTCCTCGTATTGATTCAAAAATTGTACGATCGATTTCGTAAACCGAACTCTTTTCTGTTTCGTTTTCGTGACTTCTGAGAACCCTTTCGACCTAGACGAGCCTCCAATTGTCATGTGTACGTCGCAATCGAATCTTTTCTTCGCCTCGCGTAAGTTCTTCAAGAACGACATTTTATCGTCATCCGCGTCGTCAAAAAATCTTCCTCGTTCTCTTAAACCGATCAACTCTTGATCGACCTCTAAAGAGAACAATACGATCGCATCCACTCTCGCGCATAACGCGTTTACTGACGATTTCGTCATCTTCTTCGCGCGATACTCTGGCAAATACCCTTTCAATGTAAGCTCTTGATGATTGGACGAAACGAATTTTGAACCTGCGACGACTACGAACGACGCAAAGGCAAACGATGCCAAGCAGAAGATGAAGAAGGAGCGATAGCAGTAGCAGTGCCTACAGAGGAAGTTCTTCTTTAGCGCGAGGCGATTGGCGTAGGCGGACATTGGAGACAGTCCTCCTTTTTCCTACTTCATTAAAAGGAATAGATTTTGTGTGGAAAAGGCACACAACGGTCAGGCTGAGTACCACATTAATTTAGGGTTTCATTTAATTTATACTCGCTCTAATTAATGTTTTGAAGAGGTTTTCAGATTTTTTTTATAAAAATACAATAAATGCATTTAACGCGTTAGATATGCCTTAATGGACTCTAATTACAAACAAAAAGATGATGGAAAGACGCGTGCTGATCATATTAAAGTCGCCACGAAAAATTGTGAATTTTCATGACGTATTACGCAAACGGCAATGGAAAGAACGTGCCGTTTTTGGTGTTTTTTCTTCACTTTTGCTCTTCTCAGCACCCTTTCCTCTTTTCTCTGCTGCTGCTGAGAAAAGCAAAAGTGAAGAAAAAACACAAAAAACGGCACGTTCTTTCCATTGCCGTTTGCGTAATACGTCATGAAAATTCACAATCTTTCGTGAGCGCGCTACTATCATTGCTAGGCGTCTTTCCGTTATCTTTTTGTCGTAAATCGATTCAATTGAGCCATAGCGAGCGCGTTATATACAGTTTTTGTGTTTTTTAGAAAACTCACAAAACCTGATCAAAACAACGTTGACATTATTTATATCGTCGATATTGATACGCCGAGACAAAGAAGAACATCGCGGCTATCCATTGACGTAATAAAAATGTAAGAATTAAAAAGCGATCGATGCGCGAGCGTATCGTAAAATGGTATTTTTATGGTTCTTTCAAGAAATGAAACCCTAAATACATGACTAAATTAGTAAATTTGGTACTGTAGGGGTAAACCATAACACGTGTAAACACGCAGGTCAAAACACAGAATTGAGAAAAGCGTAAACAAAAGCGTAAACACAAAGAGCGTACTTTTCAAGGAGTGCTTTTATACTATCATCGCGCTCGTTCACTTTTGTGCTCATAATCGAGATATAGTTCCCGTGTTTGTCACATAAAAAGTTGTCGCATTTAGTTTATCGTTGTTATCTCGTGCCGTGGTTTTAGATATAAAAATGTCGGCTCAGATTATGCAGATGATTAAGATGAGCACTGGATCGATTACGAATCGAACTCAATCGCGGGATAAGAAAAGTAGTCGTCGTCGAAGTCGTCTCAACGGTCTCTGTACTGCGAGTAAGAGCACTGCGAGCGCATCAGTCGCCGTGAAGGAAAGAAGTAGGCGCTTTAGGTCGTTCATGAATAGGGCGGTATCGGAACCACAGCAATCGGGGAAGCAGTCCAGTTTTAATAACGATATACAGAGTAACAGGGGATTCATATCGGCGCAACAGTTTACGGAGATAAACATGTCGACGACGCAAATGGTACAACTGGCGTCGCAGAGAGCGACGGATAATACGTTCCAATCACGTTTTGCCGCGGATGAACCGAGGAAAGGGGCGGATGTTTTAGTCGAAGCGTTGGAGAGAGAAGGCGTGGAATGCGTGTTTGCGTATCCAGGCGGCGCTTCGATGGAGATTCATCAAGCTCTGACGAGGTCAGTGACTGGTATAAGGAACGTTTTGTGTAGGCATGAACAAGGAGAGGTTTTTGCCGCGGAAGGGTATGGGAAAGCGACTGGGAAGGTTGGCGTGTGTATTGCCACTTCGGGGCCGGGGGCGACGAATTTAGTGACCGGTTTAGCCGACGCTTTGTTGGACTCCGTGCCAATGGTTGCAATTACTGGGCAAGTGCCGAGGGCTATGATCGGTACAGATGCGTTTCAAGAAACGCCAATCGTTGAGATTACGAGACAGATTACGAAACATAACTATTTAGTTATGAACGTCGAAGAGATTCCGAGGATTATTAGAGAGGCTTTTTTTCTCGCGAATTCTGGAAGGCCTGGGCCAGTTCTCGTCGATATTCCAAAAGACGTGCAACAACAAATGTGCGTGCCATATTGGCAACCGAAAGTATCTTTGAATGGCTATTTAAGCCGCTTACCGATTCCGCCATCGAACGCGCAAATTGAACAAGTTCTCGATTTGATCAAGAAATCAAAGAAACCGATTATATATTCAGGCGGCGGTTGTTTAGACGCTTCGCAAGAATTGACCGATTTCGCGCGTGCGCTTGGTATTCCAGTATGCTCTACTTTAATGGGTTTAGGCGCGTTTCCAGAATCTGATAAGTTAAGTTTAAACATGCTCGGTATGCACGGCGCCGTTTACGCGAATTACGCAATCGATAACGCCGATTTAATGCTCGCGTTTGGCGTGAGATTCGATGACCGAGTGACTGGTAAACTCGAAGCGTTCGCTTCGAGAGCATCGATCGTGCACATAGATATTGATCCAGCTGAAATCGGGAAGAACAAAAAGCCTTTTTGCTCGATCTTTAGTAATATCAAACCAGCTTTGAAAATGCTAAACGAACAAATTAATAAGAAAAACGATAATAAAATGCCCGACTTTTCAGAGTGGCGAAAAGAGATTGACGTGCAAAGAAAGAGACATCCGTTCCCGGTGCCAGAATTGTCGAACGATGAGATCTCCCCTCAAGCTGCTATTAAATTGCTTCACGAAGTAACAAACGGCGAAGCAATCATCAGTACTGGCGTCGGTCAACACCAAATGTGGGCCGCGCAACACTATTTGTTCGACGAACCGAGAAACTGGTTATCTTCCGGTGGTTTAGGTTCCATGGGTTTTGGTTTACCAGCCGCAATTGGCGCCGCCGCTGCAAGACCGGATAAATGCGTCATTGATATCGACGGCGACGGATCGTTCGTGATGAACATTCAAGAACTCGCGACTTTACACGCGGAAAGATTACCCGTGAAATGCTTCATCTTAAACAACCAATATTTGGGCATGGTTGTCCAATGGGAAGATCGATTTTATAAATCGAACAGAGGACATACGTATTTAGGATCGCCAGATCACGGAGAGTACCACGAAACTAAAGACGAATCGTTGATTTTCCCAGATTTTGTGACAATCGCGAAAGGATTCAGAGTGCCGGCTGAAAGAGTGACGAAAATGTCCCAATTAAAAGCCGCTATTGAAAGAATGGTCAACACCGATGGTCCATATTTGTTAGATATCATGGTCCCACATCAAGAGCACGTGTTACCAATGGTCCCAGGTGGAGGAAGTTTCAAAGATACAATCACGACTGGCGACGGGAGAACGCAATCAGATCTCGGTAAGAAAATGGACGGGTTGTAGTGAAACTCTCCTTCTTCTTCTTACGTGTAGCTTTCTCTCTTTGATTAATTAATTTATTATTTACATACTTCGTGTATATAAATTAGTACATTTCTTTCAGTATTACTATATATATATATATTTCTATTCTCTCTAGGTATGTTTTTCCTACTTCCTACTTGCTCTACTACTTCAATCGCCGTTGAATAAAGGTTGCATTTTCTCCACGAAAACTATCGCGTCTTCTCTTTCCTTTTCGTTCAAGATTTTTCGTTGCCCGTGCACGTACGATAAAATGCCATTCCAACCGAAACCGACAACGTTCATGAATGGAATCGTTAAATGTCTTGGAACGATCCAAAAATTAATCATTTGTGCAGGAATCCAAACGACCCATAAAGCGCGCATCGTTTCGAAAACCGTATCGTTCCAAAGCGCCTTTAACGTTCCATAGAACTCGCCGGCAGTTGTTTTATTCTCGGACCACATTTTGATTGCTAAAAACGTTGGAAAATAAACGAATGGGGCTACAAATAATTGGTCAGCAGCTACGACTGCGCCCGTTGCCCCTGGAATACCTATTCGCGGTTTCATCATGCCATACACTGGTTTCAATATATGGTTATACAAAGAATATTGAAACGCTCCTACGTAAGCGACTCCGAGCGCAAAAAAACAAGCAACTCTTTGATAATCCAAATGCGAATTCCCTTCCACAAAGATCTGTACGAACGCGTCCGAACTCACGCATTTAAACACCGAAGTCGCCATCGCAGCCAAGAACGGCTTTTCGAGAAACACTTTTTGATACAAACTGAGCCAATATTCCTTATACCATCTCAAAGTCGCCGGGTGAAACAGAACGTGCGGAAACTGTACACCGGCATGTCTTAATGACGAAATCGGGTTCGGCGGTTTCTTATACGCGCGCGCGACTGCATCAATCGTTGCATAATCTAAAACTTGCTCCGTCTTTTGCCAATACGGATTGAAAAAATACGAAGAAGTATTCTTCGAAGAAGAAGCGGCGACTTCGCCTTCGCCCTCGATCGCTCCCTTTTTTAAACCGCCTCCACGACCGTTCTCGCCATTCGTACTCACGAAATCCCTCTTCTCCCTCTTCCCAAAGCTCGCCATGTACTCGTTTATCCTTTGTCTCACGACCTCAACCTCCCTCTCGTACGTTCGTTTCGCCGAAATTTTCTTTCCCGGCACAATTTTCATCAAAGAAAAATCCTTCGAATTATCACCAGAAGAACGAATCGAGCCTTTGTTCATCTCGCGATAATTCTTTATCGAAGAAGACGAAGACGCAGAAGAAGACGAATCAGTTAAAGCGCTGTTCATTTTCTCCTTCGAGAGCTCCAGTTTCTTAATCTCTTTAATGATCTCTTTCGCTTTTTGCGCGGTCGTCGAGGAGTACGACCTGATCTTGAGCATATTTATTCGTATCTGATATTTTAGATATGAAATGTTTATGATCGAGTCCGTTCTTTAAAAGAAGCGCGAGCGCGCCAAATCGTTGCGTGTGATCGTGATCGTGTGTTGTGTGCGATTGATTGATTGATTGATTGATTTCAGTAGCAGTAGATCTATTTATTTATTATTCTTAAGGCGCGAGCCGTCCTGTTTATGAAGTTTATTCTTCTTAGTAGTTTCTGTGGCTTAAACTGCTTGATTTCGAGAGAGAGCGTTTTTGAAGGCTTCGGACGAAAGGAGTCGTCGTCGTCGTCGTCGTCGTCGACAGCACGATTTTCTCTCTTTACCATGAATAGATGCATGTAAATACGTAGTACTTCATCGAACGAACTCGCGCGTTTCGAACGAAAAAGTTAACGTTTTGGTAACCTTATTGTCCCAATACGTTTCGAGGGCGAGTAGAGACTCCG
>Ga0114998_10003038_pt1 | contig 12526 bp, 6 predicted proteins | sample ArcticOcean_MG_C_5_FD_87044 | JGI IMG/M metagenome (GOLD analysis project Ga0114998, IMG submission 87044) | Marine microbial communities from western Arctic Ocean - ArcticOcean_MG_CB4_138 | ecosystem: Environmental > Aquatic > Marine > Oceanic | place: Arctic Ocean: Canada Basin | collected...
AATGTTCGAAAATCAATATTCCGTCGTTGACGAGAAGGATTCAGCAGTATTGCAGCAACTTCACAGAACACCTTCGAAGAATTTTTTGTTTGTATGGGTTTGAATTTTACTTCTCCAACAACGACATCTTTGGTGATGACAGAGCAAAAACCAGACAGATTCACGTTCGAAGTATCATCTCATCTCGTACTATTATTCATCCTAGTCGATTCAGTCGCCAGCGAAACTTCGTGAACGGCTAGTGCCAACCCCGGGAACAAATGCATTAAATACGCAGCCAATAAAGCTTTTCTGTCCGATCGCGTCGCTCGTTTCAAGTTTGTTTTTTCTAAAACATCATCCGGTAATGAATCCGTCATCTCGCCAAAATTCTTAGCTTCTATCAAAGCGTCAATCATCGCAATCATTTCCTTCTCGTTTGGCGGATGCTCGTACGCATTTCTACAAAACCTAAGTAAATCCGCAAAGTTATTCCCATACGGTTTCATACCAGCCGCTTCTGTTTGCGCAACTATTGAACTACTACTACTACTGATACTATTACTATTAATACTACCACTACTTGGAAAACTGTTACCAGGTGGTGAAGTTGTAACTCTATCGCCCTTGCGAGAAAAATTCGCAGCGGCGTGACTCAAGACGCGATCGAGAATCTTCGAATCGATGCGACGTTGCCAATCTGTGGCGTCCATATTTACAGCCATTAGCAAAGCGCCGCGATCGCTACCACCGGCAGAGCTTTGCTGCAACATCGCCGAAGTCGCCAACTTGTCCAAAACACTCGTTAATGATTGATTCCCTAACGAAGCTGCTCGTTCGTGTAAAACGCTAATTCGAAGCATGGTCTGTTGATTATTCCACAGTAACGGATGTGCGGAAACTTCTGCAGCGCTTGGACGAATCTTCGGATTCGGATCTAACATAGCCGCGAGAAGATGTCTAGATTCCACTTGTCTTCGTGGACTTAATCCTGGAGTTTTCATTAGAATTTGCAAATTTCGTTTCCCGGCGATTATATCTTCATCCGAAGGTTGCTTGTTCGGATCGGATCCAAACGGCGACGATAAACCAGTCAACACGAAAAAGAAACAGACACCCATGGCCCATATATCAGCAGCTGGCGTTAGAGGTTTTCTTTGCAAAATCTCAGGCGCTCTTCCAGCCAGTAAAATCGAAACGCCATATTTATTAAATGTCGATAACGAATATTGGCCGTTTATATGCTTCGAGCCTTGATTTTCCTTCGAAAGCTTTACGCCTAAACCGACGTCAGCGATTTTGACTTCCCCATTAGCAGTGACGAGAAAGTTTTCTGGTTTCAAATCGTTATGCGTAATGCATCCTTGAGGTTTCGATGCGTCGTGTAACCACTCGATGCCGCTTGCTACGCCTTTTAACAGTCCAACGCGTTTATCGATACTTAAAGTTGCATTTTGTCTACTCACGTGCTCACGCAACGATTCTGGGCATAATTCTAAAGCAATGAACACGTTTGAATTCGTTATTCCCCAACAGTGAAAAAATGGCACTTTTGGGGATTGGTTCAACGCGGTCATTAATTCAACCTCGCGTTCGACTAAGCGCACTAACTCTCGCCCTTTCTTCCCCGGAGGCCTTGCTATGCGTTTCACTGCAACTGCATGTCTCGCTCGCGAAGTGTGACGCACGTATCCTCTGAAGACGTACGTACCAGCAGAGCCTACACCGATAACTTCTTCTTCGTTGTAAATGATAGAATCGCCGACTTTGCGCCATGTTGTTGCAGAGGAGTTTTGCGTATTCTCTTCGGCGACGTTATCGCTAGGGAATTCAGATGATCCCGCAGCTTCTCCAGCGCCATCATCGTCGGGAATAGCAGATGCCCAAACTTTCGACACTTCTTCTTCTTCTTGTGTCATTTGAGAGTCCCCTGATTCGTTGTTACTTTCAAAAACTGGACCACGAACACCCACTCCTGCCATTGCATCAAAACGCACTCGCTCGGTTTTGCGCATCGAATTCAACGCTGCGAGATCTTTATTTCTGTTTTTATTACTTTCTTCCGCACCTAACGACGAACTTGCGTTGGCCATTCTTTGCACTTGCTCGTGCTCTGCGGCGGTAATCTCTAAAGATTCACGTAAAGTTGCGAGCATTTGAGCAGATTCTGGAGTTACCGACCCGCTTTGCCAAGCTACTTTAGATGCCATGAAATAAGCCTTCAAACGTTTATCGCCTCCTTCGAGTGCATCTTCAGCTTCGAGTTCTTGCAGAGCAATCTTTGCTCTGCGCAAATCAATTCTATCTTCCTCAGCAGTGAATTTTGCTTCCGCTTCTTCAATCGCAATTTTAATATTTCGTTTCGATCTCGACCCGATTGCCTCTTCGACTTTTCGCAAAGATTGCCATTTTCCTAAAACGATCGTAGCCTTGACAACTTCTTCTTCTAATTTCCATGGCCACGCAGAGACTTTCGCTCTTCGAATTGCTTCTTCGAGTTTCATGACGTCGAGTTCTGCGACGCCTCCTGAAGCTAAATCGCCGCCGCGTAAATTCAACTCCAACGCCTCGACGAGACCGGCTTTTACGCCTTCCATTTCTTGCAACGCTGTTGTTCTCGATTGAACGCGAGATACTAACGCGTTCAACTTTGCGGCACCTTCTTGAGTTAATGGCAAACTTGATGAGGCTAACTTGGTCGCTCTGAGTAAAAGACTTTCTAGAAGTGGAATAGAATCGTACGATCTAGACGCTTCGTCGGCGAGCGTTTTTCTCATATCTGTTTCTAAGGCAATAGCTTCGATTGCAAATTCGGCCAATTTTATTGCAGCTACTAATTGCGACCGTTCTGGCGTTCCCTCGATATTAACATTGTCATTGTCATCATCGTCTTCTTCCTCTTCGTTTAAATCATCCGAAACATAGTCTTCTTCGTTACTTACAAAAGGATCTGCATCGAAAGAATCGCTGGCTGAGACTTCGGCGGCTTGTTTGGACAAGACAATTTTTTCATTTCGCGTCGTCGTTGTTACTGTTACTGTTTTTTCTTCGTCATCGGATTCTCTCACGTCCGCATCTAGCGATGTTATCATTCTTTCTTCTTCCATTTCTTCTTCATCATCATCGCTACTACTAAACGGATCTTCTCTACTATCTAGCCCATCTTCTTTGTTTTTGTTCCGTAACAACGCTTTCCTCTTGCGTTCTTGCATTATTTTAGATAATTGCGCCTTTTCCTTTTCTAATTGTATGCTTTGTTTTAAAATCTTCCTCGCGCGTTCTAAAGTTGCGATTAATCTCTGTTCATCCATTGGCACGGCGACGCACTGCGATTTTAACGCGTTTGCTAAGCTCACCTCTTCCATAGCTAACGCTTTCAAGCGAACGTCTCTAAGCATTTGTTCTCCCTCCTCGCTTATCGAGCCGACCGCTTGCGCCTCGCGAATGGCTTCTTCTAAAGCAACGAGAGATCGTCCAGTTGGATCGTTTTTTGCTTGCGCAAACGCTTTATCGACTTTTTTCTTAGCCTCGACTCTTTTGACTGATCGCCCGAGTAAAATGCGCGTTCGTTTTTCCATTCTTTGTTTTAAATTCTCCTTTTCATCTTTTTTCGGTTTCCCCGATTGCACGGCCTTCGCTAACGAGTCATCTAACCAAATCGTTAGTGCGACAAAAGGTACGTTCTTATCGAGTAACGTCTCAGCGCACTTCACCATGGCTTCTCCGTCTGACTCTGAGGCCTTATCGTTCCCTGGTGCAGCGAAATGGACTAAAACGACCATTTTCTTTTCGCCCCGTTTGCGTTCGCTCAAAGCGTCTTTCGCGCCTTGACTAAGAAGAGACGAGTCTAATACTTCTTGATCACTGTTCATGTTTTGTTGTTGTTGTTGTTCAATGCTTGAGCCGTAAGATTCAAAAGCAAACGGTGCATCGGGCCATAGCAAATCAAAGCATTTTTTCAAATCGCTTTGACCTAAACCTTCGCTCGGCAATAGAACTGTCATCGTTTCACCTTCTCTTTTCCCTTTCGCGCTTAAGCCTGCTGCTGCTCTTAATGCGCTCGCGGACATCAAAACCCCGCGTAACGCCAACGCAACCGTCGGCACAGACCATTCCTCCCAACTCTCTAAACATACTTTCAAAGTCGAAAGCAATTGGTCGTTTTTCAGTAAATAATCCGATTGAGAATAAGTAGGAGAAGAATCCCCAATTTGCTGCTGCTGACTATTATTATTACTGCTACTCGACATACTACTCATCCCTGCGCCGACGCCACCGCCTTCTAACATCTGCTGCTGATCCATAGTAGCCTTCTTCCTCCCGACTATTAAATCCCTCCTAGACCTAAAATCTAAATCATGCTTCCTCTGAAACGGAATAGGCAAATGCATCGCAACACTCGCCGATTGCCCTTTCACTAACTTCTGCGCCGGAAACGAGGTCACTTCGCTAACGATCGTCTCCGAAACCTCTCTCGTCGTTAAACTCGTCGACGTCAAGCTCCCCGAATGCCACGCCAAAACCGCCTCTAAGAAGTCCATCTGCGTATCTTTACCGATCGTAGGCGGCGATAAGTTCGTCTGTATTTGCATAGTATTCATTAACCCCCCTGATGCGTTTGAGAAATCTTGCAAAAGCGGTTTGATCATCTCTAACCAATTCGTTGAAGCGTTATTATTCTTCGCGCTCGAACTCTCCTCCCGTTTTCCCTCTCTCTCGTCGTTCTTCAATCCTCGCGCGGCGACTTTACCGCGTCTTCTATCCGTACTCGCACTAAGTACTCCCCTACACGGCTCATTAGTATCTTTACTATCCTCCTCTCGATTTCTCATCCTCATCCTCGTCCGCGTCGCCTTTCCGCTCATTCGATTCTTTCTATTGGCAGTAGAGGAACGAGAAGATGACGATGACGCGAATTTGTTCGTTCGCGTTCGCTCCTTGCAATCGATCGAACGCGACATAGAAGAAGAAGAAGACGTGCTCGTCATCATCTCTACCGCTATGATTGCTCCAAGCCTTAGGACTTTCTCTCAGTAAATCCACTTCTTCAACGAAAAGAAAACCTTCTTCTTCTTCTTCTTCTACTTTCGTCTCCGTTCGATTCAAATTAATGCTAAAACGCGCACTAAGAGCACAAACAACGCAGACAAAGGCTCAGCACTGCTTCTCTCCTTCTCCTTCTCCTTCTTTCGAGATCCCAGTCGTTCGTAAGTTCGTTTACTTATTAAATATATTAAATATATTAATAAACCTCTCCTTGTTTTTCTACTTTCGTTTCCGTTCGATTCAAATAAATGCTAAAACGCGCACTGAACGGCACAAACAACGCAGACAAAGGCTCGGCACTTCTTCTCCTTTTTCTTCTTCTTCTTTCGAGATCCCAGTCGTTCGTAAGTTCGTTTCCTTACTAAATATATTAAATATGGTAATATAATAGTAATTAGGGACGTTGCAACTCCGGTGTTATCCCAAAAAACTCCCTAACTCCGGACCTGCAGCTCCGGAGTTAGGGTTTAGGGTTTTCCCGTACTAATTTTAGCTGGAATTCCCCATCCCTATAGTAATAAGCGTCATTTTTATGCAACGCGTTCTAGCTCGTTTTGGGAAAAACAAATCCATCGCGCCTCTTTTGCGAACGAAATCTTGCGCTGGCAAACAAACTGCGCCACTACTTAGCCCTGTTGAGCTCGAGCAAAGCAGCGCAAATCGAGCAAGTTTTTTTGAAGCATCATCGCGAGCTTTCTATCGTTTCGGTTCTTTCTTCTGCTTCGAAGCTGGTCGTTTAGGACGACGGGGAACGTTCGTTCGATTACTGAAAAGTCTAAATAAACACTTTAAAGATCGGATTTGCTTTGTAGTGATCGAACGAGTACTTGAAAGTAAGAGCAGCTCGAGCATCGCGCAGATGATCGACGATGATGAGAGGAAGAACGGGCATCCAACGGTCGTGTTCGTTTTAGGCGGCCCAGGGGCAGGTAAAGGCACGCAATGTGCGAACATAGTGAGAGATTACGGTTTTACGCATCTCTCGGCTGGCGACTTGTTGAGGGAGCACATGAAATCTGGCACCGAAGATGGGAACATGGTCGCGAAGATGATCAAGGACGGTAAAATAGTTCCAAGTTCGGTCACGGTGAAGTTATTGTTGAAGGCGATGGATGAGAAAAAGGAGGTTTGCGATAGGTTCTTAATCGACGGGTTCCCGAGGAATAAGGAGAACAGGGACGCTTGGTGCGAAGTCAGCGGATACGACTGCGAGTTCGTTTTAATGTACGACTGTACGGAAGAAGTGATGCTGGAGAGGTTGTTAGGGAGGAACGAAGGGAGAACTGATGATAACGTGGAGAGTATTAAGAAACGGTTCGTTACTTTTAGGGAGTCCTCGGTTCCAGTGATTGAGTTTTATGAGAAGATCGGTAAGGTCAGGAAAGTCGACGCGATCGATTCGCCTCTGAACGTATACGAGAAAACCAAGATCGCGTTCGAAAAGTTTAAATTATAATAATTTATATAATGACATGATTGGAGGCGAGGAGCCTCGGTCCAGGTTTGAACTTTACTTAATCGGTCGCAGCGGCATCGTCGACGTGGAGTTCAAACCGACCGAGGCTCCTCGCCTCCAATCATCAAAACCGTTTTACCTTAAAAGCGAATGATAAGATATGTTCTGATGATTACGCGAATACAATGAATAATTATATAAATGTGTTCGCGCGTAACGTCACGCGCTCGCTTTTAAAACAAATTAATACGAATCGAATACCATAATACGAAAGAGAAAGTAGAAGTAGTAAAAGAAGAAGAAGAGATCTCGCGCGTTACCCCTTCCACGTACCTTCCGACCTTTACGTTCCGTTTCAAACGTCCGCGCGTAGGTCTCGTCGCGTAAGCGTCAAACGAGCGTTTCTTCGCTAAAGGTGCCCTTGCAAGACATTAAGGGGTCTTGCCATTTTTGAAATTCCCTCACAAAAACTCCAATCCAATCCTATAATTAATAACAATAAAAATGGCCGACGTTGAACAGGGAAACATAAAAAAATCCGGTTCATTACAGGACGTCCTAGGCTCGAAGTCTTCCTTAAAGCTCGACAGCGTGTTCAGGTAAGATCGAGAACGAATCAGGGGAACTTTTTCGAACGCGCAGTTTTCCACGAAATCTCTCGTCATGTTTGGAGCCGTCACGTAATGAATTCGTGCATTTTGTTTTTAGGAATCGCGCTGCTTGGACTACGCTCGTGAAATCGATTCGATTCGATTCGATCGATCGATTGATTGATTGATTAATAGTGTGTGTGTGTGTTTTCGAACGGTTGATGATTGAGCGCGCGTTTGATCCCTAAAGCTCGTACTATAAATCGTAGCCTGAGAGAGATTTTGGATAACGTAAGAGTTTTAAAGAGAAGAAGGCACCTCTTTTGTGTGCAGTGAATAAATGTAAATGTGGGCACTGATTTCTCGCTAGAGCGCGCGCGGAGAACGGCTTCTCTCTGTCTTCGCTCTCACTCTTTATATATGTATATATACATATGTTCTTACTGACACATGCACACCCACACTGTTTCTCTATATTAATTGATTGATTATAATCACGTGATAATAATAATATATATAGATTCGAGGATATTAGGTTCAGAGTGAAATCGAAGGCTGGAGAGAAGGAGATTTTACACGGCATTAACGGGTGCGTGAGATCGGGCGAAGTGCTCGCGATTTTAGGTCCATCTGGGGCAGGGAAGACGTGTTTAATCGATGCTTTAACCATGGAAATGAAGGGTGGGGAGAATTACGGTAAAGTTACTTTGAACGGGCAAAATTTAACGCGAGAGGTCTTCACGAAGAACTGCGCTTCGATGACGCAACAGGATAATCACTGGGCGTTCTTGACTTGCAGAGAGACGTTGGAGTACGCGGCTGATTTATGCGTGAACGATACGCAAGAGGAGAAGAAGAAGAGAGTTAACGCGATTTTGTCAACCGTCGGTTTAGAATCATGCGCGGATACCAAAGTCGGTAATCAGTTCTTGAAAGGATTATCTGGAGGGCAAAAAAGACGTTTATCGTTAGCCGTCAGTCTACTCACGGATCCGAAAGTTTTGTTCTTGGATGAACCGACTTCTGGGTTGGACGCCGCGGCTGCGGCAGCGATCATGTCTTTTCTTAAAGAACTCGCTCAAGCGACGAACATTTGCATCGTTTGTACGATCCATCAACCTTCGACGGCTGTTTTTAACGGCTTCGATCGTGTGATGTTGCTCTCATCCGGGAGAGTCGCTTACTTAGGCACTTCTCAAAACGTGCTCCCATATTTTGAGAAAATTGGGCACAAAATGCCATCGAACACGAACCCTGCCGAGTTCATGCTCGATTTGGTTAACCGCGAGTTTACTGATCCGAAACAAGTCGACGATATTCTTGATCATTACGAATCCGGCTATAAAGGATTACCGTGCGGAAGTCACGACGAGGAAGATTTATCGCTCACTGGAGGCGTGCCGAAGAATGAACATCTTGGGAACTCTTTAAGTGCGGAAACCATGACGTTATTCCGTCGTCACGGTTTGTTGGTATTTCGAGATCCAGTGTTATATTTAGCACGCGCCGTGATGTTCTTAAACGCGTGCATATTCTTCGGTATCATTTACATCAAATCTCGAGAGCGCGAGCAAGACCAAATCTTCTCAAGAATGTGGCTCGTCGTTTGGCATATCGGTGTTCCATCGTCCTTGGGCGTCGTCGCAGTATTCAGTTACAACGAGGAATTCGCTGCCATGAAGAGAGAGATTAAAAACGGCATGTTACGTCCGTTCTCTTACTTACTCGCGAACGCAATGATCCAAATTCCGTTAATGCTCGTTCTTGGTTTATGCGCAATCTCGGTCTCGGGTTATGGCATGGGTGATTGGTATGCACCAAACTACATTCAAGTCTTGTTAATCTATTCGTTGATGTTGTGGTCGTACGAAGCCGCCGCGCAAGTCTTTTCCATCGCGTTCTCAAATCCATTGATTGGTATGCTCGTATACATGAACCTTTGGTTCGGTGGCTTTCTCTTCAACGGTATTTTAATCGACGAAAAAGATGTCGTGTGGCCTTTCCGTGCGTTTACGTACGTGAACATCATGAAGTGGGCGTTGAGACCGATGATTTGGTTAGAATACAACGACGCAACTTTCGACGCTTGTAAAGCTTCCGATTTGCTCTGTTTTTCAACATCTCCAGAAACCGCTCTCGGTACGGGTATGAAAGTTCCAGGAAGCGAAGTTCTCGATTTCATGGGCAAGACGTACAGATTATACTCGAGTGAAAATACTGTCGCGCAAGATTCCTTTATCATGTTGGCGATCGGTGTTGCGTTTAAGCTGTGGTATTGCTGCCTCTTTTACGTAAAGACGAGACAGGTTCAAGAAGTGAAACCGCCGCTTGTTTTATCTAAGTAATTACGATAAAAAGTGATTTATTATTAAATGATACATATGATATAAACGTAATACTGACTGGTACTAGTACCAGTATATACCGTAGATAAACTAATACTTTTATGTGAATAAAACCATCTACGTAAATATTCTTTATCACAACAACAACAACAAAACGTCGCCTTTCACACAACCTAATAAGAGCGATAAGAGAGAGAGAGTGAGATTAGGAACGGGGTGAGTGTGTGTTGTGTGTGTGTGTGTGTGTGTACGTCACGTCCGTGTTCGAGACTCATCTAAGAAGGATTTCTCGCTATGAACGAAGTCGCGCTATTCGCTAAAACTGTCAAAACCGTATATCCAAAAATAAAATACAGAGCCGGTTGTACGAAGCTACGAACGATACTCATCGCCCCACCGCCATCATCTCCGCCTACCTTTGCCTCTTTCTTCTCTAAAGCTCCATCTGAATACTTCACGCTCACACTATTCACGCAATGTCTCTCGTTCGTCTCCGAAAATCTCTCGCCCTCGAACACGTGACCAAGATGTCCGTCGCATCTCGCGCAAACGATCTCGACTCTCCGCATTCCAAACGCGGTATCGATGTTCGTCTTCACTGAATTCTCGTAACACTTATCGAACGCTGGCCATCCGCACCCACTATCGAATTTGCTCTTAGCCGAGTATAGCGCGTTTCCGCATCCAGCGCATTGAAAATGCCCTTCTTTCGGGTAAAACTGTTCATCGTTAAAGATTTAAACGAGAGAGAGAGAGAGATTAAGATTAAGATGAATTAATTACAAGCAACTTCTGGCCAAAAAAGCTAGAAGTATGTTTCAGCGAATCTCGAAAACCATCAATCATCCAACGAGTGAGAAAACGTATCGAAGAGGGACAAAAGAGGATTTATTTATCAAAATCAGAGAAATTAAAATCAATCGATCGAAAACGTGGCCGATTAAATGAAACCACGAACGATATCAAATCGTAAAAATCGCGAACCTTATCGTATTCACCACTTCTCGGTGGTTCAGTCCCTTTCTTTCGCAAGACTTGATACTGTTGCGCGCTTAACAGGTTTTTCCACTCCGAATCAGTTTTCTCGATGACTTCCATTTTATCCATCGAAGACGAACAGAGTTTTAGGACGTTCTTACGCGATGATTGCGACGATGAACGACGGGAAGAGATTTTTTTAGTTGGTTTTGTGAGCGCAGTTGTAGTAGAACACGCGCTTCGCATTTGTTTTTCTGTGTTTGTTCGCCCGCGCGCGCGCGTGTTTTAGTGACGTCTTTCTCATAAAACATATCTGCTACACATTTCTATATCTACTTTTCGCTGAACGAACAGCGTGTTATGATTATTACGCGCCTTTGTGTTCACATCCAGGGACACGGCAAGCCCACTTACAGTTCTCTCGCATGAACGCCGGGTTACGATCGCACTCATCGGCGTTTGCCCAACCAGTGCAGCGCTCGTCTTTGTTCTCGCATCCGGCCTTAGCCGGTTTCGGCCCAGGGATTTTATAGTGAAACGGTCTCGCGTGGATCCACTTCGTCGCGGTCCATTTATGTCCCTTCACAACTGGACACCCGGCGTGCATGCTTTTTTGATCAATCTCGCCTTCTGGTGTAATAGAGAAGAACAGTAAGCCGTCGCCCCGTTTTGGTTTCACGGCGACGCCGTTCTCGGCGCATTTCGAGAATTTCTGCGTCGCGTATTCCGAATTCGGATTAATCCATTGACTATCTGGAAACGCGGTTTCCCCACCTTCTTCGGTGTCTTCTAAGTACAACAACACAGTAGCAACGCGATGACCGCCTTCGGCCGATAACTGTTGCCCCGACTTCGTCGTCTTCTCCCCGACGTCGTGATGCGCCGAATACTTCTCTCCTACTCCGTACGATAAAATCTGTAAATCTTCGCCGTTATACCACGGCAACATCGTATACCTCGACAATCTCTCCTCAACCTTCGTCACGACGTCGTGCTTCCCTCGTTCTATAAAACATTGCCTACTCGTCCTAATCGCGTCCGTCTTAATCTCGCCAGTGACTGAATCTACTACCGTGCTCCGTTCCATCTTCGGTCTCGCGATTTCTAAAATCTCTCCGATCTCGCCTTCGCTCATAATATTATGTAACACGAATGCCCTCGGTGCCCATGATATTGGTTCCACCCAAGTACCGAGTTCGGAATCTTGATTAAACTCTATCCCTTGTCTGGACCGTTCACCTAGCCATCCTATCAGTCTCTGTTCATCGCGCGCCTCGTGTTCGAATCCATCCTTATCATCATTCGCTCCTATTCCTGTTTTCGATGACTGCGATAGATCTCCGGTCTTTCCCGTGAATTGATGATTTCTGGATTGGAACGACTCCTTCGAAGTCAATCGAAACGCTCGACAGGATTGAAGCAGCGATTGCGATAGGACGAGAACGACGAAGAGGATTGGGATGAAGAGAGTTTTTGTTCGTCGAACGATGATCATTTTTTTCGTTTTCGTTCCGTTTCGCTCTCTCTTCTGATTGTGCGGTTGGTTTTTGTGTGCAGTACAAACCGATGACGTGATGGAAGGGGTTGTGACGACGGTAACGGTAGAGAACTTTCTTCAATAGTTTGTAGTCTTTGATTTACTTTTAGGTACGAATTGCTCAAACGCTTCGAAACCTGGACATTTGTTTTTCACTGCGTATGTGAGTATGTCCATGTGGTTGTTTTCGTGAGCGACTTCACAAACTAGTACGCCCCAAGGACATTTCTTCGAGCGCAAGTATTCGAGACAGGCGAGGTTGCCGTATTTTGCGGCTTCTGCGCACGTGCCTTCGTGTACCTCACATCCGTTCTCGCAGCAGTACTTTAACATGTCGAGATTACCATTGATTGCTGCCACATTACTCGCCTTCCAATCCCAATCACATTCCTTTTCTTCACGAACCCATCGGAGTAATTTGAGATCGTTCGTTGCAGCGACTTGCCAGCAGCAGAAAACTTCCTGGTTCATCGTAATTACCTTCCCATCTGGTGAACGTCCCGTCGCACCCCATTGATATCCTTCCCAAGCCAACTCCAAAGTAGATATCGAAGATAACTCTTGAACAGCAAACCTCTCTTGCAATTTAATCTTC
>Ga0114998_10003040_pt1 | contig 12526 bp, 9 predicted proteins | sample ArcticOcean_MG_C_5_FD_87044 | JGI IMG/M metagenome (GOLD analysis project Ga0114998, IMG submission 87044) | Marine microbial communities from western Arctic Ocean - ArcticOcean_MG_CB4_138 | ecosystem: Environmental > Aquatic > Marine > Oceanic | place: Arctic Ocean: Canada Basin | collected...
AATATGTTCTAACTCTAAGCCATAAATTCTTGAAGCATCTGCTTTTTTAACGTAGAAATAGGTGTAATTATCATTTATAATATTTCTAATTTTTATCCGAAAAGGTTTTGAATTACCAAAAGTACAGTAATCAATGGCATCTACATTTAAAAAAGGAATGGTTTCATCACTTCCATCTGAATGTAATATGGTGTATATTTTTTTTAAACTAGTATCAATTTCTTCTCTATCATACTCAGAATAATAAGTTCTTATCCACAGCGTATCTTCTTCATTTTTATCATAAACAGTAACAGATCCTTGAAAGCGTAATAAATCGTCATAAAGAATAGAAATTTTTACATTTCTATTGTATTTTTTTAAATATCTATCTAACATTTCATTTACAGGAAATGTTGGTTTTTTTTTAGACATTAATTTTTTTTCTGCTGCCATCTACTCTAAGATTATAATCAAATGTACTATATAATCTTTTTAATCAACTCAATTTAAACATCTTTCCTGGCAAAGGCTTCACAACATTTTTCAACTCTAACTGCAATAAGATGGTTGCCAATTGATAAACCGGAATATGAGTTTCTAATGCAATAACATCTAACAGTTCAGGTTCTTTTTGTTGTAAAAAATCAACTATTTTTTGTTCTACATCAGTCAGCTCTACAAATAATCTTGTTTGTTCAGGGGTGGTAGTCTTTGAAATATCCCAATTAAGCATTTTTACAATATCTTCTGAAGATTGTAGTAAATGAGCTTTATTTCTATAAATTAAATCATTGCAGCCTTCACTCATTCTATCATTAATTCTTCCCGGAACCGCAAACACATCTCTATCGTATGAATTTGCAATATCGGCTGTAACTAAAGAACCTCCTTTTGATGCAGATTCTACAACAATTGTAGCCTTAGATATTCCGGCCACAATCCTATTCCTTCTTAAGAAATTTTCTCGCTGAGGAGCTTCATTATGAAAAAATTCTGTAATAAAACCTCCGTGCTGATTGACTTTATGGATATATTTTTTATGAATTTTTGGATATATTTGTTCTAAGCCATGAGCTAAAACTGCAATTGTTTGTAGGTTGTTATTCATGGCAGCCTTGTGGGCGCATATGTCTACTCCATAAGCAAAGCCACTTACAATAATAGGATTATAAACAGCTAACTCATCTATGAGTTTTTCACAGAAACTACTACCATAATTTGTCATTGTTCTAGTGCCTACAATAGAAATAATTTTTTCATTTGAAAAATCAATAGTTCCGTCTTTAAAAAACAAAATTGGGGCATCTATACAATGTTGTAAATTTAGTGGGTAGTCTTTATCTAGAAAATATGAATATTCAATTTTATGTTTCTTGATATATTGAAATTCTTTTTCAGCCAATTGCTGATTAGAATCATCTAATAAGTTTTGAATAGCATAGCTACCAATTCCATTAATTTTTTGAAGTATGTAGTTCTTCTCTTTAAAAACATCGGCGGCAGAACCTACAGTAGCAATGAGTTTTTTTGCTAGAATGTCGCCTATAGATCGAGTCTTTTGCAAACGCAAAAGTGCTAGGATTTCTTCTTCTTTCACAATACAATTTTTTTACTTTCAATATACAAATATATTGTTGATAATTATTTGACACTTTTAACACATCTTTTATTTAATTTTTTATCTTTGTTAAGATGGCTATAGCAAACTACATAAAAGATTTATTATACAGATATGATTGTGTTATTGTACCTCACTTTGGAGGTTTTGTAACAAACAAAACAAGCGCTCAAATTGATGAAGATTCTCTCACTTTTTATCCACCAACAAAACAAGTAGGTTTTAATGTAAACCTCAATCATAACGATGGCTTATTAGCCAATTACATTGCTTCTTCAGAAAATATTTCTTTTGATCAAGCAACTTCTAAAATTGAAGATATTGTTGCTGTATGGAATAAAACAATTAAGACAGCTCCTTTGCAAATTAACAATGTTGGTTCATTTTCTCTAAATGAAAAAAAACAATTAGTTTTTAGTCCAACCAACAAGGTCAACTATTTGAGATCTTCATTTGGATTAACTACTTTTGAATCTTCTGTTATTGAAAGGGTTCACAAAAAGGTAATCCCACTTGTTCCCGTTAAAAATACTCAAAGAAAAATTCCTGTAATTTTAAAATATGCTGCTTCTGTTGCTGTAATGTTATCTCTTTCATATGTTGGATGGACGGGGTATGAAAACAAGCAAGAACAATTAAACTTTGCTCAAGATCAAAAACAATTAGAGGAAAAAATTCAATCTGCGACATTTGTAATAGAAAATCCTTTAGCTACTATAGAATTAAATGTAAACAAAGAACTTCCAAAACCTTTTCACGTTATTGCTGGTGCATTTCAATTTGTAGAAAATGCACATAAAAAAGTTGATCAACTAAAAGCAAAGGGATTTAATGCTGTTATTTTAGGAACCAATAAGTGGGGGTTAACACAAGTTGCCTATACTTCTTTTTATAAAAAATCAGATGCATTCCAAAGCCTTGCTGATATTAGAAAAATTGATTCTAAAGATGCTTGGTTGTTAGTTAAAAAATTCGAGTAATTTATATCTCTTTTCTTCACTAACTTATCATCAATCTTTGTGATTGTTTATCTTTGTAAAAAATTACAGATGACACCAAAAACACCCAGTGAATCGTTAACAATTCTTACAGATCTTGTCTTACCAGGAGAAACAAATTATCTTGACAATCTTTTTGGGGGTGAGTTATTAGCAAGAATGGATAGAGCTTGTAGTATTGCTGCTCGTCGTCATTCTAGAAGAATCGTTGTTACTGCCTCTGTAAACCACGTAGTCTTTACAAAATCGGTTCCTGTAGGAAGTGTAGTTACTATTGAAGCTAAAGTTTCTAGAGCTTTTAAATCATCTATGGAAATATATGTAGATGTTTGGATTGAGGATAGACAATCTGGCTCTAAAACTAAAGTAAATGAAGGTATTTATACTTTTGTTGCCGTAGATGAAACTGGAAAACCTGTTGAAATTGCTCAAATAACTCCAGAAACAACGCTAGAAAAAGAGCGTTTTAATGGCGCTTTAAGGAGAAAACAATTAAGTCTGGTTTTAGCCGGAAAAATGCAACCGAATGATGCAACCGAATTGAAGGCATTATTTGTAAACTAAGTGTTACTTAAGAACCATCTTTAATTACTAAGTGTTTTTAGTATCTTAGTTATATTGCCTAACAATTGTTAATTTCTAAACTATCACATCATCTATGATTCAATCCTATAAGAAAAACCCTGCATTAGCAAATAAGTATGACACCATTATTATTGGTTCTGGAATGGGTAGCTTAACTACTGCAGCAATTCTTGCTAAAGAAGGCCAAAAAGTTTTAATATTAGAACGTCATTATACAGCTGGTGGTTTTACACATGTTTTTAAAAGAAAAGGGTTTGAGTGGGATGTTGGTATTCATTATATAGGTGAGGTTCAAAGACCCACTTCTGTGATAAGAAAATTATTTGATTATATTTCTAATGCCCAATTAAAATGGGCAGATATGGGAGATGTTTATGATAAAATTATTATTGGAGATAAAGAATATGATTTTGTAAAAGGAACACAAAATTTCAAAGACCAACTTACTGCTTATTTTCCAAATGAAAAAGAAGCAATTGACAGCTATGTAGCACTTGTTTTTAAAGCAATAAAAACAAGTCAAAAATTCTACATTAATAAGGCTTTACCTTCCATAATAAATTTCTTTATTGGTAAAAAAATGAGAGCTCCTTTTTATGAGTTTTCTGATAAAACCACCTATGAAGTTCTAAAGTCTATTACAGATAATGAAGAGCTTATTAAGGTGTTAACTGGCCAGTATGGAGATTATGGATTAGCTCCTAAAAAGAGCAGTTTTGTGATGCATGCAGCAGTAGCAAGACATTATTTTGATGGAGGTAGTTTTCCTGTTGGTGGTTCTTCTCAAATTGCCAAAACAATAGATACCGTTATTGAAAAAGCTGGTGGTACTATTTTAATTAGTGCAGATGTTGAAGAAATAATTATTTCTAACCATACTGCAACTGGAGTAAAAATGAAAGATGGTAAAATTTTATCTGCAAAAAATATTATTAGTGGAGCTGGAATTATGACTACATATAACAGACTTATTCCTACTACTATTGCTGAGAAATACAAGCTTAAAAATCAACTACAGAAGGTAGATCGTTCTGTTTCTCATGCATGTTTATATCTAGGATTAGAGGGTTCTCCTGAAGAGTTAAAACTTCCAAAAACAAATTACTGGATTTACCCTAGTGATTTAGATCATGATGCTTCTGTTGACCGGTATTTAGCCAATATTGAAGAAGAATTTCCAGTAGTCTATATTTCATTTCCATCTGCAAAAGATCCAGATTGGAATCAAAGATATCCTGGAAAAAGCACCATAGATATTATTACATTAGTGCCGTATGAATTTTTTGAATCTTGGGATGGCAGTAAATGGATGAAGCGTGGGGAAGACTATACCAAATTAAAAGAAAAAATAACACAAAGGCTACTAGAAGTATTATACAAAAGAATCCCTCAAGCCAAGGGTAAAATAGCTCACTATGAACTTTCTACTCCATTAACTACGAAACACTTTATAAACTATGATAAAGGTGAGATCTATGGCTTAGATCATAGTCCAAAAAGGTTTCGTCAAGAATTTCTAAAGCCAAAAACTCCTATTAAAAACCTATATCTAACTGGCCAAGATATTGTTACTGCAGGTGTTGCTGCAGCCCTGTTTTCTGGGGTAATAACAAGTGCTGCTATGACTGGTAAAAATATCATGAAAAAAGTGATGGCTAATTAATTTCTTAAAATCCAGCTAGTAGGATTTAATCTAGTTGTGTTTTTTGACAATACAAAAATAAGCTTCGTTTTTCCTGTAATTCTATCTGTAAAAATCTTCCCTAAAGGCTGTCCGGTTTTTACTTTTTCTCCATCACTAACATAAACACTTTCTAAGTTATTATAAATAGAAATATAGTTTCCGTGTCTAATTAAAACAGATTTTTTTCCTTCAGATTGAGTTTGTATGGCTAAAACTTCACCGTTAAAAATAGCTTCTGCATTAGATCCTTTTTTGGTTGCAATATGAATTCCGGTACTGTTAATATAGTTTCCAGAATAGACCGGGTGTGGTTGTTTACCAAATCTCCTTGTAATAAGTCCACTTTCTACAGGCCAAGGAAGCTTGCCTTTGTTTTGCTCAAATCTAACTGCTAAAGCCTTAGCTTCTGGGGTTAGTAAAAACCCTTTAGACTTTTTAGCTCCTTTTATTGCATTAGATTTTGCAATGGCATCTTTAATTATTTTATCTATTCTTTCCGATATTTTCTTTTGTTCTTGCTCCTTTTTTCGTAATTCTCTCTTATATTTTTTTTCTTGAGTTATTATCTCAGAAATTAATTTCTGTTGATCTATTTTTTCCTCTTCAATTTTTATTTTTTGCTCTTCTTCACTAGATAATAAGGTGTCTTTTAATTGCTTTTGAAACAACAATGAGTCTTTTAATTTCAAAAACTTATTGGTTAAAAGATGTACTTCTTCTCCTTGTTTTTTTCTAAAAGAAGCATACTGTTTCATATACTTTACTCTTTTATAGGCTTGATAAAAACTTTTTGAAGAAAATAAAAACAGGGTGCTGCTTTGTTGAGATTTACTTTTGTATGATTTGTAAATCATTGCGGCATAATCTTCTTTTAGCGTAATTAATTTTTTATCTAATTGTTGAATGTCTTTTTCATAAATAACTATTTCATTAGATAATGATTGCACCTCTAAATTTATGGTTGAAATATATTTTTCTCTAACAATAATTTTCTGATTTAAATCTTTTAAATCTTCGAGAGCATTTTTTTCACTTTTTTTGGCATCAAAAAGCAACTTATTTACCATTGTAATTTCTTTTTTTATTCTAGTTCGATCTTGCTCTAACTGCTTTCGAGATTTTTTTTGTGCAGCTAAAGATATCGTTAGAAAAAAAAGAACTAAAAAAGATATGTATTGGTACTTTTTAAGCATTAAAGTTTAATGGGTTTGTAACTAGATGGTATTTTATAAGGAGTACTAATTTGTTTGTTTAAAGTTACTGATTTAAAATCAATAGTTATCTTGGTATAATTCTCTGCTTGTGAAGCATTAATCACAATTTTTTTAGGCACTAATTGTTTCTCTAATAAACTATAACTTTTATAGTCTATTTGTACTATTTTATTTTCTTTGTAAGTCTTTAACAGTTGTTTTTTTAACCTATAATTATTAGGGTCAAAGAAAAAGAATATACGATACAATTTATGTTGCTTCTTTGGAGTTAACTTGTGTAAATTTTCGGCTACTTCTGATAGATATTTTTGCTTTTTTAAATCTAAAATACTTTCTCCAAGCAATAAATTTTGAACCTGTTTGTAAGTAATTTTAGTCCCTAACATTTTTTCTAAAAGCGAAAAGTCTCCTTCAAAATATTTTTTATCAATAAGCGAATAATAACTAAAAGTTGTTGGGGTTATTTTTACTCTAAAAGCACTAATAATTTTAGATCCTTTCATCCAGATAATAGAATCTTTTTGTATTCGAAGGGTTACTGTAAAACTCACCCTATTTCTTTTTCCATTTCTAGCATCTACATATCCAATTTTTAACCTAGCATCTAGTGTTTTAGCAGCAAAAGAAATTGCAGTATGTTTTTTAATAATTTTTTTGACGGAGATGCTTTTAACAGCTTCAGCATTGGAGCTAACAAGGTTTTTTTTGCTTTTACAAGAACCAAATACTATTAAAAAAAGAAATAAACAGCTTATTATTCTCATATTAGATTTTGTGATTTTTAAGTTTTATTTTATACTCTAATGCTTTTTTAGGATTGTTTATGCTAGTGTATGCTTTAACTAAAGTAGAATAAAACTGAGCTTCTAGCAATGAGTTTTCTATTACAAAATCTATTCCAATTTCTAAAACATCAATAGCTTGTTGATGCTTTTTTTGAAGCTGTAATGCCTTTCCTCTAGAAAGATACGCAAATGGTTGCGCTGGATAAAGATCAATTGCTAGGCTGCTATACTTATAAAACACTTCAGTATTTTCATTAATTGCTAGAGTTAATATTTTCTTCAACTTAGAAAAAGAAGGTTTATTGGCTTCATAATCAGTAATTAATTGAGTTAAACTATCCTTACTTACTTTCAGAGCTATGGGTTTATTTTTGAGTTCTAACTTAACTTTTAACTGATTTAATCTTGTAGTTAAACCAGTTTCTTTTTCTACCATATAAATCAAAGACAAGGCTTTTGTGTATTCACTATTTAAATAGTATAACCAAATTAATTCTGAGCGCTGTTTGGGCTTTTGCTGCACAATTGTTAATTGAGTCTTTATTGCCTCCTGATAATTTTTCTCTTTTTTTTGAATGGCTACTAAATGTAATAATATCCAGGTATTCGTTGGCTCTAGAAGTAATGCTTTGTTAATGTATTGTGTTGCTTCGCTTGTTTTATTTAACAGTAAATAATTTTTAGAAAGCTCAAAATAGATGGTTTTATTATTTGGGGAAATAGTATTGCATTCTTCTAAGTTTTCTATCGCTATTTGATAGTTTTTAATTGACTTTTCTGACAGAGATTTAAAAAAATATTCTTGAAATTTAATGTTATTTTCTTCTGCGATTTCTTTCGCCTTTGGAATGCTATCTTGTGAGTAAGAACAAAAAGGATTGAACAACAGCCCAAGAAAGACACTAAGTACAATCCTTTTAATCATTTCTATTTATTTTTATGTCAGCTCTGAATAATCACCAATACTTACAGAGGTGAAATTACCGTTATAGGTTGCATGATTTCCAATCATTGCATTTTCTAGGCTAGCATTTAAGATGGTAACATTTGTTTGAATTAAGGAATTTGAAATTTTAGAATCTTCTACCAAGCTATTTTCTCCAATGGAGACATAAGGACCAACCGTAGTGTTTTTTAAAATTACATTTTCTCCAATATAACAAGGCTGTATAATTTTAGAGTTTTCTAATACAACAGAATCAGCAACTAAATTATTCTTTTTATCATGCTCAAAGCCTAATATTTTTTTATTGGTATCTACTGTTGGATCTTTCTTGCCACAATCCATCCAAACATCAACTTTTCCAGGCAAAAATTTAGCTCCTTCTTTTTTTAATGTTTCTAACACGTCGGTTAATTGAAATTCGCCTGAAGGCCTGAGATCATTTTCTATCAAATAGCTTATCTCTTTAGAGAGTTTATCACCATCCTTAAAATAATAGATTCCTATAATTGCTAAATCAGATACAAACTCTGTTGGTTTTTCAACAAAATCAGTAATATAACCATCGTTTAATTTTACAACTCCAAAGGCGCTAGGATCTTCTACTTGTTTCACCCAAATTGCACCATCTGCCTCAGCATTTAGAGTGAAGTCTGCTTTAAACAGTGTGTCTGCAAAGGCAACCACACAAGGCCCTGTTAAAGAGTCTTTTGCGCAAAAAATTGCATGAGCAGTACCCAAAGCTTCTTCTTGAACATATACAGAGCCTTTAGCTCCTAATTCTTTTGCTATTTTTAATAACTTATCTTTAGTATTAGTGGGAAATCCTTTTGCTGATGGGCCAATTATAAAAGCTATTTCATCAATAGGTTGATTGACTACAGAGGTTATATCTTCTACTAATCTTTGAACTATAGGTTTGCCAGCAATAACTGTTAAGGGTTTTGGAATTGTTAAAGTATGAGGTCTTAAACGAGATCCAATACCGGCCATGGGGACTATAATTTTCATATTTTTTTTGTGTTTTTTAGGTACTGCAATATACCATTTATTGAGCAATTTTTAAAAGGATAAGAATCTAAATCCCTTTGGGAATTGCGTCAATTAAATTCTTTGTATACCTAGATTTTGGTGCTCTGTATATTTCATCTGCATCATTAATTTCTTCAATTTTTCCTTGATTCATAACAATTAATTGATCCGACATATATTTAACAACAGCTAAATCATGTGAAATAAAAATATATGAGAAATTAAACGCTGTTTTTAATTCATTCAACAGATTAAGAACTTGTGCTTGAACAGAAACATCTAGTGCAGAAACAGATTCATCACAAATAATCAATTTTGGTTTTAATGCAATTGCTCTTGCAACGCCTATTCTTTGTCTTTGTCCTCCAGAAAATTCATGAGGATACCTATTGAAGTGACCTTCCTCTAAACCAACTTTCTTTAATAAGTCTAGAACATATAATTTTCGTTCATTATAAGAAGATAATATCTTATGAACAGTCATTGGTTCTAGAATTGAATTCCCAACAGATATTCTAGGATTTAATGAAGAAAATGGGTCTTGAAAAATAATTTGAATCTCCTTTCTCAAATTTCTTAACTCTAATGTAGAAAGATGTGTAATATCTTTCCCTTTATAAAATATTTTTCCAGAAGTAATTTCTTCTAGATGTAAAATTGATCTTCCTAAGGTAGTTTTTCCACAACCAGACTCACCAACTAAGCCTAATGTCTCTCCTTCATATAATTTAAAAGACACATTATCTATCGCTTTAATTGGTGGTTTTTTATAAAAACTACCAATTCTTTCAAAATATTTTTTTAAGGCAACTATTTCTAATAATGGTTTTGAGGCATATATTTTTTGATGAAACTTTTCTCTTTCTCTTGTAGAGTAAATTTCAGATACAGCCTCGTGATTCATAAAATCATTAACAGTTGGTAGTTTTTTTAACCTTTGATTAAGACTTGGTTTAGAATTAATAAGTCCTTTGGTATATTCATTCTTTGGGTGATAAAAGATGTCCTTTGTTGTTCCTTTTTCAATAATTTCTCCTTTATAGATAACAATCACATCATCAGCAATTTCTGAAACTAATGGCAAATCATGAGATATAAAAAGAATGCTCATGTCATTTTGCTCCTGCAGTTCTTTTAAAAGAAGTATTATTTCTTTTTGCACCGTCACATCTAATGCGGTGGTAGGTTCATCAGCTATTAAGATGTCTGGCTTACAAGCTATAGCCATCGCTATCATTACTCGTTGCTTTTGACCACCACTTATTTGATGTGGGTATGAATTAAAAATCCTATCAGAATTGGGTAGTTTTACTTTTTCAAAAAGAGCAATAACTTCTTCATAAATTTCTTTTTTATTTAAATCTGTATGTTGTTTTAAAACTTCATAAACTTGTTTTCCGCAAGTTAATGTTGGATTAAGAGAACTCATTGGTTCTTGAAAAATCATTCCTATTTTTCTTCCTCTTATTTTTTGAATATTTTTATCAGAGATATTAATAAGATCTTTCCCTTTAAAAAAAATCTCCCCTTCTAGGGTGGCGTTTTCAGATAACAAACCAAGAATTGCTAAAGCAGTAACAGATTTACCACTACCAGATTCACCAACTATGCCTAAAATTTTATTTTTATCTAACTGAAAAGAAATTTTTCTAACAACATCATTTTCTTGTTTATTAGATAAGAATTTTACAGTAAGGTTGTTTACTTTTAAAATCATTATAAAAAATATTTTTTTTTAAATCCACTTTTCTAAGTAGATACATCCCTATTTATTGGTACTACTAAATGTATAAATAATAAATGTTGAATATACTATCATAGATAGGGTATTTGGTTAATGAAAATTGATAAAACATCTATTCTTGTGTATGTAAAATTACATATTGAATTTGAATTCATGAGGCTATATATTAAACATAAAAAAAGATTTAGTACCCTTTTCTAGGGAACTAAAAATTTCACTAATTCAAGGTATTGTGGTGTTAAAGTTAAGTAACTATTTTTACAGTGTTATTGTTCTTTGAATTAGTTTTTTAATTAATGTTATTTGTGTTAGAAATTGTGATCCCCCATAAACAGTCTACAAATAATAACATTTATTAAGTTTATTAACTTAGGGCAACCCCCCGAGCCTTTGTTAATATCTCTGAAAACCTAGAAAATTATTTTTCTAGGTTTTTATTTTTTATAAAAATTATTTTAATTGGAGTATTTCTCTAATACTTTCAATATTCATAATTAAATGAGAAGCTGAGTGTTCTAATCAGGTTTTTTTAGTTCCTTTGTCGAAATTTATTTTTGTGAATTATATTTCAGTAGAAAACATCTCTAAATCTTATGGAGATAGAACATTATTTAAGAATCTTTCATTTGGAATCAATAAAAACCAAAAGGTTGCTTTTGTTGCAAAAAATGGAACAGGAAAAACATCTATACTAAATATTATTGCAGGATTAGATACCCCTGATGAAGGACAGGTGATTCAACGAAAAGATATTCAAATTGCGTACCTATCACAAAATCAAATTTTTGATGATAGCCTTTCTGTTGAGCAAACTATTTTTGCAACTGAGAATAGGATTTTACCTATTATAAAACAATACGAAAAAGCACTAGAAAACCCAGAAGATTCTGACAACTATCAAAAAGCTTTTGATCTAATGGATCAACACAATGCTTGGGATTTTGAGACTCAATACAAATTAGTACTATCAAAATTAAAATTAACCGATTTGTCTATGAAAGTAGGCAAGCTTTCAGGAGGTCAGAAAAAAAGATTAAGTTTAGCTATTTTATTAATTAATAAGCCAGATTTAATCATTTTAGATGAACCAACAAATCATTTAGATTTAGAAATGATAGAATGGTTAGAAGAGTACTTTAAAAAGGAAAAAATAACCTTATTTATGGTGACTCATGATCGTTATTTTCTAGAAAGAGTTTGTAACGAAATTATAGAATTAGATCATGGTGAGCTTCATAAATACAAAGGAAACTATTCTTATTATTTAGAAAAGAAAGAAGAAAGAATTACACAGGAGGCTACCACTACAAATAAAGCAAAAAATCTGTTTAAGAAAGAACTAGATTGGATGCGCAGACAACCAAAAGCGAGAACAACAAAATCTAAATCTAGAATTGATGATTTTTCTGAAATCAAAGAAAAAGCCCATAAAAGAAGACAAGATCATACCGTTCAGTTAGAAATAAACATGGAACGCTTAGGAAGTAAAATTGTAGAGCTTCACAAGCTAAAAAAATCATTTGGCGATTTAAAAATTCTTGATGGCTTTGAATATGTATTTCAAAAAGGAGAGCGTATTGGCGTTATCGGAAAAAATGGAACGGGTAAATCGTCTTTTTTAAACATACTTACAGACAGAGAACCTATTGATGGAGGAAAAGTAGTAGTTGGTGAAACTGTAAAATTTGGATACTACACTCAAAAAGGAATTGTTGTAAAAGAAGGACAAAAAGTAATTGAAGTTATTAAAGAATTTGGAGAAGAAATTCCTTTAACAAAAGGACGACGTATTTCTGCTTCTCAGCTATTAGAACGTTTTCTATTTGATAAAAAAAAGCAATATGATTTTGTTGAAAAATTAAGTGGTGGAGAGCAAAAACGATTGTACCTCTGTACTGTCTTAATACAGAATCCTAACTTTTTAATTCTTGATGAACCAAC
>Ga0114998_10003051_pt1 | contig 12505 bp, 8 predicted proteins | sample ArcticOcean_MG_C_5_FD_87044 | JGI IMG/M metagenome (GOLD analysis project Ga0114998, IMG submission 87044) | Marine microbial communities from western Arctic Ocean - ArcticOcean_MG_CB4_138 | ecosystem: Environmental > Aquatic > Marine > Oceanic | place: Arctic Ocean: Canada Basin | collected...
GTTCCCTACTCTCCCTGCATCACCCGCTAGTGCAGCAACAGGGGGACCCACTTTTTATCTTCGTCCGTTTCAAACCCGAGCCACCCGATTTCGTCGCGCAGCGCCTCCGCGCGCGCCCGGTTCCGTGGGCCGTTGATACAGCCTTTTTGGAAACACCCTGGCGGTGAGACTTTGTTCGTTTGCGACCTCGCGCTGAACAGCACTATCCGGCTTCCGTCATTTTTGAAGTGAAACTCGTAAGTGTCGACGCCGTCGGGGTATTTCAGGTCGGCGCGTATGAACCCGGTTGTTTCGTCCGCGTACACCGAGCCTGGTTGCGCTTTCTCAACAAGCAGCTTCTCAAGACTCTTGAACGCAGCAGTGTCGTCTCCTAAATACTCCCAAGGCGGGAGGTAGTTCGCGGGCGTACGGAATGCACTGGTGGAAACACAAGACGTGCCCGTCGCGCAAGATGCGGGTCGACGCGGTGCATCGGGAGCCGATGCGTTATCCGCGCGAGCGTTCGGACAAAAAGTCCCGAGGCAGATCCCGAGCAGCACATCGCGCCTTCCCCGCCCTACCCCTGCGTCGCTCACAGACGCCGCTCGAGCGCAGCCGCGCTCGGCACGACGCGACGTGGACGACGCGGCGAGGGTGGCGAAGAGCGACGCTCGTATCGCGGACATGGTCACACGTGTGCGCGCGGATGAGTGTGGAGACACAAAGAAACAAATGACCAAATCCTTAAAACCTCACAACGACCTGCGCGGCGGCATGCACGCCGCCGCGCAGGTGACCCCGCGAGTCGTCGAGTCGCGGACCCGACACATGTGTCACATGAAACGTGTTGGAGACGTACGCGTCCGGCGCCGATGCGCGGTAGCTTCATCACCCGGTGACGCACCACGCGATGCCGATGCGGACTCCTCGGTATCGCTGCTCGAGTTTTACAGCGGCTCGGGGATGATGCGTCGGGCGCTTGCGAACGCGGTTTCTGGAAGTACTCCACGCCGCGTCGTGCGCGGCATCGGCGCGATTGACAACTCGCAAGTCGCGAACGCGGTGTACGAGGCGAACTTCCCTGAGGACCAACCGGTTCGAAGAAACGTGGAGCATCTGACGACGGATTTTTTAGAAAAGTTGGGCGACGCCGACGTGTGGACGGCGTCGCCGCCGTGTCAGCCGTACACGCGGAAGGGCCTCGAAAAGCACGGAGAGGACGCGAGGGCGTTATCGTTCATACACCTTCTACAGTTGTTTCCGGAGTTGGCTCCCGGGAAAAAGCCACACCGAATTCTGGTGGAGAACGTGGTGGGCTTTGAAACCTCAGCGACGCGCGACTTGCTGGTAAACACGCTACTTCCGGGGTACGACGTTCGCGAGTTCGTGGGGGTTTCGCCATCGGACATTGGCGTGCCGAACACGCGTCCGCGGTACTACCTGCTGGCGAAGCGAAAGGGATTGGGGTTTGTGGATACGACGAAACCGTTTCAAAGCGGTGAGAACGTGAATGGTACACCGGATAACTCGACAAACGCTGGTCTAAACCGAGGGACAAACAAAGAAAAAGAAAACGCAAAACCGCTCGGCGCGTACCTCGACCCAAAGTTGACAAAGAACGAGCTGGATGCGTTAACCGTGCCGTTTTCGGTGACTGGTAAGTACTGGCGGTGGCTAGACGTCGTCACGCCAGGCAGCACTACGTGCCAGTGCTTCACGGGAGGGTACGGCAAAACCCCGTTCGGCGGGTCCGTGTTGGCCGTGGACCCGCGCGGGTTCGTGGATGGCGAGAATTGTTCAGAACAACACGGCGGCGGTTCACGATTTCGTCTGACCCGCGCGCCGCCTCGCGGCGCGCTTCGATACTTCGCGCCAAAAGAAATAGCTGCAGTGCACGGGCTGAACGAGGACTGGATTCTTCCCGAAACCCTAACCCGAAGACAGCTTTATTTCACACTGGGGAACAGCATCAGCGTACAGGTGGTGGAGACGCTGATGCGGTGGCTCATGGAAGACGCGGTGACTCGTTGAAGACGCGGTATCTCTTTGCTTGGCCAGAAGGGAAGTGACCCGTGGGGTGTTGCTATTTCTAAAATCTTCGCTCCTTGCAAAACATACGTGATGACTCTACGACTTGTCCAAGACTCTGCACAGACACCAGCTGTACAAATGTACTCTGCTGCAATGGAAACGAGTTGAGAACTTTGCGTTTCGGTCGTCCCGAGGATTTTGATTCCCTCGGAAACTCCCTCGGAACGCCGAGAATTCTAGCCACAACGACGCGCACCCAAACCATCCACTCTTCCAACGCGATGTCCGGTAAGAAAGCTCGCGCGCGAAAGGAAAAGCGCGAGCGCGGCCGCGATGCTAACGCAGGCGACGCCTTCACCCGCCTCCCCAACCACCTGGTCGTCACTCACATTCTCAGATCTGAGTATTTCGACGATGACGCAGATCTCGCACGGCTCCCAGCGGTGAGCCGCGCGATGCGCGACCTGGTGGCAGAAACGGGGCTGCGGTTTAAGGAGCTTGATGAAAAGCGTGCCGTGGAGCTCGGATGTGTAAGCGCGGTGCAGCGCCGGCAACGGCAAGGTCGCCTGTCGCGTCAAGAACTCCTTTGTGCGGCAGCGGCGAGGAGCGGACAGCTCGAGAAGTTGAAGGTGTTGCGCGCGGACGGCTGGCCGTGGAACTGGGACACGTGCTCGGCGGCGGCTTTGGGCGGGCACCTCGAGGTGCTGCAGTGGGCGCGCGCGAAAGGCTGCCCGTGGGACATACGCACGTGCCATAAAGCTGCGGAGGGCGGGCATCTGAAGGTGCTACTGTGGGCGCGCAAGAACGGTTGCCCATGTGACGTGAACGAGCTGCATATCGCCGCTCATCAGGGCCACGAGGCGATGGCGCGGGCGCTGATCGAGGCGGGCGCGGACGTCAACAAGGCAAGGGATGACGGCGTATCGGCGCTGCTCATAGCTGCTCATCAGGGCAAAGAGGCGGTAGTGCGGGCGCTGATCGAGGCGGGCGCGGACGTCAACAAGGCGGATGATGACGGCGTGACGCCGCTGCTGTGCGCCGCTCAAAAGGGCCGCGAGGCGGTAGTGCGGGCGCTGATCGAGGCGGGCGCGGATGTCAACCAGGCGACGAATGACGGCGTGACGCCGCTGTACATCGCCGCTCGAAAGGGTCACGAGGTGATAGTGTGGGCGCTGATGGAGGTGGGCGCGGACGTCAACAAGGCAATCGATAACGGCGTGACGCCGCTGCTCATTGCCGTTCATCAGGGCAAAGAAGCGGTAGTGCGGGCGCTGATCGAGGCGGGCGCGGACGTCAGCAAGGCGTATGATAACGGCGTGACGCCGCTGCTGTGCGCCGCTCAAAAGGGCCACGAGGCGGTAGTACGGACGCTGATCGAGGCGGGCGCGGACGTCAACAAGGCGACGGATAACGGATGGACGCCGCTGGCCATAGCCGCTGAAGAGGGCCACACGGCGATTGTTCAGATTCTCAGGGATGCCGTATTGGTCCAGATGCAGCATTTGTCTTTGTAAATACCAGACGCACGCTTTGGTATACCTTAACATCGACATTAAAGCTTCGCCGTCGCCCCCCCACCCTCCTTTTTCGACGACAACCGCTCAATCACCCCCCCAAGCGCGTTTCCCACCTCCGGCGTACACAGCATCTCCCACCCAGCTCGGGCTTCTGTTTCAATGAACGGCTGTCGTGGGACTAGAACACGGTCTTAATTTCGAAAAGGAAGGTCAAACCCGCGCTTCGCGTTTCTCCTGGAACACCCCGACCGCGCCGTCGTCCCACCCCACGGCCAGCGCGTCGCCTTCCGCCGCGACGGCCAAGCACGAAACCGGCGAGGGTGATACCGAGCGCACGACGACTTTTATTTGCGGTTCATTTTCGCCCCAAAGCCGCTCCGACCACCGCCACGCCGCGACGGTCCCGTCCGCGCCGCCGACGAAAACGCGGTCGTCGTTTTCGTTTCCCGCCAAACAAGACAACGCGGTGTCAAAGAAAATCATCTCGCGAACTTCCCCGCACCGACGCAGATCGAGCAAAGAAACGCCGCCGTCCGCGCACGCCGCAAACGCGACCCCCTTTGAGGACGAGACCGAAAGGCCGACCACGCCTCCATCGACGGCTCTGTGGTTTCCAACAAACGCGCCTGTGACCCACGCCGCGCGCGCGCACCGCGGATCCCACGCCGTGATTTCCGCGTCGGTACCCGCGACGAGCACCAGTGTGGCGTGCGGGTCGCAACACAGCGCCATGGTGTTTGACACGCGACCTGGATGTGCAGCTGACACCAGCTCGGCGACGTGCAACGGCGGTCCCGCGCTCGCCGCCGCGGGTGAAATGCCAGCCATTGGCGACGTCGCCGCGCGTAGATAGGCGCTGTCTATCACCGCCGCTCTTGTTTGCGTCAGCACCCCGGTCGTGCTTCGAAACACGCCGCTCACGGAAACCAAACCGGCGGCGCTTATCGTCTTCCCGACGTCCACGTCCCAAACCCGCACTAAACCGTTTCTAGAAACGCCAAACAGCAAATCGGGCCGCAGCGCCGGCGTCGCGAGCGCGGCGACTTCCGAACCGGTGGGTACTGTGGGTATTTTTTCCCCGACGCCCCAACCGTTTAGTCGGCCGAGCACGCGTCCTTGGTCCATGCCGTACGCGTACACGCCGCCGTCGGTACACCCGACGCACGCCACGGGCGTGCCGTGAAACGACGCAACATTTTCATCGAAAACTCCGTCGCCGAAAACCTCGTCGCCCTTGAGCGGACACATCGCCGGCGCCGCGCCGAGCAGCGCTAGTGACGTCGCGAAAGGCGCGCCGCCGCGTCCGGTTTTGCGTCGACCAGAAGCGTTGGCGTGCTCCAGCGCGCCGTCGCGCGCCGCGTGCGCTTTCACGATTGCGGAGGCGCACACGCTGAGCACGGAAGTGGAGCACTGACCGGAGGGTTCGTTGGCGAACTTGATTCCAACGATCCTCGTGTTGTGCGCCGCGCGACGCGTCCATCGTTGACACCAAACGCGGTCGCGCGAGTCCGGTGTTGCCTCTTCTTCTTCTTTTTCGTGAACACGCCCGAGCGTAGCCGAGTCCGGTACGACGCGCGTCTCGTTTTCACTCCGCGCTTTTTCGTTTGTTTTCGTAGTACTACTCTTCTCCGCGAAGGCGCGTACTTCATCCGCCACCGCGACGGGCGCTTCCACGTCCTCCTCCAGACCGTCCAGGACTTCGCCGCCGGTAGTGTCTCCTTCCTCGTCCGCTTTGAGCATCGACACGAGTGTTTCCAGAACGTCCCGCGCGCGTGACGCCGCGGTTGATTCGGACGTACATGCGTTTCGATCATCAAAATCGTCATCAGCTCGGTGCGTCCATTTTTCGTGCACCCCCGAAACGCGCTGCGCGTGCGGCGACGTGAACAAGCGTTTCGGCGCCCTGCCAAACTCCTGGATTTGCGCTTCTTTCGCCTTGCGCATCGTGGGGTCCTTCGTGTTGCTGAGCTCGGTAAGCGCGCCTTGGTAGGTCAGGGGGTGGAACACGTTGTTGTTTTTGTCCGCGAGCGGCCCGGTTTGCATAAACCCGAAAATCAAATCGATCCAGTGGTTTACGTGAAGAGAAACGTACTCGCTCTCCAGCGCTTGCCTCATTTTCGTTAAAAACAACGCAGGCGACCCTTTCGCCCAATTTGGGAGCTTGACATCACCCAACGCCTCGCCGTCCACCTGTCGCGTGCCGAGGGGCAGGTTTTTTCCATTCACCAGAAACGACGACGAAGTGTCGTTTCTCTCGCGAACACCGGAGGAGACGTAAAATTCGGGAATCAGCTCCTTGACGTCTGCCGTCGACAACAGCGCGCTTTCCCAGCTCTCGCCTATCCCGTGGAACAGCCGGTCGGGGGCGTCCAATTTACCCCCCTGCAGACGCAGGTGGTGCGCTGGTGAGGACCGTAGGAGCCAGTAAAGCACGTACCCGGGGGCGCTGTAGTGCGTGCCGTACAGAAATGAATCGGCGCCCCCGACGTGTTTTTTCATTTCTATTTCGCGTTTTCGAAACGCGGCGAGCCGCGTCACATTCAGCGCCCCCACCGGCCTTCGCAAGTCCCGAAACACGCACCAGTCATCCACGTTCACGTCATCGCTTTCGTAATCCCGAAGCACCCAGGGCATCACCGGGTACTGCGTGAGGTCGTTGAAGCTCCGTCCGGATGCGAGGTTGAGGAAAAGCAGATACTCCAAATTCGATACGTCGCCCTTTTTCCACCGACGCGTGGTTTTTGTTAAAACGTTCTCGTCGCCCGAGTCGTTACTCGAGAAACCTCCCACACGCGTTTCGTCCGCGTTTACCAACGAGGACCCGAGAACAACGTCGTGGTTGACCTCTGCAGCCTGCGCGATCGCGGCCGTGCAAAACGCCTCCCTCTCCGACTCACCGCGCAGCGTGAACAAAACGCACGGGCGATTGGCGAGGTTGTTTTCGTGGCTTTTACTTTCCGAGGCGTTTCGTCGCCGCTTGAAAAACAGCTCCGCCGAGAGCGGACGCAACGCGTGTCTTCGTCGCGCCACGGCGACGATATCTTCCAGTCGCGCCGTACGCACGCCGCCCGTGTCGTGCACGAGCGTCCACAGGGGTTGGAAATACACGCGCGCATCGGTGATCACGAGCCGGCCGGGTTCCCGGCACAGGGGCGTTATTTGCGCGGCGGGGGCGTCGAAGAGGATTTTTTCGGTTTCCGCGAAAAGCTTTGAGGTGTCGAAAACGCTCCGCGCTTCGCGGCGGTCACGCATCGCACCTAACGTCGCCTCCACAACGGAACTAGGCTGTTTCGCGACTTTGAGCAACCCGCTTGTTGTTTCGAATATTTTGGCGAAGTCCTCGGCACTCGTGTGGAACCGCCAAGGCACGGAAGGTTCGCCGCGCACCGTTTGATGCGGCGCGTCCAACGATCCTGTCTCACGGACGCACACCACTTTCGGGCATTCCATCTCGAACCCAGCGCGTTTCGACCCGAGCGCTTCCAGTTTCGTGACGTTGGAAAACGGGAACTTCACCACCGGTGCGTCAAGGTTGTCGCTTTCGAACACCAGGGACTTCGTGAGAAGCCGAACGCGGCCACGCAGTGGGCCACGCCACGACGGCATTTTCAATTCACCCAACAACGAAAACGAGTCGGGTGCCGTCATCGAACCCACAACGTCCAAAACGTAATCCTCGCCGTCGTCCAAGTGAAGCAGCGAAAAGCGCGGGGTCCCGACGCCGCCTCCGGCCCAGAGCATCTCGGACATGCCCCGCCCACCCCGCCCCCCAGCGCCGCGAAGACTGCGAGATTGAGGCGCGTGAAATGACGTCGCGTAAAAAATCGAAGATGGAAGTTCCCAGAAGACGAGAAAGGTGTCCCGCATCACTGCATGCGACGTCCGTCCGATTATATCCTTTCAGGTGTCAATTCATTAACGCATTCAACGCACTACAACTAGATCCTATACACCGTGACTCCTCTCGCCGCCGCGACGTCCGCGGGCGATTGCACGCGCTCCAGGGCTTCGAAACACGCGCGCACGGTGTTGTGTGGGTGGTGGCTGCCGATGACTTTGGCGCTGAGGTCGGTGATGCCCGCCATCTCGCAGATGCTCTCGACGATTTGGTTACACCGCAGCCCCTCCCCAGCCTTCGCGGGCATGAGCCGTATTTTCGTCTTGCAGTGCTTCGCCTCTTGCGCGTGAAAAATCGTGCTCTTTTCGAACCGCTCGATGTACACCAGCGACCGCGACGCTCGGAGGTACGCCTTCTCCACCGCTAAACTCACGTCCTTCCCCTTACCGGTGGCGAACCCCACCACGCCGTCGCCGTTGCCCACGATGATGAGCGCGGTGAAGTTCATCAAACCGCCGCCTTTGGTGACCTTGCACGTTCGGTTCACGTCTATCACCCTTGTTTGCAAATCCCGCGGTTTGAACTCGTCGTCCTCCTTCAGCAACTCCCGCTCCGCCGCGATCAGCGGTTTCAACCGCGTGCCTTTGAGCGCCTCGGTCAACAGAAACCGCTGCCGTTTCTTCGGCGCCTTGCCAATCTCCACCGCCAAGCGCTCGTACTCCTTGTCCATCTCGGGGGTTTCGAACACCGGGGAGAAGCGGTCGTCCGCAAAGCGCGGGAGCGTGGACGACACGTACCCGCGCGTCGCGGGTCCGAACGCACCCAATCGCGTGCACTGAGTAGGGTTTGCCAGATTAGCATACCACCCGCCCGTGGTGGAGGGTGCGCCTCCGCGCGCGGTCTCCGCGACCGAACCCAACCCGCGGCGAAGCAGCGCAGCCCCGACGCGCGCCACCTTGTCCATAGTATCGTCTGCGTCACCCAGCGCGGTCAGGAGTGACCGACCGCCCGCGCGATCGGGTGAGGTGGCACGAAAACCATTGAAACGATGAAAAAAAAAGGAAACTGAAAATCTTGGACAAACTTGACAAGCACTCAAAACGAGTCTGCCGGTTGCCCTTCCCGTCACACTCCCCGTCGCCACGCGGCGCGTTCCGCCCACGCCGTTCCGTGAGTGTGAGACGAAATGGCCCGACGCAACGGGTGTACTGGTGAGACGGAGTATCCCAACGGATGTACGTTCTCGGGATACGCGTTGTCCACGGTGTTGACGCTGATGCTTTGCGTCGTCGTTCCGGTGCTGCACCATTTCCGTTTTAGTAACGCCCCGCCGTCTCCCCTCGAGGCGTGTCTTTCCAGGGTGGGCCTGACCCCCGAGACGCACGCCGCCGCGTTGTCGCTGTACTTTCGATACGAAGTTAAGGCGCAAAACGAGTGCACGTTCGAAACCAGGATTCTGCGCGGGTGCGTGGAGGACCGCACCGCACGCATCGGGTTCGTGCGGTACCCGCCCGGCCCTTTGCGCACCAAAAACAAGGGCGACGTTTACGAGAGTTTCGAGTACATCTCGAGGGATTTCACGCGATTCGATGACAGAACAGTTCCTAACGATGACGCGTGTGCGCGTCCAGGCGCGATGCTCGCCACGACGCTCCCCAGGCTCATGTCCGCACCGTACAACGTGGCGCTACGTGACATACTGCCGTTTTCCAAGCTTCACACAACTGGCTCCAACGAAACCGCCGCGAATATCTCGTATCACCACTACGCGTGCCTCGCCTCCGTGGAGCGCGGAGTGCGGCTCATTGAAAGCGCGCTCGCGGGGAACAAAGCGCAGACCCCGGATCTTTCCACGAAACTGGCGCACTTCTTTGCCGATCCACAATTCGTCCCCGGGTTGTGCCACCTCGCCGACGAAAAAAACGAAGGAAACTGCCCCGGCGAAAAAGACACGCGCGAAGGATCAGTCAAAGGGAGCGACGACGGACTCGGCGCGTGCGACTTCGTGGAGTACGCAAACGTGGTCTAAGGTATTAATATTGAGGTATATTGAAGGTATTGAGTAAGGAGATGTATGGGTAAAGTAAATAGGTATTTCTTGTCTACCTAGCCGCACTAGTTAGCTCGATGTTCGAAAGAAAAAAGAAAGAAAAAAAGTATTTCTTGTCTTCATTAGTCTCCACAACTGCTACTTCTCGGGAAAGCTTTCTCGCAGCGCTTGAATCAGCGCTTGCACGTCGTACTCGGCGCCCGTTCCGCTTTGATTCTTTTTTGCGGCCACTTCGATTACGTTTGTAATACCCATCGCGTGTAACACGTCCACGTCCAGGGGCATACCCCCCCCCTTTGGTGCGATGACCGTGGTGACGTATTTAGAAACCGGGTTTTGTAACCGTCGGGCAGGGTCGGGTTCCCCGCTGCGATTCAGCGCGTCGCAAACCGCGGCGACGTACCCGCTGGCGCTCATGTCGCCCGTCTCCCGGTCCCGCCCGCCGTTCAAAATCAAAACCTTGGGCGCGTCTTTCTGCGCAAGCGCTTCTCCGACGCCCTGTAGAATCAAGGATGGCACGATGCTGGTGTACAAACTGCCCATGCCGTACACCACGCCGTCACACTCATTGAGTTTCCTCAAAATCGTGGGGTTGGGCTTGGGGTACACGGGGGACACGGATGTGGGGTCTTCCGTCGACAAATAAAACACGCGCTTGATTGGCGACTCCAGGTTTTCGTACCCGGAAATGACTTTGTCGATATCCCACACCGATAAAGGCCTTGTCGTCAAATCGTACAAACGCGAGTTGATTAATTCGCCGGCGCTCCATATGTCTCCCTGTTGCAACGCATCACGCACCCTTTGATGGCCTTGGCTCGACGTCTCAAGGCCGCCCCAAAACTCGGTCCCGTCCACGTTTGGAATTGCGCCGCGCTCGATGGCGGATTTCCAAAACTCGCTACTCGCCGCCTGCGCCTTTCCCGACTTTTTCAAAGCCCGGCCTTGGTTGATGAACACGCGGGCTTTCTGAACGGTTTTGCTCTTCTTCACCAGGTCCGAGGTTTTCGAATCTAACAGGAAATCGAAATCCTTGGAGAAGGATTTCGGATCCGGGGTGGGGTGCGAGATTTGGTTCTGCCCCCTGATTGTGTGTCCGTTTTGAAGCTCTGCGCCCAGCGCCACGCGGACGTTTTCGTCCAACACGATGTTCGGCACCACCACGGAGTCTTGTGGGACGCGTGAAATCCGGCTGTACAAAAGAATAGCTGCTTCCATTGAGCGGAAAAACATCCGCGCGCCGGCGAAGAAAAAATTCCCCACGCTTCCGTTTACGAAATCAAACTTGAAATCCGTTTTCGCCGCGGTGACTTGGCTGTGAAAGTAAAGCAGAAAGCTCCGGATGATGTCCGCGTACGGTTCGCTTATGTTCAGCCACAGCGGGTGGTCGCCTTCCTGTATGCGGTACCACTCTTGTTTCGCCAGGGACGAGTCCGTGGCGTGCAAACGGTGCGCCAGCAGCGCCTTCACCGCGCGCGCCTCCGCCGTGCTTTCGTCGCTGAGCCGAAGACACCGGCTTCGCAGGTCGCCGACCGCCGGGCCGCCGAGCACACGCACGATTTCCGCGGTGCTTCCGCCGTCGTCAGACACGGGAATGACGTGCGTCACACTGCTTGTTAAATCGAGCAGCTCGTCGATGATTCCGTTGAACGCGGTGCCTCCCGTGAACGCGACAAGCGCGGGTTCGTATTTCGGGACAGGGCAGTTGCTCGGGACGGATTCGTCGTTCGCACCGATCGATCGGTCGGCCAAGCTCGCGGTCGCCAGGGACACGGCGAAGCTCGCGGGGGTGCTCGCATCGTTTGTTTCGCTCAAAGCGCGTCCAGGGTTAGGGCTGCGAGCGCGTCCGCCACGCGCGCGACCACCCTCGGTGCCAACGCGGGCACCGAGGGATGACTCGACAGGTGGCAAACGCGCAATCCCGCGCCAAGCGCGACGCGCGACCCGGGACACGGAAGCCTGCGCGCCCGTCACAACGCGCGCCTGCGACATCGCGGACGGCACGGTGGCGCGCATCGTGGCGGCGCCTCTGGCTCGACCTTCGCGGCGCGGAGACCGAGAGGAGCGCGTCGCGATATGCCGCGAAAGCTATAATATATCCGCATAGTCCTCGGAAAGAATAATTGCAGTCAGATTTTCGTTTTTTTTTGCTTCGGTTTCTTGTTTTCAATGCAAGATGGGTTCACTGCATAGAGTTCAGCCCTCTTTCTCTCATCACTTCTTCTCTCGTGCATCGCTCATCCAGCGGGAACAGCAGTGCTATCGTTTTCTGATTTCTAGAGCGAGTACGCGCGAGAACACGCAAAGGCGCTGTTTTTACTCCTCTTTTGTTTTTATTTCAGCCGTTCACAGTAGTAGTTCCATCGCCGTAGGAGTTTCAATCAGCTTTAGCGTTTAGAGGTGGATCAGGTACCGTAAAAATACTTTGGCCAAAAAGTCTTTCTTTCATTTTCTTTGCTGTGTTTTCTCAATAGTTTGCACAAATTGGCGCCCTTTGAAGATGATTGGGTCGCTATTGGGTAGTACACGTTTCAGCGATTTGCACGTGCAGCACTTCCAACCCCGGTTGGGAAACAGCTCGCACTCCTCCGCGGTTTTCCCACCCACGTTGGAGCACAGGCACTTTTTGTTCCCGGACCCGCAGATCTCGCAATCCAGAACCAGAGCCAGAGGAAGGCCACTCGCGGCAGCCGCGGCAGCGCACGTGTTGTCGCAATCGTCGTTCCCAGAGCCGCAGGATAGCGTGCACACCCCCGGGGCGTCGTCGCCCGACACGCACGTCGCGCCCGTCGGCCCGGGTTCAGGCATCGGGTCGATGGCGCCGCACTCGCCGTTAACGAGACAGATGCGGCCGGGCTCGCACGCGACGCCTCCGCAGCACGTCGAGGTGACTTCGATGCTATCGCTCCCTGGTAATTTGTGGAAAAGTTGCGCGAACGACCCGTCGGTTTTACCCTCGCACCCGCCAAGCGGCGTCACGGGTTCCTCCGGCTCCGCGATTGTCTTTTCCAGCGCGGGGCACATCGACTCCACGCCCGCGTAGTTCATGCACTGCATCTTCGCATCGCCCACGGGTTCGGTTTCGCACGA
>Ga0114998_10003052_pt1 | contig 12501 bp, 11 predicted proteins | sample ArcticOcean_MG_C_5_FD_87044 | JGI IMG/M metagenome (GOLD analysis project Ga0114998, IMG submission 87044) | Marine microbial communities from western Arctic Ocean - ArcticOcean_MG_CB4_138 | ecosystem: Environmental > Aquatic > Marine > Oceanic | place: Arctic Ocean: Canada Basin | collected...
TATCGTTACCACCAATTTTAAATTTTGGACCCTTTTGTAACAACATTACCTTCTGAACCTAACCTAACAACAATGGTTCCCTTTTTTGAACAGGTTAGGCGGTTCGTTTTAATTTTTATTAAGTTACCGGCAGAACCGAGAAGGGCGGAACTACCTTCAAACAATTCACCCCTGAAATCTGTTCTGATTCCATAGCACATTACCGGGAAGTTCATGATGTCAGCTATCTCCCCAAGTTGTTGAACTTGAGCCTTAGTCAGGAACTGTGATTCGTCTATAAGGATGCAGCTAAGTTTAGGGGTCTTATTAGTATTTACGTAACTTAAAAAATTAAATTCTCCGTCAAATATTATAGCTTCAGCTTCAAGGCCTATTCGTGAAATTATCTTTCCGTTAGAAGTTGCTTCGATTTCTTTTGGAAGAAAAATCATAGTTTCTAAATCTGTTTCAAGGTAATTATGATTTGACTGAAGTAACGATGTTGATTTGCCAGCATTCATTGTTGAGTAAAAAAAGTGAAGTTTTGCCATTATCTTTTTAAATTTGAGTTTATTGGGTAATAATAGTTCATGATTGTTTTTCAAGAAAGGGGTATTACGCATCTAGATCTTCATGGCGAAAGGCATGCTGATGTCTCTGATATGATTCTTGATTTTGTCTATCAATATCAAGCCGAAATACCTTTAATAATAATATGCGGCAATAGCATCAGAATGATAACTATAGTTTCTGATATATTAACCAAAGACTCTATTACCTTTTCCTCACCGAGGTTTGGTATCATCAGAGTTGAGAGGATATAACCTATGAGCACACCAGACATATTTCTATTTGACAACCAGCTTTCAGAGGAAGAAATTAGTATTCAAAAATCTGCAAGAGACTATTGTCAATCTGAGCTTATGCCAAGAATATTGGACGCCAATAGAAATGAAATTTTTGATAGAGATATTTATAAAGAAATGGGTAGCATAGGATTTCTTGGAGCTCCTATTCATGGATATGGATGCGCAGGTGTTGGTTATGTATCCTACGGACTTATAGCTAGAGAAATAGAGAGAGTTGATTCAAGCTATAGATCTGCATTTAGCGTTCAGACTTCTCTTGCCATGCATGCTATATATAAATTTGGCTCTGAGGACCAAAAGAATTTCTACCTTCCAGAAATGGCTAAAGGTAATTTAATTGGCTGTTTTGGTTTAACTGAACCTGATGCTGGCTCGGACCCAGATTCAATGAAGACTAATTCAAAAAAGGTAGAAGGAGGTTATTTACTTAATGGCTCTAAAACCTGGATTACTAATTCGCCAATTGCTGATGTTTTAATTATATGGGCTAAAGATGAAGACGCAATTTTACGCGGCTTTATAGTTGACAGAGGCGTTGATGGTTTAGATACCCCTAAAATAGAAGGTAAATTTTCTTTGAGAGCATCCATAACTGGACAAATTTTTCTTGAAGATGTTTTTGTATCTGATGACAAGGTTCTACCTGAAGTTCAAAGTTTTAAAGGCCCTTTTTCTTGTTTAAATATGGCTAGGTATGGGATAGCATGGGGTTCATTGGGTGCTGCAGAGTTTTGTTGGAATGCTAGTTTAGAATATTCCTTAGAAAGAGTTCAATTTGGAAAGCCACTTGCCTCCAAGCAATTAGTTCAAAATAAACTTGCTGATATGCAAACAGAAATTACCCTAGGCCTTCAATCCGTTCTAAGGGTTGGAAGGTTGATAGATGATAATCAGATGAAACCTGAAATGATTTCATTGGTAAAAAGAAACAATTGTCAAAAAGCATTAGACATATCAAGACAAGCAAGAGATATTCATGGGGGTAATGGAATTAGTGACGAATATCATGTTATCCGTCACTGTATGAATTTAGAAGCGGTTAATACCTACGAAGGAACCTCTGATATCCATGGCTTAATTTTAGGAAAAAGCCAAACAAAGATAAGTGCCTTCTAATTCTTTAGATATTTGTTTATAAAATCTTCTTGTATCTCAAGATATTCTAAAGTAGCTTTTTCACCGCAATATGTTACACAATGTCCTTCATATTGCTGGAACATAGCCTCATAAGTCTTCCCTTTATCTTTTAATTCACTAATAAGATCTTCTGCATGGTAGGCTTCAACAATATAATCGTTAGAACCTTGAAGAACTAAAAGGGGTGCCACAATATTATCTACGTATAAAAGAGGCGATGTTTCTTCCGCATAGGCTCTACCTTTTTCGGTTGACATATCTCCCCATTCTAATAAAGGCTCTTTATCCCATGATGATAAAATACTTGCTTTTTTAGTGTAGTCGTTTAAAAGCTGCTGCATGTCAGTTACCCCAATAGCATTTATACCGCATCTGTAAAGTTCTGGAGTAAATACAAGACCAGCCATTGTGGCGTATCCACCATAACTTGCTCCTGCAATACAAACTCTATCCGCATCAGCATAGCCATTCTCTATAGCCCACAAAACTCCGTCACTAATATCAGCCTGCATGGTTTTACCCCATTGCATATTTCCAGCAACGTAATGCGCAGTTCCGTTACCAGTTGATCCTCTAAAATCAGGCTGCAAGACATTTACACCTCTACTTACAAAGAATTGCGCCCATGAGTCATATCCAATATATTGCTTGGTATTGGGTCCTCCATGAGGCATAACAATAAAATAATTCTTGTCTGTTTTTTTCTTTGTTAATGTAAGAAGGGCAGGAATTTCCATGCCATCTCTAGACATATATTTAACAGGTATAGCTTTTGCAAGTTTATCTCTATCCAACCAAGGGCTTCTTTGAAAGAGCAATTTTACAGTTCCTTGATTTAAATTTACTAAATAGTAATCGCCTGGATTATCTGTATTAGAAACACTCACAACCATTATCTTTCTATCTGCGCTAGATGTTGTAATACTAACGTGGTCGTCTGGAAAAACTGCTTGAACTGAAGTAAAGACCTCTTCTGCATCTTTATCAAAGTAGACTCTTTCTGGTTTAAGAGAATTATAAGAAACATATTCGAGCTCAGAATTAGTTCTATTAGTTGAACCACCTCCGCTTGCCGGTCTGCAGCTTCCTGTCAAACCACTTACGTCATAGTCAGGATCTTGATAAAGTTTTTCAGAAAATATCCTTGTTTCCATATCATAAAAATACAGAGCATTCGTATCATTCTCTTCTAACAATTGGCCTGATGGACTAAATTTAGAACCTGATACTACTGTTTTACCATTATAAGTTCCTATTGGAACAAACCCAGGCTCTTGGCATTTAAATCTAAAGTGCTCAACCCATTCTTTTTCATCAGATTTATATTCGTACATTACTCTATCTATTCCTTCATCTAAAAGAATACCCATTGGTGTTCCATCTGGGTACATAGATGTCCCAAGTGTTGCTATTCCTTTCATGTCTCGCATGTCAGGGCCTCGAGCAATTAATGTTTTTTTACCTGTGTAAACATTTAGTTTGAAATAATCATAAACAAATGCACGTCTTTGGTTGTTCATTTCATATACGTGATCTGGATCACTAAGATCAAAGTTATATATTTGGAACTGATCACTCCAACTCTTATACTGCCTGATTAACTTTCTTTTAGTTCCATCTAGGTCTACTGCAAAGACAACCCTACCTTGAGTGCCTTGACCTCTTTTGTATCTAGGGGCATACCAAATCCTATCGTTATTGAGCCATCCAGAAGCTGAAACAGCATCAGAGGTTGTTCCATTACTGATAACCTTAGTTTTCATAGTTTCTAAATTAAGAAGTAATAAACCGCGAAGATAGGTGTCATCTTCAGCGCTCTGAGATTTGTCTTGCATGATATCGCATACATTATCTTTCTTAGTATTCTGAATTAACATATTCCTTCCATCCGGTGAAATGCTAAAAGAGTTTTGATTTGAATAGCATGCGAAATGCTCTAAAGGTATTAATCCATCGTCAGCATAAGAGTTATGAGAAAATGTTAAAACCACAAAACCTGTAAGAAATGTTTTTAAAATATTATTGATGTTTGTCATAGATTTTCCTAGTTAATTTAAGCCTGATAAAAATCATATCACAATGTAAAGCAAGCTTTACATATAATTTATTTTTCAGCCTTTTTTTATAGTAAATAAATATTATATATATATATGCTTGGGTATATTGCATTTTTCTCATAAAAAAAGCAAAATGAGTAGTTACACTTAATTCACGAAGGGGATTCGTATGAGAACTAAATTATATTCACTAGTATTATTTACCATTTTATTTACATCTGTTGGTTATGCTGACAATCCTGGAGAAGAAGAAATTGCTGCTCCAGAGGTTGTAGAATCATCAACTGACACTTCAACTGAAGAAGTTGTTACTGAAGAGGTTGTCGAATCGACTTCATCTGACGCAGATGACGAAGTAGTGTCTCTTGAAAAAGTTGTCGTAACTGGCTCAAGAATTAAAAGAACTCAACAAGAGGGCGCTTTACCACTTTTAGTGATCACCAAACAAGATATGGAAGACTCAGGCTTTCAAAGTGTTACGGAAGCACTACAATCATTACCATCAGCTAACGAATATTCTCAGGGCGAGTCATTGACTAATACCTTTACTCCAAATGCTAATGAGCTTGATTTAAGAAATCTAGGACCGGGAAGAGTATTATTTTTAATAAATGGAAGAAGAACAGCAGATTACCCAGTTCCTTTTAATAATGCAGGTAATATAGTTAATACTGGAATTGTTCCAGTTGGCTTAGTTGATAGAATTGAAGTCCTTTCCCAAGGAGCTTCTGCTATTTATGGTTCTGATGCTGTTTCTGGTGTTGTTAACATCATAACCCTTCAAGGAAAAGATTTTAGCCAATTAGACTTAGGCGCAAGAAGATATGAAGCTGGCGGCTCTATGACCCAAGATCTTACATTTAGTACTGGGGGCTTCTTTGGAAACTCTAGTTGGACTGCTGGTATTAATGCTACTTTAATAGATCCTATGTACTATGCTGATAGGGATGGATTTAATTCCTTTACCGATGATCCAGACTATGGAAGTGGTTATGTTGCTCCAAGAGCTGGTTTAGTCTGGTATACCCAAGCAGGTGCTGGTGGTGTTAATAGATATTACGGCTCAGAAGAGTTTGGAATTCCTTGTAAAACATTGAATTCAGATTTCTTTGATTTCGATAAGCAGGTTCCTGAATATAACTATGCAGGATCATATGCAGGACATATGTGTGGACATGATTACGGTTCAGAGCAGTTTGGTGGCAGCTCAGCTACTATGAGAAATGAAAGAGAAGATATGTCAGCAATGGTTTCATTTACACATAATTTTGATAACGGTATTTCTTTCGATGCTAGAGCATACACATACACAGATAACGCTTATTACAGAAGTGAAGTAAACAGATATTTATACATGAGAGGTGGAATTCTTGATCCTAGAAGAGTTGGTGAATTTGTTGCAACTTCTTCAGATCCAGCTAACCAAGTTGATTTTGGAACAGTTGGATATCATCAAGTTAGTTACTTCTTGAGAGAATTTAGTGCTGCAGACGCTCCGCTTGCAGAGGCTAGAACAGACGTTGAAGAAGAATTGGTTGATTTTTTTGCAGGCTTCTCAGGAATGACAGATCGAGGATATGAGTGGTCTTTAGGCTTTAACACAACATCTTACGACTACACTGCTACAAAACAGACATTCACTGATAAAATGTACGACTACTTTGCTGGTGTTGGCGCAACAGATGCTGATGGCAATTTATTAAAAGGTTCATATCAAGAATATCGATATGGTTATGCTTACGATCAAGCTACTTTAAATTCATATGGAATCTCTGATCCAGAATGTGGATGGCAGAATCTTTATGGAAGATCTTCATGTTTCTTAACAGATAGACTATTTGGTAATGTTACTAACGATATGCTTTCTAGTTGGTTGGCCGATGATAGCGTTTCGGCTATGTCAGAGCAGTCAACAATTGATTTCCAAATAAGTGGAGAGTTTGAACTTGCTGGTAAATTTGTTGGCTTTGCTGTAACTGCTGACCATCAAGAACAAGAATACGACCTAACTCCATCTGCAGGTAGACTTGATGATGACTCTGTTGCTGGAGCAATAGTATTCATTCAAGGTTCTGCGATAGACGGCGGTGGTAAAAGAGAAAGAGATTCAGTTGGTATTGAGCTATCTACTCAACTTACACCTAAAACTGAAGTAAACTTTGCTACAAGATATGACTCTTATGACGATGCTTCATCTAATGTGGGTTCAAGACAATCAACTATGTTTAGTTTTGCATACAGACCTAACGAAGATGTTCTTGTTAGAGGATCCCTTTCAGAATCTTTCAGAGCCCCTGATATGAATTACCTTTTCCAAAAAGCTAGTTCAGGTTACTACAACGGATTCCAAGATTTCGTGGCTTGTTATGCATATAATGAAGCACAGGGCTTAGGTTATACAGATTACAACGACTGTGAGGTTGGATCAGGAAGTGTTCAAGCATTACTATCTGGTAACACTACTCTTGAAGAAGAAGAGGGTGAGAATTATCAGCTTGGTCTTGTTTGGTCAATAAGCAACAATCTTAACTTCACATTAGATCTCTATGAAGTGATGTTAGAGAAAGCTGTAACAAGAGAAAGCCCTTACACCATCAACTATGCTGAAGGTAAATGTACATATGGCGACGCTTTCGAAAACTTTATGAATGATGAATATCCAGATAGAAATTGTGATGATGTTTATGCAAAAATAACACGTGGCCCAGCAGTAAATGACTTAACTGGAGCAGCCTTACCTATTGGTGCTTTTACCCAGGTCAGACCGGCTTATTCAAACCAATCTTATATTAATTATGAAGGTATAGACTGGTCATTGGACTATAGATTAGAAACTCAAAATGCTGGAGACTTTTATTTCTCAGTGAGCTCATCTCACATTCTTAAAAGTGCTACTAAATTTGATAATTATTCAGATGAAGAAGATGCTCTTGATACTTACCTATACGAGCCAAGATCTCAACAAAATATGAGTGTTGGTTGGAGATATCAAGATGTAAGCTTAAATTTATTTACTGATAGAACAGGTCATATGGAAGCTTATAGTGGTTACTCAACTCCTTCTAAGACAGACCCTCACATGATTCTTAATCTTTCAGGCAACTACAATCTTAATCCAGATACTAATTTATGGTTGAGTATTGGTAACTTAGAAAACAAAATGCCTCAAAGAGATGGAGCTTATGGCTTCCCTTACTATAATAGAGGTTACTTTGGTGCTGGCGGAAGAAGTGTAGCAGCCGGAATCAGATATAGATTCTAATTATTAATAGAATATAAATTAAAGGGTTCATCATTGAACCCTTTTTATTGAAAGTAGGACAAAATGAAAAAATTCTTTTTAGCTTTTCTTATCTCTTCTTCAGCGTTTGCTCAAGAAATAGTAAATGATACAATTGATACACAAGTAGAAGCTAGCAATGTTTCTATAATGTTGCAAAATAAAATAGATGAATTAGATGTTGAATCTAAGAAGATTTATTTTGAATATAAAGATACTCTTAACGAATATAAATCTCTTAAAAATTATGACGATCAATTGTCGCAAATTATTAATGCTCAAATTGATGAAATAGCTAGCATTGAAGCTCAGTTAGATTCTCTAGACAGCATAAATATAGATATTCTTCCATTACTAAAGAGAATGGTGGATTCATTGTCTAAGTTTATTTCAATAGACATACCTTTTTTAATAGAAGAAAGAACGCAGCGTTTAACTGATTTAGATGCATTAATCTTAAGAGCTGATATAACTACGGCTGAAAAATTTAGAAAAATTTTTGAGGCATATCAAATTGAAGCCAAATTCGGTAAAACAATTGAAGTCTACCAAGGCTTTTTACAAATACAAGATAGTGAAAAGGCTGTTGATTTTTTCAGACTAGGAAGACTAGGTCTTTTTTATAGAACACCTAATGGCAGTGAAACAGGTTATTGGAACTCACAAGATAAAGACTGGGTTCATGCTGGCTCATCGCTTGACGATGAAATTAAAGCAGCACTTGATATAGGTAATAGACAAGCACCCCCAAACTTTATATCACTTCCTATCAAACCAATAGCGGAATAATTATGAAAATATTAAAGGTACTAGCTCTTATCATTTCTGTTAACTTAATTTCTCAGGACCTAGAAGAGCCAACTATACAAGAACTTCGTAATAATGAAATCAATGCATTATTAGAACTGGTAAAAACTAATAAAAGTATTTACGTTAATGAAGACAATATTAGATTAAATTCTTTTCTAGAAAAAGTAGCTGAAAGAACTGCTTTGCTAAATGATGCAAAGAAAAAACTTGCTGATGAAAATGCTAGAAATAAAAGATTAGAAGCTGATTTTGAAAAATATGAAAAGGTATTAACTGAACTTGAGGAAAGTCTTCAAATAAAAATTGGTGTCTTAGGTGAATTATTTGGTGTTACCAGACAATATGCTGGTGAACTAGCCGCTGCAAGTAATAACTCAGTAATATTCTATGAATTCCCTGAACGACTAGAGACTCTTAAGGCAGTTAGTAAAATTAAAGTTCACAATCTTGAGGAATTAGAAGGCTTGTGGCTTGCTTACTTTGATGAAATTGTTGCTGGTAGTGAGATAAAAACTTTTAACGCTCAGATAACAAACCCAGATGGAGAAAGTTTTGTGGGCCCAGTTACTAGATACGGCTTATTCTCTGCATCACATGAAGGGAAGTTTGTTACTCCAATATCCTCATTAAATAGCTTCCAGTTATTAGCTAAACAACCTGAATCTAAAATAACTAGGTCTTTAAAAAGACATTTAAAGGCGGATGAATATTCAACAGTTTCGATAGATCCTACAAGAGGATTTTTGCTTTCTTTGTATTTAGATAAGCCAGGCTGGATTCAAAGGATTGCTCAGGGTAAATCAATTGGTTTTGTTATTATCCTTATCGGAATAATTGGAGCCGCTTTCAGTGCTTATAAAATTTATAAACTTAGAGAATATGCTCAAGAAGTTATTAAGGAATCTGAAGGTGTTGTATACGATATGACTAATTCTGTTAAATCTAATTCTTCACGTGAATCTAAAGAAAATATAATTGATGAAATAATAATTAATTATTCTGGAAAGATTGAGTGGGGTAATAACTGGGTTAAATTCTTTGCAGCAGTTGCTCCGCTTTTGGGCTTATTAGGAACCGTTATTGGAATGATTGAAACATTCCAGGCAATTACCTTATTTGGAACAGGAGATCCCAAGCAAATGGCTGGAGGAATATCCCAAGCACTTATTACTACTATGCTAGGTTTAATCGTTGCTGCTCCTTTATTGGGAATGTATACGTACTTATCAGAAAAAACTTCGTCTATTATCCAGATACTGGAGGAGAAAGCCTCCTATATTCTTTCTAAGGATTAATAATGTTTTTAAATGACCTAATAATAAGAGGCGGTCCTGTACTCTATATATTATTCATTTTAACTTTGATAATTTTTTATATTTTATTTAGTAAGTATTTTTTTATATTTGTAGATAAAAAAGTTTGGACCTCAAAGAAAATTGATGACTTTATTTCTTTAAACCCGCCGGAATCTACTAAATTATATTTTGTAGAAAAAACGTTTCTATCTGAATATAGAAGGGATTCTTTTTCTAATATTAAACTATTAGATGGACTAATTGGTATGTGTCCAATGATCGGCTTGCTGGGAACTGTTTATGGAATGATAGAGGTATTTGAAGTTCTTTCCTTTTTAGGAACAGGCAATCCAAGAGCTATGTCATCTGGAGTTGCTAAAGCAACGATTCCAACAATGGCAAGCATGGTAATAACATTATTTGGACTCTACTTCAGGCAGGATTTAGCTCAAAGGCTTGATAAATCAACTAATGAAATAAGATTATTGCTTAAAAATAGAGGCTACTCACATTGAGAAGAAAAAATAGAAAACAAGTTGAAGATTCAGCATTAGACCTTACTCCTATGATGGATATTGTATTTATCATGTTGATATTTTTCATAGTAACAACATCATTTGTTAAAGAAACCGGAGTTGATATTAATAGACCAAATGCTGAGACAGCCGAAAGAGATGAAAAAGGAAATATCCTGGTTGCCATTACACAGAACAATGAAATCTGGATTGATAAAAGAAGGATTGATCTTAAGGCCGTAAGAGCTAATATTGAAAGACTAAAAATAGAGTATCCCGAAGGATCTGTAATTATTCAGGCAGATAAAGAATCTAGATCGGGTTTACTTGTTGAAACTATGGATCAGATAAGACTGGCCGGTGTTCAAAATATTTCAATTGCTGCGAAGAATGATTAAAAAATATAGTTACTGGATAAAAGCATTTTCTCCAATAATTTTTACCTTGATTATTTTTTTTGTTATTCAAACTCTTATTTCTCAGGCAGTTGGTTTAAATAAAAAATCAGATAAACCTAGTTTCGTAGAATTTATAAGAATCAAACAAGATGATAGTTTGCAAGAAAGAAAAAGAACCATACCTGACAAACCGCCAACTCCAAAAAGACCGCCCCAACCAAAAGTTGATTTGGATGTAAATAAGCCGCCGCCTGTTGCTCAATTAGATTTTGACATGCCGGATTTTGATTTGCCCACTGATTTCTCTGGAGCATTTTTAGGAAATTTAGAGTCTATGGGAACCGGAATGAGCCAACTGCTACCAATCGTAAAAGTTGCTCCAAGATGTCCTAGAGAGGCTCAAATCAATGGAATTAACGGTTCTGTTACAATGGTATTAACAGTAAGCGCAAATGGAAGGGTAAGTCGTGTTTCTATTTCATCTTTCGAACCTTCAAGAGTATTTAATGCTGAAGCTATTAAGGCTGTTAAAAGGTGGCAATTTAAACCTAAAACAATTGATGGTCTCGCTGTCGAGCAAAAAGGCGAGTTACTAGTGGAGTTTAGCTGTAATGTATAAATATCTTTTAATTTTTATTATTTTAGTAGCCCCAGCGCCAATCTTACATTCTTCAGATGATGCTATAAGCCAATTCACATACGGCTTTCTAAAAAGAATAAATGAATATATTGATGATGAAAATTATGAAGAAGCTCAAAGAGATCTAGATATTTTTGTCAGAAGATACTTCCTTAATGAGCAAAGTTATGAAAGATCATTGATAAACCAACTCTATGGTAATTTTTATGCAGTTCAAGGTAAATACGAAGAAGCCATTCCATGGTTTGTTAAATCATTAAAATTTAAGAAGATACCTTTGGTAACCGGGTTACAAGTTCGCAGAAACTTAGCTCAATGCTATTTTCAAAATTCTAATTACTTAGGGACGATAAAAATTCTTGAGGAATACAAAGCAATCTCTATAAAAAGAGGTCTTTTATTTGCGCCTACAGATAGAGTTATGCTGGGTATTTCTTACTTCAAAGACGATAAATACGAAAAAGCTTATATAAATATCTCAGAAGCCAATCAACTATCTACAACATATAAAGAAGATTGGTTAGGTTATGAACTTTCTTTAGCAATACAGCTAAAGAAATATGCTGAAGCTATCGAAACTGCTCAATTATTAATTTTTGTAAATCCTGATAAAAAAGAATACTGGAAGCAGTTAAGCGGCCTTTACTATACTCAAGATGCAGATAACGAATCTCTTGCTGGATTAGAGTTGGCTTACGAACAAAATACTTTAACGAAAGAAAAGGAGTATCTTGATTTAAGTCGATATTATCTTTATAAAAACTTGCCACAGAAAGCTATAAAAACAATACGATATGGCATTGATACTGGGATAGTCAGTGAATCTAAGAAAAATTACGAATTACTTGCAGACTCTTATTTTATCCTTAAAGACAGAGCTAAAGGAATTCAATATTTAGAGGAATCATTACAACTGGAAAGCGATCCAAATACCGCGTTCAAGATCGGTAGATTTGCCTTTGAGGAAGAGGATTGGAATACGGCATTTAAATATTTACAAGAAGCCAAAAAACTTAAATATAATAAAACCCCTGGAAGGTTGGACATATTAATGGGCATCTCATTATACGAACTTGGCAATTATCAAAAATCTAAAATCTTTTTTAATAATGCTTTAGAGTTTGATGAAAGTAAAATTTCAGCTGAAGGCTGGTTGTCTTACCTTGACGACCTGGGTTCTTAATAGAGCCCTTCCAACATTCAGCTGTCTATAATTAAGTTATAATTCCTCAATGAACCATAACCAAATCTTGTTGTCTTACCTTTATGATCATTAAAACTGAAAATCTTAAAAGAGAATTCACCGTAGGTAGTGAGAAGGTTGAAGCCCTGAAGGGTATTGATCTAGCTGTAGAAAAAGGAGATTTTATTGCAATAATGGGACCATCTGGATCGGGGAAAACAACCCTTATGAATATAATTGGTTGTCTGGACACGCCATCAAGCGGAAATTATTATTTAAATAGTCAGCTTGTAAATGAATTGGATGAAGACTCATTAGCTGGTATTAGAAATAAGCAA
>Ga0114998_10003056_pt1 | contig 12492 bp, 13 predicted proteins | sample ArcticOcean_MG_C_5_FD_87044 | JGI IMG/M metagenome (GOLD analysis project Ga0114998, IMG submission 87044) | Marine microbial communities from western Arctic Ocean - ArcticOcean_MG_CB4_138 | ecosystem: Environmental > Aquatic > Marine > Oceanic | place: Arctic Ocean: Canada Basin | collected...
ACTTTCTCTGTTGGATTCGATTACAACGTCAGCTACACATCTACAGAAGTTTCTTGAATTCCTCCACGGCGCTTTCCGAAACCGCCACTTCCGCCTCGAATTTCTCCTTCTTCTCTGCGTTGTCGTTGCGGACGCTCTCCGGAACCTTGTCCTCGTACCCGTCCATGGCCATCTTCTGTGCCAACTCCGCGATTTGCTTCAAGGTCGCCACAACCTTCTTCTCGAGCTTCGCGATCTCCACGGACGGCTCGACGCTGCCCTTCAGCATCACGTACACCGTGGTGCTTTCGTCCACGATTGTGACGCCGCAGCCGGCGGGCGCGGCGTCGTCGGGAGACAACACGGCGCAAACCGACGCGCTGGCGAGCGTCGCGATGGCATCCGCGAACAATGACATCGCGGCGACCGCTTCGTCGCCCCGGGCCACGACGAACACCTCCGGCTTCGCTTTGGGGGGGAGGTTGTAGGACGCCCGCAGCGCCCTAACCGCCTTCACCACGTCCATCGCGGACGCCATTCGAGTTTCCACAACCTCGTCGACCCGTGTATCGGGCGTGCTTACCGGGTAATCCGCGATCATGATACTCCTCGCGGTTTCCGCTTGCCTCCGCGGTAACCGCTGCCACAGCTCCTCCGTGACGAACGGCATGAACGGGTGCAGCAAACGCAGCCCGGCGTCCAACAGCGTCCACAGCACGTCCCGGGTGCTCTTCTTCGCGACCTCGTCGTTTCCTTGCACCACCGGTTTCATCAACTCGATGAACACGTCACACAAGTCGTACTGCCAGAAATGGTACACGCCGGTGGTGCTTCCGTTGAAGTCGTAGGTTTCCAATGAGTCGTTGACCATCGCGACGGCTTTGTCCATTCTGGATAACGCCCATTTGGACGCGGCGGTGAGGTCGGGCGACTCTTGAGTCATAGCCACCTCCGGAGCCGCGTACCCATCACCGAGATTCATCATCGCGAACCGCACCGCGTTCCACATCTTGTTGCACCAGTGCCGGTACCCGACGACTCTTAGGACGTCCAGGTTAATATCCCTCCCCTGCGCCGTGTACGCCACCAGGGCGAACCGCATGGCGTCCGTTCCGCACTCCGGGATCCCGTCCGGGTAATCACGAGCCTGGCCTCGCTGCGCTTTCTTTACTTCGGAGTCATCCAGGTTACCTCCTTCCAGGGTTTTGTTAAGGTCCACAAGGGAGATGCCCTCGATCACGTTCAGGGGGTCGATCACGTTCCCAAGCGACTTGCTCATCTTCCGCCCGTGCGCGTCCCGCACCATGGCGTGCAGGTACACCTGTTTAAAGGGAACTTTCCCCGTGAGTTTCATGCCCATCATCACCATGCGCGCGACCCAGAAAAACATGATGTCGTGTCCGGTTTCCAGAAGCGCGGTTGGGTAAAACTCGGCCAAATCGGGCGTGGCGTCGGGCCACCCGAACACGCTGAACGGGAAAAGCCCGGACGAGAACCACGTGTCCAACACGTCTTCGTCCTGTTTCAGGGTGAATTTCTGTCCCGGGAACTTCTTTTCAGCCACAATTTGCGCTTCATCCAGTTCCCGCCCGATCACCCAGCGGTCCATCTTCTCCGACGACCCGCCCGCCATCCCGGACTCGTCGTCCGTTTCACCCTCGAGCTTGACGTAAAACGCGGGAATTCGGTGGCCCCACCACAGCTGCCGCGAAATGCACCAGTCCCGGATGTTCTCCAGCCACCGGAACCAGGTGGGTTCCATGAAGGCGGGGATGATTTCCAGCTCCTTGGATTTCGCGGCGGCCATCGCGTCTTTCGCCATGCTCGCGCAATCCACCCACCACTGCGGTTTCAGCATCGGTTCGATGACGTCTGATACCAAACAAAGAAAGTGTCAGTCTTGCGTGGGCAAACAGTATTGGGATTTGGGAAATGCAACACGTACCTTTCGAGCGCGAACACAACCCGAGCCTCATGGGGTTGTCTTTCTTGCCGTGGTACAGGTTCAGAGTCTCCAGCGCCTCGATAACCGCCTTCCTCGCCGTGAACCGCTTCATGCCTTTGAACCGGTCGCTGCCCTCGTCGTTAACAAGGCCGTCCTCGGTGAGCATGTTGACGAACTCCAGGTCGTGTCGTTTCCCCGTGGCGAAATCGTTCGGGTCGTGCGCGGGGGTTATTTTAACTGATTGAAATAAAATAAATGTCAGTCGTGTATGGGCAATCAGTCGGCGAAATGTGGTAAATGGGAAATACTTACCCGCCCCGGTGCCGAAGCTCATGTCCACCAACTCGGCGTCGCAAATGACGGGAATCTTCCGTCCGTTGAATGGGTGAATCAAAAGTTTGCCGTGCACGTGCGTGTATCGGGGGTCATCAGGGTGCACCGCCACGGCGGTGTCGCCGAGCATGGTTTCCGGACGCGTCGTGGCCACCACGATTTCGCCAAGGGCTTCGTCCTCGAATTTGTACGCGAAGCTCCAAATGGCACCAAACTCTACTTTCCCGTCCTGCCCCGGAACGGCAAGTTCCGTGCACCCGGTGAGGTCCACGTGGTCCACTTCGATGTCGGATATCGCGGTCTTCAACCTGCAGCACCAGTTCACGAGGCGGTTGTCGCGGTACACCAAACCCTCGGCGTGCATGCGCACGAACGCCTCCTTCACGGCTTTGGATAACATGTCGTCCATGGTAAACCGCTCTCTGGACCAGTCAAGGCTCGACCCCAACCGCCGCAGCTGGTTGAAGATCTTGCCGCCATACGCTTCCTGTGGGTTTTGGGAGGGTTTTGGGAATTTGGGATGCGCGAAAAAGGTCAGCGAAAGTCGGCGATTAGTCGGTTGCGGCGAACCGCGAAAATAAAAAGTCGTGGTCAAAAACAACCCAGCCTCAGGGGTTTGAGTGCGTAAGCTTCGTAATCACCGAACATTCAGAGATAGCTGGAACTTAGATGTATCTTCACTGGCCGGTTTGTTGTTTTGTTGGAGTCGTGTTGGGTGGGAACCGGTTGGGGAACGGGATAAAAAACAGTCGGACGACTGAAAAACCAAAAAGAAATCACAAAAAAAGAAACGTACCTTCCACTCAAACACGCGCTCCAGGAACTTCTCCCGTCCTAGGTCGTGCCTCGTCAAACCCTCTTCGCGCATCAGCTGCTTCTCCACCACGGACTGCGTCGCGATTCCCGCGTGGTCGGTACCGGGGACCCACAAGGCTTCGTAGCCGCACATCCGGCGCCACCGCACGATCGTGTCCTGAATGGAGTTTGTCTGAGATTGTAAAAATAATTGTCAGTCTTGTGTTTCGCGATGTATGGACATACAGTCAGGGCAGAGGGAATGCTCCCTTGTGGTACGAGTATATCGCGATGTATTGACAAACAGTCAGAGGTAACCGTCCCTTCTGGTACGAGTATGGGCAATCAGGGAGGCGGAACGTGGTGATTGGGAAATACGTACCAGCGCGTGTCCGATGTGCAGCGCCCCCGTGACGTTCGGCGGGGGAATCACGATGACAAACTTTGGTTTCGTGGAGCCCATTTCGGGCTTAAAGAACCCCTCTTCCTCCCACCATTCGTACCACGCCTGCTCCACGTTTTTGGGGTCGTACGATTTCGCCATCGGCACTATTCGCGGGTCTTTGTACGTACCCTTCTTCACCGCCCGAGCCGCGGCGAGCGCAGCGACGTCCTCCGCGTCCGGCTCGTCGCTCTTCTTCTTTTTGGGTTTCACATCCCCACTTTTCTCCTTCGCGATCTTAGCCGCTTCTTGTTCCACGAGCTTGGCTTTCTTCGCCTCGAGCTTGGCGATCTTCGCCGCGTTTTCCGCCGCTTTCTTGAGTTTCTTCGCCGCGGCTTTCTCGGCGGCCTCAGGGTCAAGGGAAAGGGAAGAGGCTTGCTCGGCGAGGGTATCGGTGGAGGCTTCCGTTGATTCGGTGACCGGCCCGGGGCCGGGAGCGGGGAAGGTTTGCACATTGTCTTTAGGTACGGCCCAGTCAGAGCCGGTGTTCTGCGAATCGCGGGCCGCTCCCAAAAAGGACGAAAAGTGTTTCTCCTTCGCGCACTCCGAGTAGTACCGGGAAACGTTCGCAAGGTCTTTGGCAACAAAACTTTGCGGAAGCACTTGGGTCATGAGCCCTGCGATCGAGCTCACCACGGCGATGTCCGCAAGGGTGGTTGCCTTGCCGCACAGTCGTGGGTTTTTGGAAAGGTGCGCGTCGAGATCCGAAAGAGCGGCGGACAGCTGCGCTTTGGCGGATATCTTCGCCGCGTCGCTTGCGTCGCTTCCGGGGGCCCAATTGGTCGCGTGGACATCCAGGGTGCTCGCCGCGAACTCCACCCAGGAGTCTATTTGCGCCGCGGCTGGGGCGTTGGTGGCGACAGGGTACAGAGCGGCGGACGCGGCGCCGGCGGCGGCGACTGTTTCGTGGAGATGAATTTGGAAAAAAGTCAGTTTCGGTTTTTAGGGCGCAGGTTGATCTGGGCACGCGTTTCGCGGAAGGGTGTCCGCGATCGGCGGCGGGTCCGCCTTGACGTACCGTATCGAAGCGCGCCGTTCGCGCCGACGACGGTGTCTTTCGCAATCGTCACGGTGAACTTTGCCCCGGAGACTTGGTACACGGCGACGCCCCCAAAGGAGGCGGCGATCAAGCACTTTAAAGCGGCGGGGTCGTTGGAAGGCACCACCACGTGCAAAGAGCTGGCGTCGCCGATCGGACCGGCAACGACAGTAGTTTTTTCAGCAGCCTCGGGCGTTGGGGCTGCTTGCTTGGCTTCCGTTTTGGGAACCGCGGGCGTCGGCGCGGCAGGAGGCGCACGCGTAGGCGCAGCGGGAACCGACCCGGCAGCCTCCGCGGGCTTGGAGTCTTTGCCGCCCATCGAAGAACGGCGCGGGCGAAGCTGAGGAACCTAGTTGAAAAGCGGCGGTGAAAAGAAGCAGCAAAAAACTTATTTCTGTTTTTGCTTCGAAGAAAACGACTCCGACCTCATCCCTGCTGATGACGCCCGTCGCGCTCGGTTGTCAGACCGCACGACGCGCGTTTCCACGGCCAGCATGGCCACCGCGAGTCTCCAGACGCGCAGCTTGGTGACTGTGTGTTTGCGTGGCTCTGGTTGGCAAGGCAAACGGCGGGTCGTCACGGGGTCGCGCGTTAAAACCCTCAATTTGGTCAGGGCATCGGCGTCGTCGTCGTCGGGTGAAACTGAAACCAGAGCGCCTTTAGAGACGCGGCTCGCGTTGGCGCTCCAGGAGGACACCGCGTTACCCAAAAACCAAAACCCAATACCCCCTCCCCCGTTACCCGACCTGAAAGACCTGGCACTAATGGCCAGCCTGGAAATCAGCGACGCGGAAGCGGAAAAGTGGACCCCGCAGGTGCACGGCGTGTTGCGATGGATGAGCAAGGTACGGCCGGATGGGGCTTTCCCAAATCCAAACACTGTTTTCGGACCCTCTTTGAGTGCACTACTCGTGATGTACGTAGCAGTTGCTAGTGCACTAGGAGTAAGATTTACCAGGGCCCTGTGGTAAATTGACACAGTACTAGTATGTTACTTTGGCAACTGTTACTATGGCAACTGTGTGCACAAACCCGTACTCGCCGTCTCGTTACTGACCTTTTTCTTTTCCAATAATTGGCAAGTTGAACGAGGTGGACTTGGCGTCGGCGGCGACGCGCGACGTATCGTTGTACCGCGACACGTGGCGCATGCCCTTGAGAGAGGACACGGTGACCGACTTTAAACACAGAAACGAGATGTACGGGGAGTGCGGGACGTGGGAAAAACCGTTCGTGAAGGTGCGGGGGGTTGACAAGAAGGAAGCGGCGAAGAACGCGAGCGATGCGAAATCGAACGCCAAGGCATCTGATCGAGCTAATGAGGCATCTGATGAAAACGAAGCGTCGTCATCAGACGCGTCATCCTCAAACTCCGACGACGCTTCCGAATCCGACCTCACCGACGACGTGTTAGGCATGTCCTTGCTCGTGGGCAAGGTGGTTGGAATCGAAAAGCACCCAGAGAGCCCGAAGCTTTACGTCGAGCAAGTCGATTGCGGCGACGAGAGCGGGCCGAGGACGATTTGTAGCGGGCTGGTGCCGTATCTCACGGAAGATGACATTCTCGGGAAGAACGTCGTGGTCGTGGCGAACTTGAAACCGAGGAGCATGGGTGGCGTGCCGAGTGCGGGGATGCTTCTGTGCGCCAACGACGGACGCGACGGAGACGACCGAAAGGTGGAGCTTCTCGTCGCGCCGGACGCGGCGGTACCTGGTGAGCGCTTGACTTTTGGGAAAGCAGGTGGGTATTTTTTTTTGCTTCATCCCTGGCGACTGTTTGCGGATTCTCCAGAGTAATTACGTAACACGCATGGCCCGAAGTACTGACGCTTTCTTTTCCGTCGCGCCAGAAAACGTGGAACCGCACGGCGCGAACAAAGTCGCGAAGAAGAAACTGTGGGAGAAAACGCAGGTTGACTTGGTGACGAACCAATCACGTGAAGCCACGTGGCGGGGGGTCGTGCTTACCTCGTCCGCGGGGGCGGTGACGTGCGCGTCCCTTAAGGGGGGGGGGATCTCGTGAGGGGATCGGGGCGGTATTCGCGTAGGTGCGTGGAGTGACTTTTTTCTTCCAACATCGGGCTCACCAGTGCGGCTAGATCCTACCTAGCCTTTAAACAGTTTGAGTTTGGTACCTGACGTGACGTATTTCGAGTATGCGTGGAGTGACTGAATACTTTTGTACAGAATTATCCGCACAAAAGCGAGGCGGGCCAACGTTAAGAGCCCAGAGGACAAAAGCAAGCCGCGCAAATAATCACGGCGTCGCCTCCGTGACCACCGTCTCGTGAACTCGTGTCGTCGTCTCCACCACCACCGCCAGCGGCGTCGTCAAAACTCCTTTCGGGAAGCTTCGCTTTTTCTTATCAAAAGCGCACGCGAAACCCCTCGTGCCGTTTGGCATGGTGGGTTGCCTGGGCAAATTCGCGTCGTCGCTTTTTTCGTGTGTTTTTTCCTTATTTTCGCCCGTGTTCCCTCCGTCTCCCTCCCCTCCCTCCCCACCATCAAGGAACGAGGTTTTGTTTTCCTTGAACGCCGCGGCGCTGGCCCACTGACTGTAGTCCCTTTTTCCTTTTTTGTACCGGGTCTTTTTTTCTTTCTTGGACGGAGTTGAGGTTTCGGACGATTCCGCGGTTGCGCTTTTATCTTCCGTCTCGTCACCTTCGTCGCCCTCACCCGCCTCACCGCCCTCCCCAGCGTCCCGTTCCGCAGCCGCAGCCTTGTCATTCTCCTTCTGATGCCGCTCCTTCGTGTCCTTCTTCTTCTTCGCGACGTGCAGGTTCTTAACAAGCAAGCGCACGCGCAAACCGTTTCTCCAATCCTTGTCGTCGTTCTTTTGGGCAACCGCTTGGATCGCGTGTTCCCGCGTGCCGTACTCCACCAACGCGTGCGTCGCGCCGCTCGCGACGTGCACCAAGTCCAGCCCTGTTTTTTCCGAAACAACACCAGCCTCGGTCTTCATGCCAGGGTGCCTTAGACGTACCATAGCGGGCTTTACTTGGATTTTTTGCGAAGTCGGTATTGTGTTTGTTGCGTTAGAAGCAGTTTCGCCGCCATCCGCTTTTCCGTGGTTAAAAACCGTCGTGGTCAGGGTAAATTTTTCAACCACGGAGCCGATGGTCGGCTCCCGCCCCAGGTTCTCCACCACCACCGTTCGCGCTTGCAGGTCTTCCAAGTCGAACTCGGGAAGAGGTGTGAGTCTTCGCACTTTGGTTTTCGTTTCGTCCACCACTAACAAGTCAGTCGAGTGTTTTTGCAAAATCTCCGCGACCGTGCTCACGGGGTCGTGCTTTTTCAACAGCTGTTTCATGCGATTGAAACTCGTCACCACGGAGATGTCCACCCACCCTTCGTGGTTTGACTTTACCTTTTTCAGCAAGAACGCATCCGTGGGAAGGTTGGCGTCGCTGAAGTAAAACTGAACTTGGGTGACGATCTTCTGGACCTGCTCGGGTGTGAGGGGCTTCAACTCCTTCGCGACCTGGGGGGTCGTCACGGGCACGTCGGGCATGTCACTAGACTTTGGCACAACAACAGGTTTTTCATCGGCGGCGGTCGGCGTCTGCTTGGGCGCTGGGACTTGTTTCCCGGGCGTTGCAACCCCAACACCCAGCGACAGCTGCTCGACGGAGAGCAGCTCTTGTTCCTGCTCCGTGGAGGACATCGCGGGACAAACGAAGCGTCTCGCGGAGTGAACGCGGGGCCGGCGATCGGGTTGCTTGAATAATTTTCTTGGCAGCGAGTGTGCGAACGAATAAGAAGACGCGGGATAAAACATCCTACGATCGCATTCGCACCCGCGCGCTCGCGACGCCCGCACTCGAAACGCACGATGGCGGACGATAAGAAGGTACGCTCCCGGTTACTACGTTCGACGTGTGACACGTAAACAGACCAAAGAAGGCGTGTTCGCGCGTACTTTGCGCACTCCAAACCACCGATCGTGGTCTGACCGTACCTCCTCATCCTCAACTCCATCCAAACAGCAATTCCTGGAGGTTTTCACGCGCCTGACCGCCGAGCTCGTGGCTGACGAAAAAGAGGATGGCCAGGTTCAAATCGCCCTCGATTGGATCAGCAAGATGATGGAGTACAACGTGCCTCACGGGAAACTCAACCGCGGCCTCGCGGTGGTGGACGGCATGCGCGCGCTCGCGGGTTCCGACGGCAAAGTCGAGGATACGAAAATGTTCAAAGCACAAGTCGTAGGGTGGTGCATCGAGTGGCTACAAGCCGCGTTTCTTATCTGGGACGACATCATGGATGAAAGCGTGACCCGCAGGGGCCAGCCTTGCTGGTACAAAAATGGCGACGTGCAGATGAACGCGATCAACGACGGACTCGTGTTGGAGTGTCAGATTTATTCCATGCTGAAGAAACACCTGAAAACCGAACCCTGCTACGCCGATTTGTTGGAGCTGTTCCACGACGTGACCAGCCAGACCGCGCACGGCCAGGTACGTGTTGTATTTACTCTGACTGTTTACTCATACACGCGGTCCGCAAGACGTTAACCACTTTTCTTTCCCAATCAGCTGATCGATTTAATCACGGCTCCGATAGGCAAGGTTGACCTTTCCAAGTACACGGAGCAGGCGTACATGAGGATCGTTACGTACAAAACCGCGTTTTATACTTTTTATTTACCCGCGGCGAGCGCCCTGATGCTGAGCGGAGTCACTGATACTCAGTCGTTCGAAAAGGCGAACGAGATTTGCCAACTCCTCGGTCAGTTTTTTCAAATCCAAGACGACTACCTGGACTGCTACGGCGACCCCGCCGTGATTGGCAAAATAGGCACCGACATCATGGACAACAAGTGCGGGTGGCTGGTGGTGCAGGCGCTTAAGCGGTGCGACGCTGCGCAAAAGAAAATAATCGAGGAAAACTACGGACGAAAAGACCCAGAGTGCGAGGCGAAGATCAAAGCCCTGTACGTCCAGCTGGACATGGAGCAAGTGTACAAGAAGTACGAAGAGGAATCCTACGCCGAATTGAGACTGGTCATCGAATCAAAGGACAACACCCTGCCCCCCGAGCTGTTCGGCGCAATGCTGGGAAAGATCTACAAGAGGTCCAAGTAGGAGCGAGATGGAGGCGGAGGCAGAGACTGAGGTGGAGATTATTATAAGAAGATGAAGAAAACACTGCGCATAGTTTGGTAGGGTAACTAAGAGTACATGTGTATGTTTAGTTACCCTAAGTTTAGCTTCGCGCTTTGTGAATGCGTTGATTTATCACAACACGAACTAATCACCAACGCCTCACGGTACCCCGGCCAATCCGGGCGCCAACGAAGGTTTCCCCTTCCCGATGCCCCCGAAATGAACGGTGTCGTAGTTGGTCCAGTTGTACGTGTGCGTGAACTCGCCGTTTCCGTCGCGTTCGACGACCGCGAGGGGGACTCGCTTATTTTCCGGCACGTCCATCACGTCCGCGAGCTGCGCGTGATACGAACTCACTTGTTCCCGCAAGCTCTGGAAGTTCGTGAGTAACGATTGGACTTCAGACGCGTGCTCACGTTTCAGTTGCTCCATTTGCGCCACAAGGGTCACCAGCTTCTCGCTGGTTTGCGAGCGCGCCGCGCCGTTTGCGGTGCGCCGCGCCACCAGCGCCTCGCGCTCTTCTTTCGCGGACACCAAACTCGCCTCCGCGGCTTGTCGCTTCAGCTCGCCCTGGCTTTTCAGCCGGTTGAACTTGTCAAGCACGTTCGCCTCTTGTCGCCGCAGCGTCTCAACTTTCGCTTCGATTTCGTACTGCTTCTCCTCCATTTGCGATTTTTTAACCTTCGCGTCTTTCGTTTTGGTGCTCGCTTCTTTTTTCTTTTGGTCTGTGATTGTTACACGAAAAGTGTCAGTCTTGTATATCGCGATGTATGGACAAACAGTCACCAGCTGAGAGATAAAACAGGGAGGCTTTTGATTTGGGTTGCAAGGCCCAACACGTACGTGCCACCACAACCTCTTCCATGTACTCGGACGTCTTCTGAATGTCGCGGCTCGTTTCTTTCATCCCAACCGCCTTGGCTTCCAACTCCCTGGTTTCCGCGGTGGCGGCGTCTTACGATGAATAAAAGAAAGTGTCAGTAAGTGCCATTACGTATGGGCAAACAGTGTGCCTGGATTTTGGAAATGAAACACGTACCTAACCCGCGCTGCGCGTCCGCGCACTTCGCGGTGAGCTCTTTTAACAGTTTCGTCATCTCCGGATTGACGGTTGATATCTTTCCCTCAAGCTCCATCTTCTCAGTCTCGGCTTTATGCAAATCACTGGAACCAACGTTAACTTCGTCGTGAAGCACGTCCAGCTCTTGTTGCGCCGCGGTTTTCTTGCGCAACGCCGCGTCGCGTCGCGATTCGACGTCGGCGCGAACGACTTTTAATTTTTCAATCGCAGACCGCGTCTCATCTTCAGTTTCCTTTTCTGACAGCTTAGCAATCTCCAGCCGCTTGATCTGCGCCTTTAAATCCGCGTTCTTTCGCTTCGCACTTGAGTAACGCTGTTCCATCGCCACGGACTCTTCATTCGCGGCTTCGTACGTCGCGACTTTCTCCTCGCGGAACTTAGCGAAGTTGATCACGGCGGACACGTTTCGCCTGGTGCGACTGTACTCGGGTTTCGTGAGGTCCCGCAACGTGAAATCAGGGACGCCGCACCGGCGCATCAGGTCAAACAAACGGCGGGTGAACTTCAAGTTACCAATCGCTTCTTCGTAGAGCTCGGGAAACTCTAAAACGTCCACGGCGTCTAACTCGGGGGCGTACATCGTGTCCCGCGTTTCCCCGCAAAGCAAAACAACCATCTCTTCGTACGCAATGTACAACGTATCGGTGTGCGGTTTCAACAGGTCCTGTTCAGTCAGCGGAATGTCGAGCTCTCCCAGACACGCGATGATCTCGTGGTTCCCGAGGATGGGGAAGCTGTAGGTCGGGGCCATCGCGGCCAGGTTTGTCGAGACGGTTTAAACCTTCTCTTTCGGCGCGTCCGACGGGACGAGATTAGATTCGCGTTCAAAATCAAGTCGAACGACGTGGACGTCAGTCGCGTTGGGGCACACACGTGGCGAGTAGAGCGCGTCCGCCAAACCGAAGCGTTCCGGGGCGGTCGGTGAGCACGCGCGCGCGGACGTACGGCGAGGTGCCGCGCGGGGACGTGTGGCGAGGGGGTGGGGAAAGCTGGGGAGAGACGCGAATCTCGAAAACGAAGTTTCAACGGCTAATTTGAATTGGCCAAAAAGGAGATTCCGCCGGACAAACTTCCTCGAAACGTCACCTCGGAGCTACGACCCTCCGCGCTTCGCGTGACGAGCGCACTTCGTGGCACGCGAAGAAGACGGGTGGTGAAGCATCTCACCGAGCGTGATGAGAAGGAATATGTGCCCGCACGGGAAGCGGAACGACAGGTGCGTGGCTTGCACGCCCTGCCCTCACAGCAAGGTGAAATACTACTGCGCGGACTGCAACCCCTGCGCCCACGGCAAGCTGAAACACCACTGCGCGGCGTGCACCCCCTGCCCTCATGGCAAGCGGAAAGACAGCTGCGCGGTGTGCACCCCCTGCTCTCATGGCAAGCGGAAAAGCAACTGCGCAGCGTGCAACCCTTGCCCTCATGGCAAGCGGAAAGACAACTGCACGGTGTGCACCCCCTGCCCTCACGGCAAGTTGAAAAAGAACTGCGCGGCGTGCAAAACGGCACGCGCGGCTGCGCCGCGTTCGAAGCGGGTCAAGCGCGAGCCCGAGACCGAGAGCTCGCCCGAGATCAAACAAGAGCCCGAGATCAAGCAAGAACCGTTCACCATTCGCGGCTACTGCGGCTTGGACGAGTAAAAATAAAAATAAAGTTACATTCGAACTCTGTGCTAGTCGTACATCCCCCCCCCGCGCGCATCATCCTCGTCGTACCCGTACTGATCCGGGTGATCGTCGTCGTATAGCTGGTTAGGGTCGTCGTACAGAAGCT
>Ga0114998_10003068_pt1 | contig 12475 bp, 12 predicted proteins | sample ArcticOcean_MG_C_5_FD_87044 | JGI IMG/M metagenome (GOLD analysis project Ga0114998, IMG submission 87044) | Marine microbial communities from western Arctic Ocean - ArcticOcean_MG_CB4_138 | ecosystem: Environmental > Aquatic > Marine > Oceanic | place: Arctic Ocean: Canada Basin | collected...
AATAATAAAAATTATCAAATTGCACAAAAATTACTTCCTAAAGGCGCAGGAGCAATTCTTAGCTTTGGAATAAAAGGTGGAAAAAAAGCAGGCAAAAAATTTATTGAAAATACTACTTTATCCTCACATCTTGCAAATGTTGGAGATGCTAAAACATTAGTAATTCATCCAGCTTCTACTACTCATCAACAAATGACTGATGATGCACTAGAAAAGTCAGGCATCAAAGAAAACCTAATTAGAATATCTGTAGGTATTGAAGATATATCAGATATAATTAATGATTTAAAACAAGCAATTAAAGCATCTCAGAGAGAATAAAAATGAATATAGTAGTTGATAATTATAAAGTTAATATTAGAACCGGCGGATATGATATAAATAAAAATAAAAAACCTACCCTGCTTTTGATACATGGTGCAGGTATGGATGGTACTGTATGGCAAATGCAAACAAGATACCTATCAAACAAAGGAATTAATGCACTTGCTGTGGACTTACCTGGTCATGGTTCATCAGAAGGCTCTCCACTTAAGTCAATATCTGAAATGAGCAATTGGGTAATTAAACTATTAGATATACTAAGTATTGATTCTGTGGTGATTGCAGGACATTCAATGGGCTCACTAATTGCAATAGAGACAGCAAAAAATGATAAAAATAAAGTGCAAAATATTATTTTAATGGGAACCGCATCCGTAATGCCAGTGCATCCAGATTTAATAACTGCTGCTAAAAATAATTTGTCTATAGCAGCAAATTTAATTACTGATTGGAGCTTAGGAAAAACTCAACATATTGGTAATAATCCATCTCCAGGATCATGGATGATTGGATCTTCTATTCAACTTATAATGAATTCTAGTAAAGGTGTCTTAGCCCAAGACTTAATAGCATGTAATGAATATTTAGATGCTCCTAATTCAGCGAAAGATATTAATCAAGAAGTATTAATAATTTCAGGAAAAGAAGATAAAATGACCCCTGCAAAAAAAGCTAAAGAGCTTTCTAATATCTTTAAAAAATCTAGGATGGTAGTAATTGAAGATGCAGGACATATGATGATGATGGAGCAACCTATTAAAGTTACTCAACTAATATATAAACAATTCCGTTAAATGATAAATTTGGAAATTTTACATATGAATAAATTAATAAAAATTATTACCATACTATTAGTAACATTCTTAATAACTAAAATTAGCTATGCGGAATGCTTGACTGATCAAAAAGTTAAAGAAATAATTAGTGGTGCACCATTAACCCCTATCACTGGTATAAGTGGTGATATAACTTTAGAAGATGCTTATTGTAGCCAAAAAAAGTATGTAAATATTTTAAAAGACTTAAATGGAAAGCCAGTAGGTTATAAAGTTGGATTCACAGGCAAATCTACTCAAGAGCGTTTTAAAATCTTAACACCCGCAACTGCCGTACTTTTTGAACATATGTTTGTAAAAAATGGTTCCTCAATAGATAGAAGTTTTGGGCATAGAGCATTAATTGAACCTGACTTAATGATGATAGTTAAAGATTCAAAAATTATGAATGCAACTAATGCTATTGAAGCATCAAAACATATATCTTCGATACATCCCTATATAGAAATGCCGGCATTACAAATAGCAAAAGGAGAACCTATTACAGGAGCAGTTATTGTAGCTATTAATATGGTAGCAACAAAAATGGTTATGGGTCCAGGCATATTAATGCAGTCTAATATAGAATTTATTGAATCTTTATCCACCATGGAAACTATATTTGAAGATGAAATGGGTACAATAATACAAAAATCTCCTGGATCTACTTTAATGGGCAACCCAATGAACGTTGTGCTTTGGTTAGTAGAAGAATTCAATCGTAAAGGAATAACTTTAAAAGCAGGAGATAGATTAAGTCTTGGATCAGTTGGGAAGTTGTTTCCTCTAAAAGAAGGAAATAAAACTTATACCTATAGTTTAAATGGTATTTCAAAAATTCCAGCAAAAGTGTCTATTAAGGTAAACTAATTATGAGCAGAATAGTATTTATTAATGGTAATTATGTAGAAGAAAAAGATGCAAAAATTTCTATTTTTGATAGAGGTTTATTATTTTCAGATGCTGTGTATGAGGTTACTGCTATAATAGATAATAAGCTTATAGACTTTCCCGCTCATGTAGAAAGATTAAACAGGTCATTAAATAAACTTAAAATTAACTATAAATTTAATGAAAAAACCCTTCTTGAAATTCATAAAAACTTGCTTAGTAAAAACCCATTTAAATACAATGAAGGTTTAATATACTTACAAGTATCAAGAGGTTCGACTGAAAGAGATTTTTTAATAACAAAGAATCAGCTTTCACCTAATATTTTTGCTTTTACTCAAGAAAAAAATCTTACTGATCTAAATACAAAAGGATTAAAAATTATCACTAAAGAAGATTTAAGATGGCAAAGAAGAGATATTAAAACTACACAACTTATTTATGCTTCTTTAAGCAAAACAGAGGCTAATGAAATAGGTGCAGATGACACATGGTTTGTAGATGAAGATGATTTTGTGAATGAAGGAACTTCTAATAATGCTTATATAATTGACAAGAATAACACTATTATTACTAGGAACTTATCTAATAAATTATTACCTGGCATAACAAGACAAACAATATTAGAGGTAGCAAAGAAATTAAAGCTTACTTTAGAAGAAAGAGCATTTACAGTGACTGAAGCAATTTCTGCAAATGAAGCTTTCATATCCTCAGCAGCAACATTAATTTTACCAGTAATTGAAATTAATAACAATACAATTGGGAACGGTAAAATTGGTCCCATAACACAAATTTTAAGAGAAACTTATATAAAAATTAGTATGCATAATTCTATATAACCAAGAAAAGAATTGTAATACAAATATTATCTATATAAAATATTTCTTAGTCTAATTATTAATATTAAAAAATATAAGAATATAAAAAACCATAAAATATTGGAGATTTTTATGCTAATTAAATCAAAGCCTTTAGAGATATTAATTCAATCTATATTTAATAAAGCTGGATGTAGAAAAGCTGAGGCAGATAGAATTTCGCAATATTTAGTTAAAGCTAGTCTAGTGGGTCATGATAGCCATGGGGTTATTAGAACACCACGCTATATAGACATGATACAGGACGGGCAAATGCTAGCCAATGTAAAACCAAAAATTATATTAGAAAGTGATAACTTTGGTATAATTGATGGAGGAGATGGTTTTGGACAAACTGTAGGTCCCTATGCATGCAAATTAGGTATAAAGAAAGCTAAAAAATTTGGTAACTCAATAATTGCGGTAAAAAATTCTGGTCACTTAGGTAGAATTGGTGATTTTTCAGAAATGGCAGCAGCAGAAAATATTATTTCTATTCATTTTGTAAATAGTGTTGCCGGTTTACTTGTATCTCCCTTTGGTTCATTTGAAAGAAGGTTTTCTACAAATCCTTTTTCTGCAGGCGTTCCTATAAAAAATAAAAAGCCTTTTATATTAGACTTTGCAACTTCTTTAGTAGCGGAAGGTAAGGCTTATGTTGCCCATCAGGGAGGGAAAGGCATTCCTAAAGATGCCCTAATAAATTCTAAGGGACAGGACACTAATGACACAAGTGTTATATATGGAACTAAAGATCCAAATGCTAAAAGTTCTAGAGGAGGAACAGGTGCATTAAAGCCATTTGGTCTTCATAAAGGCTCTGGATTATCTTTTTTATGTGAGTTTCTTGCAGGCGCACTAACTGGAAGCGGTATGGGGAGAGACGACCCATCTAAACCATTTAGAAATGGAATGCTTTCTATTTATATTAAACCTGAAAAATATGTTAACCAAAATGATTATGAAAAAGAAATAAAGAGATATATAAAGTTTTTCAAGTCGGCTAAGCCTATTGAGGAAGGTAATGAAATACTAATGCCAGGCGAAAAAGAACAAATCAATGAAAAAGATAGATTAAAAAATGGAATACCATTATCTAAAATTACTTGGCAGGCAATTATTGATACAGCTAAATCTCTTAACATTGACAACAAACTAATTCATAAATGTTTATAAATTAAGTTCGCCAAAAAAATTATTGTCGTATAAACAATATAGACTTCAAGAAAGATAATAGTAATGCGCAAATCACCTCTTGGCTTATTTGGAAAATATCTCAGTTTATGGGTTGGCCTATGCATAATAGCAGGAATATTATTAGGCAATGTCTTTCCAATTATATTTCAATTAATTGCAGATATACAGTATGAGAATGTTAATTTTATTATTGCTATTTTAATTTGGGTAATGATCTATCCTATGATGGTACAAATTGATATTGCTAGTCTAAAAAACTTAGGAAATAAGCCTAAAGGTCTATGTATAACATTAATAATCAATTGGTTTATTAAACCCTTTACCATGGCTGCTTTAGGAATTATTTTTTTTAAGTATTTATATGCTGGTTGGATATTAGAAACTGAAGCTAAAGAATATATTGCAGGTCTAATATTATTGGGTATTGCCCCATGTACTGCTATGGTATTTGTTTGGAGCAAATTAACTAATGGAGACCCTAATTATACTTTAGTTCAAGTATCAATTAATGATATCATAATGGTGTTTGCTTTTGCACCACTAGCAGCATTTCTATTAGGCATAACTAATATACTAGTCCCTTGGGAAACATTAATATTATCTGTAATACTCTATGTATTAACACCTTTAGTAATGGGAATAATTACTAGAAAAATATTAATTAGAAAAAATAAAAATGCACTACAAGAATTTAGTAAAAGAATAGAGCCTTATTCAATTTTAGGATTATTATTTACAGTAATTATATTATTTGGTTTTCAAGCAGAAACAATTATTACTAAGCCAATAATTATATTATTAATTGCAATACCTCTAATTATACAAAGTTATGGGATTTTTATTGTAGCCTATGGATGGTCATATTTATGGAAAGTCCCTCATAATATTGCTGCGCCTGCGTCATTAATTGGTACATCAAATTTTTTTGAATTAGCTGTAGCCGTTGCTATAAGTTTATTTGGATTAAATTCTGGAGCCGCACTAGCTACAGTAGTAGGTGTTCTAGTAGAAGTTCCAGTAATGTTAACACTAGTTGCTTTTGCAAATAAAACTAAACATAAATTTAATAAGTAAAAAATTAGCTAACTTCTTCAATGGGCGAATTATACTTTTTCCATAAATTAAACCCTCCTTCAAGATGTAAAACAGGGTTTAAACCCATCTCAATAGAAACTTTACCGGCTAAAGCTGATCTCCAAGCACTAGCACAATAAAATATATAAGTTTTATTTTTATTAAAAAGCTCTTTATGATATGGACTCTTTGGATCGATCCAAAATTCTAACATACCTCTAGGACATGAAAATGCACCTGGAATCTTACCTTCTCTTTTTAATTCTCTAAAGTCTCTAATATCAATAAAAATATAGTTATCATCATTTAATTTATTTAATGCATCCTCTATAGAAATACTATCAACTATTGTATTAGCTTCATCTACCAGCATTTTTGCACTTTTAGTAATGTTTTGATACATCTTAAATATCCATTCATTTAAAATTTCAATTAATAAATCATACCGTATTAAAATAATTTCTATATCTTTTTTAAAATTAATTTAATAAAATTAAAAAATAAAAATATTAATACATATTAAGGATAAAGTTTATATGTCTAAAACTGTAGATTTTTTATCAACTAGAAGATCTGTTACCGCTAAAATGATGGAACCAGGTCATGTAAAAAAAGAAGATTTAGACCTTATATTAAATACAGGCTTAAGGGTACCAGATCATGGTGGATTAAAACCATGGAAGGTTATAGTATTTAGAGGAAATAGTAGAAAAAAATTTGATGAAGAAGTTATACTTAAAGAATATAAAGCTAATAACACCAGCCCCACTCCTGAAATTATTAAAATGGAATCCTCAAGGTTTCAAAGAGCTGATACAGTTATTGCTATAATTTCTAACACTGTAGAACACCCTAAAATACCTCAATGGGAACAAACGTTATCATGTGGGGCAGTATGTACTACAATTCTATATGCAGCTCAATCTTTAGGGTATGCAGCCCAATGGGTTACGGAATGGTATGCATATAATGCTAATATTATTTCAAGTTTAGGTGGCAATCCTAAAAGTGATAAAATCGCAGGCTTTATATATATTGGTGAAAAAAATAAAGAACCAAAAGAAAGATCTAGACCTAATTTAAATGATTATATAAGTTATTATTAATATAGCTATATTATGGGTGAGCCCTGCAGGATTCGAACCTGCGACAAGCTGATTAAGAGTCAGCTGCTCTACCAACTGAGCTAAGGGCCCTATTAAAATTAAATCAAATAAAAATTAATTTAAAAGAAGACAATATAGTAATTACAATATAAATAATCTATATAAATAATCTATATAAAAATAATAAAAACAGTAATGGTAAGTAATGATCAGAATTCAAGATTTATCTATTTCATTTGATGGAAAAGAAATATTTTCAGATGTCAATTTTCATATTAATCCAAAAGAAAAAATTGGACTGATTGGTAGAAATGGTAGTGGAAAATCAACATTTTTAAAGATGCTATTAAATCAAATTGAGCCAGATTCAGGGTTAATAGAGTTATCTAAAAATTATAGAATTGGTTTTTTAGAGCAACACATAAAATTTACTCATGATACAATTATTGACGAAGTTTGTAGTGTTTTATCTGAAGATAGAGAATATGAAATTTGGAAAGGTGAAAAGATATTAAATGGCTTAGGATTTACTGATGAAGAAATGCTAAAAGATCCAAAGTTATTTTCTGGAGGCTTTCAAGTTAAGATAAACCTAGCTAAATTATTATTATTAGAGCCTAATTTATTACTATTAGATGAACCAACGAACTATTTAGATATACATTCTATTAGGTGGCTAAAAAAATTTCTTATTGATTGGCAAGATGAAATAATTTTAATTACTCATGATAGAGCATTTTTAGATAGTATAATCAGCCATACTTTAAATATTCATAGAAAAAATTTTCGTAAAATTTCAGGTAATACTATGAAAATTAAGGAACAAATAAATCAAGAAGAAATAATATATGAAAAAACAAGAGTAAACCAAGAGAAACAAAGACAAAAAACACAAGAATGGATAGATAGATTTAAAGCTAAAGCATCGCAGGCAACTAGAGCACAGTCCAAAGCAAAAATGTTAGACAAACAGGAAGTTCATGAAAAACTTAGTGATGTTAATACATTAGATTTTAAATTTAATTATTTAGAATATAGAAGTAAGGAAAGTTTGCTTAATGCAGAGGACTTATCATTTGGTTATAATAAAGATAATCTATTACTGAAAAACCTTTCTATAAAAGTTAATAAAGGTGATAAAATTTGTGTTATAGGAAAGAATGGTAAAGGGAAATCAACTTTATTAAAACTACTACACAATGAATTAAATGCATTATCAGGAACCTTATCTAAACATGAAAAAACTAAAATAGGCTATTTTGGTCAAATGAATATAGACCGTCTAAATCAAGCCAATACTGTCTATCAGGAAGTTCAAAGTGTTGACCCGCATATTACAGAAACTTTAGTTAGAAGAACCTGTGCCCATATGATGTTTTCAGGTGATACCGCAGATAAAAAAATTTCAGTCCTATCTGGTGGGGAAAGAAGTAGAGTTATGCTAGGTAAAATTTTATTAAAACCTGTAAATTTACTTTTTTTAGATGAACCTACTAATCATTTAGACATGGAATCAACAGAAGCACTTATGAATGCTGTAAATCAGTTTCAAGGATCAGTAATGATGGTATCACATGATGAGCATTTCTTAAAAAAGATAGCTAATAAATTAATTATTTATGATCAAGACAAGGTATTTAACTTTAATGGTACATATAAAGAGTTTATTAAGAATCTTGGATGGAAAGATGCATAATACTTTACCATCCTAAAAGCCCGTCTTTATACCTAGGCAATACTTCATTTCTAAAAAGATAAGAATTAGATACTAAACCTAAGCCAAACATAACACACATCATTGAAGTACCTCCATATGAAACTAAAGGTAGGGGCACTCCTACAATAGGAATTAAACCACTAACCATTGCGGTATTAATAAACACATAATAAAAAATATTTATCGACACACCTATAGAAACAAAGCAAGCAAACCTACTTTTACAAATCAAACCTATAACTAAGGAATAAAATATTATGATAAAAAATAGAAATAATAATATTAAAGTACCTAAAATACCAAATTCTTCGGCTAATAGAGTAAATATGAAATCTGTTTGCATTTCAGGAAGAAAGTTTAAGTGACTTTGGGTACCTTGTAAAAAACCTTTACCAAATAATCCTCCTGACCCTAAAGCAATTTTTGACTGGATAATATGATAACCACTTCCAAGAGGGTCTCTTAAAGGGTCTAAAAAAGTAAAAATTCTATTTTTTTGATAATCATATAATAAATATATCCATGCAATAGGTGCTAATATACTAATTAATATGGCACTACCAATAAAAAACCATAATGATAAACCAATAACAAATAATATAGTTACACTTCCAATAATGACTATTAATGAACTTCCTAAATCCGGTTGTTGAAATATTATATATGCAGGAATAGATATTAAAACTAATGGGTATGTAAAATTTTTACAATTATTCCAAAAATTTAAATCTTTTTCATTATGAAAATATCTAGCTAATACCAGCACAAGTGAAAATTTAATTAGTTCACTTGGTTGCAGATTAAATAACCCTAGATTTAACCACCTTTGTGAACCCATCCCTGTATTACCATAAAAATTTACTAGAAATAATAAAAACAGACTAAAGGCATAAATATAATATGAAGAACCTAACCAGAATCTTATGTTAATAATAGATACCGATAGAAAAACACCAATAGAAATAATAAAGCGGATTAATTGTTTAGAGCCCCAAGGCTCCATTGACCCTCCACCTGCAGAATATAGAAGTATTAAACCTATAGAAAAAATAATTATAGATAAAATTAATAATATATAATTTATGTAAAATAGTCTGTTCATTTGTACTGATATTAATTTTGAGATATTATTTAATAACATTTAATATATTAAGACACTATAAATTAGTATCTATTCCTTCAATTATTTTTCTAGAAGCAATCAATAAATCTCTGCCTATTGGTGCTGCACTAGCAGACCCCCCTCCAGCATGTTCTAAAACCACTGCAGTAATATATTTAGGTTTATTAAATGGCGCAAAACCAATAAATAAGGCATGGTCCCTTTTATTTAAAGGAAGATCTTTATTTTTAATTATTCCTGTAGCTCTTTCTGCCATAGATATTTCTCTAACCTGAGAAGTTCCAGTTTTACCTGAAATAGGATATTCCTCATCATTAGATGTACTTTTTCTGGCTGTACCTTTACTAGAATTAACAACTTTAAACATTGCATCTTTAATAATATTTAAATGTTCTATTTTAAAATTGTTATATATAACTTTAGGACTAGCTGTTTTAGTGGAATCTGGTAAAGATTTTATAATATTAGGCCTAATTATTTTGCCTCCATTAATTAAATTAGCTGTCATAATTGCTAACTCTAAAGGAGTAGATAATAAAAAACCTTGACCTATACCAACATTTAAAGTTTCTCCTTTTTGCCATTTTTCATTATATTTATCATTTTTCCATTTTTTATTAGGAACTATACTTTTAGGAATACCAAAAAAATCATCATAATATGATCCAAACCCTAATAGATTAGCAGTCTCTGCTATTCTCTCAATGCCTAATTTAAGTGCAATTTCATAGAAATAAACATCACAAGATTCCGCCATAGCGTCTGTAATATTTACGTTACCATGTCCTGCTTTATTCCAACAATGGAAATCTCTATCTCCCAAGGTATAAAATCCATTACAAAATATTTTATCTGTTTTCTTTATTACTCCATATTTTAATGCCGCTAAAGCAACTACTGGTTTAAATGTTGACCCGGGAGGATACAAACCTTTAATAGGCCTATTAATTAAAGGTGCATTCTCTGAACTAATAATTTTCTGCCAATCTGAATTGCTTAAGGTCTTTGAGAATATATTGGGGTCATAGGATGGACTAGAGACAGAAGATAATAAATCTCCATTACTAGCATCTATTATTAATGCAGCCCCAATATTGGAACTAATTTTTTTATGAGTAAAATCCTGTAATTTTGAGTTAATTGTTACTTGTAAATTATACCCTGTTTTACTTTTTTCTATATCTAAGCGTCTAACATAATTTCCCTGAGCATTAACTTCTATCTGCTCTATACCAGGTACACCTCTTAAATAACTATCATAAATTTTTTCAATTCCACTTATGCCAGCTAGATCATTACTAATAATTTTATCTTTATTAAAACTATCAAAATGATTAGATGTATAACCTAATATATGTGCATAGTAAGAACCTCTTCTATATTCTCTAATAGAATAAAATTCTATATTTACTCCTACTAACTTTGGTTTATTTACAGAAATAATAGACACTTCGTTCCAACTCAAATATCTTTTAAGAGGAATAGAAATATGACTTTTTTCTAGCTCCTTTAATTTACTATAGAAAATTTTAGTATCTTTATCACTAATATTAATTAAATTTTTAAGAGTATTGACTGTTAAATCAATGTCTTTTATAAGATGAGGATTCAAGTTAACTGTAAAAATTTTTCTATTATCAGCTATAATACCACCTTCGGAATCCATTACTTTTCCTCTAGTAGCCGCATGTAATACTAAGTCTATTCTATTTTTGTTTGCTAAGGTTTTATACTTTTGCCTATCAATTACCTGTAGCTTATATAGTCTGCTTATAATGACAGAGAATATTAATAATTTAAAACTTCCTAGTATAACAACTCTTCTAATTATTTTATTTTTTATTTTTTTTGCATTATACATTAACTAAATAGACATTTTCTTTAATAAAAATAATTGAAAAAATACAACTATAGGAGATATAACAATAGATACAAGAAATTGGAATATAAGATTATAATAATTATATAAATCAGGATAAAATAAACCCCTAAAAATATTATTAACTAATAACCAAATAATTAAACTTAGCCCTAAACATATAAATGTTATCATTAAATTAATTTCTCTATTGTATATTAACCTAATTATCATAATTCTAATAATTACCGCAGCTAAGCATGAAACTCCTAACATAGACCCATACAATACATCATTTATGATACCTATAACTATTGTAGGTATCCATCCTGTTAATTCTGGCTTATATAATATCCAAAATGTTAATGAAATAACTCCTAGCAGAGGTGCTATTTCTTCTAACCCGGTAGGCATAATAGGTGCAACTGACACAATACTTAATATTAAAATTATAAAAAAGGGCATTATTTTATAAGCATTTAATATAATATAAGAATATATATTCATGATACTTTTATCTATTATTCGTAGTATATAGAGTCAATAATAATATCAATACCTCTACTTTCTGGTTTCCAATCTATTACTTGTACATAGTTTAAATCATTCAAGTTTGAAAATGGTTCTATAATAATTTTACCCTCTAATTTAATTTTAATTGTTCCTATAAATAAGCCCGAAGGATACATATTACCCTCACCAGAACTATACACTTTATCACCCGACTTTAATGAGGATATATCTATATAATTTGATATTTCTAAAAAATTACTATTATTGCCTGATACAATAATTTTAATATTTTTATTTGGCACAAAAGCTGGAATTTTAGTATTTATATCTGTTAATGCTATCACCCTAGATGAATTGTTACCTAATTCACTTATGTAACCTAATAAGTTATTATTATCTACAACTGGGCTTTTTATAGATATGTTATCTTTTTTTCCAGACATTAAAATTACAGACCTAATAAAAGAGGCGTTACTTTTAGAAATTATTTTAGTAGTAACGAATTTATAACTTATCTCATTTGGCAGGTTTAATAGTTTTTTTAATTCCTGGTTCTCCGCATATAATAATTGCATTTTATTAGAAATAATTTTTAAACTTTTATTTTCTTTAATTATCTCATTATTAATATTATAGGTATTATAAATATTATGAATATTTGCAATAGATTTATTAAATGTGTTTATTGGGGTATATATAGAATTAATTATATGACTTGAATAATCTATAATTTTTATTTTTATAGAATAATTAATATTTGGATACATATATGATGTAAATAATAATATGAATGCAAATGTTAGAGAAATTAAAGTTAAAATTTTATTATTAGTTGCTCTCTCTCTAATAATATTCTGTACTCTTTTAAAATTAGATAGACCTGTCATATTTTATTAACCCATTAAATAATTTTAATATGCTGTTCTCAATACCATTTTTAAATTTTTCATTTCATCTAAAACTTTGCCTGTACCTAAGGCAACACTTAATAATGTAT
>Ga0114998_10003071_pt1 | contig 12471 bp, 5 predicted proteins | sample ArcticOcean_MG_C_5_FD_87044 | JGI IMG/M metagenome (GOLD analysis project Ga0114998, IMG submission 87044) | Marine microbial communities from western Arctic Ocean - ArcticOcean_MG_CB4_138 | ecosystem: Environmental > Aquatic > Marine > Oceanic | place: Arctic Ocean: Canada Basin | collected...
AGAAGAAGAAGAAGAAAGTTTTTAATGTTCATATGCCCTTTATAGTTAAGTAACTCTTTAACAGTTCATTCACGCTCGAGAGCGCGAGACTACAAAACATGTCTCGACTAAGAATCCTGATTGGATCTTCCTCGTCCCCTCTCTCTGCATCACTGATACCCACTTTTTATTCCCTTCATTCTGATACTAATCATACTAATCATAAGGTGCCTTGAGCGAATACAATAAAGTACAATAAAGCGATAAACCCTAAATCCGTTACTAAACCCTAAACCCTACTTTTTATTCCCTATTACTCATAGCAGTAGTATACCTTGAACGAATACAATAAAGCGCTCTCGTTAAGACTACTACTGCTTTAAACCGACGAGCAAAAGTAAAAGCAAAAGCAAAAGAACTGAAACATAGTATAACACTGCGGGACAAGAAGAAGAAGAGGAAGAAGAATCGCGAGCAGAGCGATCTTTGGAAGATCACGAAAAAAAGACCGCGGCGAACAAACGAGAGTTTCAATGGAACAAAACGTGCAGAGAAACGAGAAACGAATGAAATGTTTAACGATCACGGTCTTGGGCGCCTCCGGTGACCTGGCGAGGAAGAAGACGTATCCAGCGTTGTTCTCGCTTTGGAAAAACGGGCACGTGCCTTATAATACGAGAATAGTCGGTTACGCGCGGTCGAAGATGAGCAAGGCGGATTTGAAGGAAAAAGTGGAACAGTTTTTGAAAGGCGCGGAGAAGCGCGACGTCGACCGGTTCATGGAGATTTGCGAGTACGTGCAAGGAGAGTACTCTGGGATGAGCGAAGGCCCGTCTTGTTTTCAAGAGTTGAACGAACGCATTGAAGAGATCGAGAGCGAGTTCGAGGAGACGTGTAACGCAGTAGCGGACGAAGACGTAGGAAGAGAAAAGGGACGAAAAGAGGTTGAGAGGAGAAAGGTTATCGGGAACAGGATTTTTTATCTCGCGCTGCCGCCAGTTGTGTATCCATCAGTGTGCTCGGAGATTCGTGCGAGTGCTATGGCGACTTCGAAAGGGAGTTGGACGAGGGTCGTCGTCGAGAAACCGTTTGGGAGAGATTTAGAGAGTTCTGAAAAGCTCAACGCGCAATTAGGGGCGTTGTTTAGCGAAGAGCAATTATATAGAATCGATCATTATTTAGGTAAAGAGCTCGTGCAGAATTTAGTCGTCATGAGATTTGCGAATAGGTTCATATCGCCTTTATGGAATAGAGATAACATCGCAAACGTGCAGATTATTTTTAAAGAGCCGTTCGGTACCGAGGGAAGAGGAGGATATTTCGACGATTACGGCATCATAAGAGACGTCATTCAGAATCATCTTTTACAAATCATGTGCCTAGTCGCTATGGAGAAACCGTGCTCGTTATCACCGGATGATATCAGAGACGAAAAATTGAAAGTGTTAAGATGCATCGCGCCAGTATCGACCGATAACGTCGTCGTCGGCCAATACTCATCCGGTCCTCACGGACAACCGGCTTATGTAGACGACCCTGGGGTTCCCGAAAATTCAACCGCGCCGACGTTTTGCACGTGCGTAATGTACGTCAAAAACGAACGATGGGACGGCGTTCCGTTTATCATCAAAGCCGGAAAAGCTCTAAACGAAGCGAAGTGCGAGATTCGCGTACAGTTCAAAGACGTCCCGGGTGATTTATTCGAGAGCAGGCGCGTGCACGGGAAACAAGCGAGGAACGAATTTGTCGTTCGTTTACAGCCAGATCCAACCATTTTCATGAAAATGACCGTGAAAGAACCTGGATTAGATATGAATTTAGCGCAAAGCGAATTAGAGCTCTTATATACGACCCGCTATCAACGAGTCGCCATCCCGGAAGCGTACGAGCGTTTGATCCTAGATTGCATGAACGGCGATCAACAGCATTTCGTCAGACGCGATGAACTCGTAGCCGCGTGGACAATTTTCACGCCGTTACTGAAATACATCGACGCCGGAGGAATGAAGCCGTTCCCTTACCCGTACGGCTCTCAAGGCCCTTACGAAGCGAACGCGCTCAGAGAACGCGTCGGTCATCAAACTAACGTCATCTCTCGCGACATCACTTGGGAAAAACATGGTCTCGGCTCGCACGATTTTTAGTTCCATCAGTAGTCAGTAGTCAGTAGTCAGTAGTCATCAGTAGAGATATCGCTTGCTATTGTAGTTATTACACGGCAAAAGTTTCTTCAAAACAAGGGCAGAGTTTGTCTGAAGGTTCACACGTGTCACAAAAGAGCTTCAAATCGATTAATTCTTTTATATGCGTACGTTTAAGAAATGAGCTTATCTCGCCTATCGCTCTCGTTTCCTGGTCTCGCGAGGAAGCTCTTCAAATCTGAACTGCTCGCGCGGTCGACGATTAAAACGTTCACAAATCAATTAACAACAGATTCGCATTCTCAGAACGAAGAAGAAAAAGAATTAAATGTGATAAAGTTCGAATCACAAAAACAGGGCGGGCTAATTTTAGAAGAAGAAGAAGAAGAAGAAGAACAGGGAGTAAGAGGAAGAGCAGGAGCAGAGGAATCTGCGCGGCAGAAGACTGAACGAGCCGAAGATATCGCGAAAACGATTTTCTCACAAAAATTCGTGAACGATTTGGACAGCGAGAGATTACTGGATATAACGCGTCGCCTTGGCGCTCGCGACGTTTATCGCATGATCGAACGAGCGATACCGGAAACTTTCCAGAAGAAGAAGAAGAACGAGATGAATTTAAGTAGGGCCGTGGTTGGGAAGTCGTTGAGTTGTTTTCACGTGAGTATGAGCGCGATGATCGCGAACGAGAGATTTCGAGACGCGTTTGAGTTATACGAACTGTTCGAACGCGAGTGCGAGAAGATTGCGCCCGACGTCGTGATGATATCTTTGGCCACGAGCGCGTTGAGGCGCTTTGAAACGGGATGCGACGATACGGCCGTCGAGCTGTTCGTCGAAAGAGCGAACGAGAAGTATTTGCAGAAGAGGAAGAATAAGAAAATAAACGCGAAGAAAGTGAACTTGTTGAGATATGAGAATGCCGGATTGTTGCCGCTCGATGTGATTTATGAAGACGATGATTACATAGCAGTGAATAAGACGAACGGTATGGCATCAGTTACAGATCCGAGCGTACCGAGTGTTTCCGAGTTTCTCATCGCTTTGAGAAAGGAACAATCGAAAGCGTTGTCGCTGAGCGATATCAATCGAGAGGAAAGAGGGGTGTGTCATAGATTAGATAAAGCGACGTCGGGCGTGATGTTATTAGCAAAACATAACGTCGCGCATTTAGAATTAGTGAGTTCGTTTTATAGGCGTAAAACGACTAAGAAATATCATGCTATTGCGACGGGAGTTTTATTATCGACAGATGGCACAATAGATTCAAAAGTTGAGAATCGCGAAGCGATTTCATCGTATAGAGTATTGGAAAAGTTAAAAAAAGGGCAAAGTAGTTTCATTGAAGTGGCCCCCAAAACGGGAAGAAAGCATCAAATAAGAGTGCATCTCTCCAGCATAGGACATCCTCTCCTGGGCGACGCTATGTATACTTCGATAAAGGCACGAGATAGAGAAACAAAAAGTATGACTCCGAATGGATTTTTTCTCCACGCGCATACTTTAGAACTGGAACACCCAATGTTGCGAGGCGAAAATAGATTAAAAATAGAGGCGCCTCTACCAAAGGCTTTCTTAGCGCAATTAGATAGATTACGTTGATTGTTTATTATTATATCAAGTTAAAATGCTATAATCTTTTTCTGAACTATTATTATAATATGGCAATGTATTATGAACGTCGATTTTGAGCGCTTCTTCGTCGTCTACATTCCGTAACCTGAGTTATCCATGGCACCGGCACCAGCATTTTCTTTTTCGCCTTCCGGAATCTCACAAACGACAACATCAGACGTCAAAAAGATCTTGGCGACTGAAACGGAGTTTTCTAAGCAGCATCTGATAACCTTTGTTGGGTCAATGATGCCGGACTTCATCAAGTCTTCAAATTTACCAGTGGCGGCGTTGAAACCATAATTTGGGTCGTTTTGAGCCAAAACTTTTTGAACCGTGACCGAACCGTTTACACCGGCGTTATACGCAACTAATCGCACGATGTACGACAAAGATCTCTTGATGATTTCAGCGCCTAATCGCTGTTCATCGTTGTCCAATGTTAATTTAATTTCATCTACAAACTGTCCGAGTTTCAAGAAGGTTGTACCACCACCAATAACGATGCCTTCTTCGACCGCAGCCTTTGTCGCGTTGAGAGCATCTTCAACTCTCAACTTCTTTTCTTTCAATTCTGTTTCGGTTTGCGCACCGACTTGGATGATGGCAACACCACCAGAAAGTCTCGCCGCGCGTTCAGATAATTTCTCCTTTTCGTATTCTGCTTCTTGGATTTCAATCAATCGGTTTATTTGCTTAACTCTCGCCTTGACTTCCAAATCAGTCGAGCCATCACCGACGATGGTACAAGATTCTTTACCGAGCGTAATTCTAGCCGCATTACCCAAAACTTCAGTACCGCACTTGTCAAGCGATAAGCCGAGTTCTTCTTTAACAACTGTACCGCCAGTCAAAATGGCAATATCTTCCAAGTATTGCGATTTTCTCTCGCCAAAACCGGGCGCCTTTAATGCGCAAACTTTCAACGCGCCACGAAGTTTGTTCACAACCAAAGTCGCCATAGCTTCTTGTTCAATATCTTCGGCGATGATCAAGAGCGGGAACGAATCTTTGATTGCGGCTTCGAGAATATTAATCATATCTCTCGCTGATGAAATTTTCTTTTCGACTAGGAGAACTTTGCACTGTTCATAATCGCAAATCATTCTTTCTTGGTCGGTGACGAAATACGGAGAGATAAAGCCTCTTTCGAATTGCATACCTTCGACGACGATCAAGTTGTTATCGACCGATCTAGCTTCCTCGAGCGTGATGACGCCTTTACGACCAACCTTGGCCATGGCCGCGGCGATCATTTCACCAACTTCCAAGTTTCCACCGGCAGAAACAGCCGCAACGCTCGCGAGCTCTTCATCAGCGACTTCTTTGGATAATTCTTTCAATTTCACAATCAACTTTGTGACTGTTTTTTCCATACCTCTAGTCAATTGAACTGGATTCGTACCAGCCATGACAACTTTCATGCCTTCAGTGATCATCGCGGCAGATAAAACTGTCGCTGATGTCGTACCATCCCCAGCCATGTCGTTCGTTTTTTGCGACGCTTGTCTTACCAGCTTCGCTCCAATGTTCTCGACTGGATCTTCCAACTCGACTTCCTTCGCGACGGTTACGCCATCGTTCACGATCTTTGGCGAACCAAACTTGGACTCTAAAACGACGTTTCTCCCTTTCGGTCCTAACGTCACACCGACTACGTGTGCGAGCTTATCGACACCTTTTTGCATCTTCTTCAACGCTAAGCCGTCTTGCGCGTTGAAGTATAAGTCCTTCGCCGCGTTGGAGACGGAAAGTTGTCCACGGCTTTTTGCCGAGCATTTCTTAGACGAGGACGAAGTCGTCGTAATTCTAGTCGAGCCAGCGATTGCCTGTCGTGATGTAATTATAACATGCAGTAATTAATTAATTCATTAATTAAAGAGAGAGAGAGAGAGAGAGAGAAGGTTAAGTTATATTCATATTATTTAAGCAAAACAACGAAGGAAAAGTTTGTTATCCATTTCCTTCGTAAAAGCTCCAGGTTTTCATTCGCGCGCTTAATTGATCAATTTACACCACTCTCGATAATCATCGCTCTAAAACACGAACAAACCGTACTCGGATACTATTAATTTCGCTTATTTATACCCTTTGAATACCCTTTGTTCATTCGCGAGCGCGGCTATTGCGTGCTTCTCCGCCCCGCCGTCATGTCTTTGCGCGAATTTCGCATTCTATTCTTAAGCGCCTTTCGGCGCTCAAGAGACGTACTAAACCGAGCTCGAGCTAATTAAAAAACAAACAAACGAATCATAAAATCGTGTACAGATATATGCGTACCAAGCGACTAGTGAATGAATTAATTGCAAACATTTTCGCGACCGTGTGCGTGCGTAGTTATAAATTTATGTAGAAGAAGAACAAATTTTTAAGAACTTCGAGAAGAAGGAAGTTTCTTAATTCTTATTCTTTTGGAAAATACAAAAAAAATACGAAGGCAGATGCCGCGCGGTTAAATTTTCCAGACGAAGACTTCGCCGGCGGAACCGCACGAGACTAAGCGAAACGAATCGGCATCTAAAGAGAAGGACAATTTATTGACCCTTCCTGGATGTGCGTAGGCCCCGATTGCGATAAGTTTCGATGCTTCGGTTGATAACGAGCAGTCGTATAGTTTAATAACTGGCTCGGTCTCGCTCTTGTTCACGCAGGCGAGAAAGGTCTGCGTAGAACGTGCGGCGGAAATTATCGCAGCAGAGGTGAGCTCGGACGTTTCGTGAGAATCGATTTCATGAACCGGTTCGCCAGTCGTTAAGCTCCACCAAACGATTTTGTTCGAGACGGTTAAGACGACGTCGTCGTCTAAAGGGTGAAACATCGCTGATTTTACAAACGCGCTTAATTTGAGCATGCGGAGACGAGAACAACGCTTTAAATCCCAGATAATGCACGCTAAATCGTCCGATGCCGTTGCACAGGTGTCTTCGCTGTTTGAAAATTGGACGCTGTTTATTTGAGCGCGATGCTCTTTCATCGATGCTTTCAACGAAGAAGAGGAGTACGATTTGCCTCCTGAAGGGAATACCCACACACGAATGGCGCCGTCTCGGCCGCCAGTTAATAAAGTCTCGCCATTTCTTGAAATATCTAACGCCGATACACCGGTTGGGTGGCAATCTTCGATCGTTGCGAGTAAAGTTCCAGATTGCGGAGAATGGAAGCGAATGGCGCCATCACTCCAACCAGATATAACAGAACAACCATCAGGCGCAAATACGACGTTTTTTGCAGTCGGACCACTATTACCGATTGAGATTCGCGAAAGCTCTGCGCATCCTTGTGTTTTCCAAATTCGAATTTCAGTACCAGCACATGTGGCAAAAAGTCCATCGCAGTTTCTTGGAAACGCGATATCGTTCACTGGAGCGTCGTGAGCACATAATAACACAGACGAAGACGAGCTCTCGATACTACTTCTACTACTACTATTCAGTTTAGCCGCAGAAACGATCGATAGTTTCTTCTCCGATTTAGGCGTAATCTTTCCGTTGCCGTATAATATATCTGAATCATCGCGCGTCAAGTTGAATAACTCAACGTCGCACTTTCTCGTGCCAACAAATACGTTATGCGTTGCAACTATAGCGTCTGCGTTTTCTCTCGCCGCGCGTTGACGTCTTTTAATCGTCGCATTCGATGGCGGAACTTGTTTAATATTTTTATCCCGAAGCGGTTTCTTCTTTCTTTCTTCGCTCTGATCAATATTCAAATCGTCATAAAAGTTACTCTCGTCATCGCTAGCTTCTTCTAAATTTATTTTTCGAACGACAATCGACGATACTACTCCATTCACGAGAACTTTTCCACCACCTTTCTGTTCGTCCAAAGATGAAGAATCGAGCATATTAACACTACCATTTCCACCAACTAAGAGTAAATTTTTTTTAGGCACAAGCGCTAAAGACGTGATTCCCCCAGGCGCTTTATACTCGCTCTTCCTCTTAAACAACCTATCGCCTTCGAGAGAAACTTTCAACACGTCTCCAGTCCTTGTTCCTAAATATACATACTCATCGTTCATATCGACTACGATGTTCGTAATATCTCTCCTAATTTGTCCAAGCCTACAGCTGTCACTACTAATCGATCGTTTTATGCCGTCAAATTTCCACACCACGACGCCGCTCTCGAGAGCGCCCGCCGTTATTAAGCACGAACTCTCTCTATTCATAAACGCAACAGTCGTCGCCCCAAAAGTAGGTCTACCACACAACGCCTTCCCTTCTTTAGCCGACGCTACGTCATCGATGCTCCATAACACGAGATTATAGTTATCGCTCGCAGCGCCAATCGATGCCAAAAATTTCGAACACGGCGAAAACGCTACATTTTTCACTTCGCCTTTATGCAACTTACAATTTGATTTAATTTCTTTCGTCGACGTTGACCAAACTCGAATGCCGGCTATTGCTGAAGATACGCTGACTTTCACGCCACAGGCTACAAATTTTCCGCACGGCGATGTCGCAGTACACGTGATTTCGCCATCTGCGCGTAGAAATCGAGTCTGTAGTCGTTCTCCTTCATCGTCGTCTTTGTGAGTTTGGTCAATATTTTTATGATCAGGAGTTTTAATGAGTCCTTTAAGTTTTCTTAGAACGATCGAGTTTCCGAGAGGGTGTAAGAGCAAAGAGTCGCACGATGATTGGATACCGAAACCGGCGAAACCTTGCGCGGTTTCTAGAACGAGTTCTTTTGGCGCAAAGTCGTCCGCGAGAGTGAACTCTTGCGACGGCGAAGACATTGTACTCTTGCGACGGCGAAATTTTATGTGGACATTTTCAGTCCATCAAACGTGTATTTTTAGAAAATTTGACTTTACCAGTAGTTGTTATTATAATTTATTACAAAGTCAAGCCCGTTTCCATTGCCTCGGCTTCTTCGTCTATTTGTTCTTCATCTTCACCTTCATCCGCTTGCACTTCTTCTACTTCGTTAGCAGCAGCTTCGGCACTAAGACGCTCTTTAGTCTTACTAATGAAAACGGTAAGCGTGTCGAGAAACGTTTTGCCGCTAAACGCGATCAAACTGTTAGAGAGTTTTCCACGTTTACCCTCCAACGTCGCGCGCCAATTTTCTCTTCGTTCGTCGTATCCTGGGTGTTTCCAAATAGTATGGTCCTCATCGAATTCGTCTTTTAACTGCTCATTTTCGCGATCTTTTTCACCAAACATCTTCTCGCGAAGCGCTTCCTCTGACACGGACTTTTCCTCTTTCCCATTCGCAAGATCTGCAATGATTTCACGACGTCTCTGTTCTATGGCATCATTTAGAACATCTTCGGGTAACATTTTCGCTAGCTTTGATCGTGCCAACTTCCACGATCTCATATCGCGATTTAGGTGCTTCAAAACGAGCTGCTCCAATCTTGCTTTATTCAATTCCGGCGGAGCGGGATTTGTAAACTCTTGTTGTTCTTCATCGAGGGCGAACTGCTCTTTTTCATATTCATGAAGCTTCTCGTCGATGAACAACAACTCCTTCGCGAGTTCACTTTCGTTGCGAGAAATTCTTGTAAACTCCGATTTCCGAGTTTTCCAATCAATATCTTTACCGATTTTGTCTGGAATATCAGAGACTTCAATTAAAACAGAACCGACGATTTTCCGAGCCGATACGTTCGTGTGGTATCCATCGAACGCTTGATATGCAAGCTGGAACTCCTTTTCAAAACCCATTTCAAGCTTCTTATCTTTATTTGTCGCGCGTTTCGTGCCAGGCGAAAGAACCAACTCTTGCGGCGCTTCGGCTTTAGTTTCAACTTTCTTCTGCCGAACAGGGCGAGCGCCCGCTTTTTCTCTCTCAAGACGTTCGAACTCAATAGCCGCTATTCTGTTCTTCTCCTCTTCTTCAAACTTTTTCTTCGAAGCAATTCTTTCAAACGCTTCTTCGATTATATCTGATTTTTTTTTCAAATGTGTCAAAAGGCCGAGCTCGCGTTCACCCTTCGAATTCAAAGAAACTATTAAAGAGTCTATTTGTTCTTGCGTATTGTAACATCCCCAAGAACCACCAAACGATTGAACATAAACAGCGTCTGTTCGGCCCCCGACACCAAACCAATACGTTGACATGTTTCTGTCTCTTCCAAGCGCTCGAACGCGAACTCGTACCATGTCATCTTCAGCTTGGTAGCGTTCGAGTGTCTCTTGCCATCGTCGTTCGCGTACGGCATCACCATCGGGACCGTTCATACGTTCAATGCGTTCTAATCGTTTACGATCACGTTCTCGTTTCAACAGTTCTGCTTCATAAGCTCTTCTATCATTATCAATGTTACGTTGTGCTTCGTCTCGATTTGACTTCCATTCTAGAAAGGCTTGACGATCCATTTCGTCACCAGTGTATTTTTGAAATTCATCCGGTAAAGCGAACTTTGCGTCTAGATCTTCGTCATCGTCATCGCCGTTATCATCATCTTCATATAGTTTTTGTGGTATATCTGTTCCAGCCTCTCGTGCTATTCGTTGCAACTCTTGCAACTGTGCTTTTTTCGCTAAAGCTTCTTCGCGTTGTAATCGTTTTTTTTCTTTTTCTTTTTCATCTCGCATTTTTTGCAATTTACTTCGTTTCGCATTCTCTTCGAAACGTTCGGATTTATATACCGCAGCTTGTTGTATGCGTGCGTTCATTTCATCATGACACGGATCACAATTGAGAGCTATATCGGCTAACGCTCGCAGAAGCATCAAATGTTGCTGAATCGTAAGGAGATTAATCTGAGCACCGTTGGTGGCTAAATCGTTTACAATTTCCATCGCTAGTTTCCCGTGAGCCGCTTCGCCACCTAACGATAACAATTTTACGATTACTTGCGGCCAGACAATATTGTCGTTAACTCGACGAAGTCTAGCAACACCGCGCCCTTCACCAGACGCGCTTTCGCTCAAAGCGCCGTTCAAAAGCGCTCTGTAGAGGACATAGAGCGAAGCTTTGTCTTCGGATTCTAAACACTCACGAACTTCTTTGTACGTCTTCAAAGTAGGTGCACCTAACGCTTCGCTGAAGATTGCCAGGAACTCTGCTAACGCGCCTTCGTCGGCTAAAATTTGTCCATTCTCAACCGCAGTCAGTTTCGGTAACGGTCGAATAAGAGAAGAAAGCTCAATTCCCTTTTCCTTTGCCTCAGCCTCTAGCTCTTTCTTTAACTCGTCATCATCTATTGGATACCTCGCTTCTTTGATCTTTTGAAGCCTCTCCGCTTCTTTTGCAGCTTCTTTATCTGCTTTAGCCTTTGCCAGATCTTGAACTTTCGCTTCCGTTTGGAATTTTTTTGCTCGAAGTTTTTCTTCTCCAATGCGAACGCGTTCTTCCTCGGCCTCATTGCGAGCGAGCTTTTTTAATTTCTCGCGATCTGGAACGGTTTCCGCGCTTTCGCACTTTGCTCTCTCTATGTGTAAAAATATCTTTTCAAACTCTTGCAACTTTCCGATATGGTCAAAATCGTCCAAATCTACCTCCGCGATGATGATTTGTTTTCGCAACTTTAAAGCCTTACAAACGTCTTCACACGCTGAGACGTGAGTTTGCCCCTTCTCGATTTGTAAAGTTGCGTTTGTCACCTGCGATTTCATCTTCTTTGGGTCAATTTTTAAAGGCTTTGCTTCTCGCATTTCTCTCCTTCGCTTTTCAACGTACGCGTCTCTGGCGAGTCGAATCGTTTGCTCTGCCGTTTCTTTTCCTTTTCTCCACTTTGATAACGCGTTTCGTTCGTTCTTATCACCAGTGAATCGCACGAACTTTTTTGGTAACGCCTCGCTCGGACACTCGGCTTCTTTCATGAATTGTTGAGGCGTCTTGAGCTTTTGAATCTTTTGTTTCTTTGAGGGATTTTTGGCATCAGCCTCGGCCTTTTTCAACTCTTTCAACGTACTTTTCCAATGTTCTACGCGTTCTTTCGCTTTACTGAGGTCTCTCGTCGCTCTGGAAATCCTGTTTTGACCGGCTTTCATTACGGCTTTCATCTTCTCTTCTGATTCTTCTTTTTGGTTGTTCTCGTCGTTGACGTGGTCGTTATCGCTCGTCTTCTTTTGACCGCCAACGCTTGACAACGATGAAGTTTTCACTAAAGCGGCTATTTTCTGAATCAATTCGTTACTCGACGCGTTTGCATCGATAGTTAAATTACTCCTCGCTTTCGCCTTAGCACTACTTCCTAAACCACTACTTTTCTTACCACCACTACCTGTACCAGCACCACCATTATTTGCTGTCGACTTCGCTTTTACTTCCATTCCAACGAAACATCGTAACGTCCACTTATTCACAATTTTCCCACTCTTCGGCTTCACTCGCACGAACGTCACGTCGTGCGACATCCCGCTCGCTAAAACCTCCTTCGATTTCCCTAAACACCTCCCTTCGCTTAATCCTTGTTCCCATAACTCGTTCGTATCTCTCATCTCCGGCCACGCTTTCTCGAGCATCTCGTACGCCTCTCGCTTCAAAGTCCCCTTTTTGAACCTCTCTCGGTCCTCGTCTCTGTCGAAATTCGATTCGTCCAAGAACGTCGTCGCACGCGTCGTTTGAGCGGCAGTATTGATATCATCAGCGCCTCTTTTAGTCGCAGCAGCGCTAGCAGCAGTGGCATCGGTACCGTTGCCTCGTTCTTCATCATCGCTCGCATCACCGCAATCATCATCTTTATCTTCTTCTTCTTCTTCTTCTTCATCGTCTTTCTCTCCGTCTTTGTCGCAATCCTGGCAGAACCAACCCGTTGGATGACTCCTTTTCGTTG
>Ga0114998_10003072_pt1 | contig 12471 bp, 13 predicted proteins | sample ArcticOcean_MG_C_5_FD_87044 | JGI IMG/M metagenome (GOLD analysis project Ga0114998, IMG submission 87044) | Marine microbial communities from western Arctic Ocean - ArcticOcean_MG_CB4_138 | ecosystem: Environmental > Aquatic > Marine > Oceanic | place: Arctic Ocean: Canada Basin | collected...
AAATCTCTATTTGCTTACTCCCATAATTCACACTCAGCAGAGTTTCTCCACGCTCACCTGTCCAGAACCACGGTTTGATACGCACTGGCACTTCCTTGACAATGCGCTCACCTGTGTTGATGTCAGTAAAGCTTCTTAGTCGCTTGGGCGCGTAGTGCACGCCACTTTGCAATGCCGTTGCCAGTGCACGCTGCTCACCCAGTTTCAGCAGCAGCTTGTTGCGCCGCTTAGCCACATCAGGCAGTGTGCGCGCTTTGCGTGCTGCAGTGAGTTTGAGTGTGTTTATTATTGATGTCATGTGCTTTCTCCTTTGAAGTTGTGTAAGCACTGGTCAATCTATAGCCGTCGTCTAGCCAGTCAACCTAAGACTTTGAAACGGTGCTGCTCGGTTGGTTTCTCTGCGTTATGGTTTCAGTGCATCACTCATCTGCTGCTGTGCTTTGCGTACTGACTGCTGCGCACGTTCGCGCTTGACTTGAGCTTGTGTCAATTTGATTTGTTGACGCAGAGTTTCCAAGCGCTGTTGCGCTGGTGTTTTCACTGCTGCAGTTTTAAGTTGTTGCTCATCAATGAACTCCGCCGCACGCACTACAACCACCCCATGCTGATTGCTGGCAAGTTCACAGCACAGTCCCGCTGATAAGCAGTTGTGGCGATAGCTCTGGCTATGAGACGCTGCACTGTGATGCTTGCACTGTTGATGTTGTTGGTTCTAGCAGCTACTTCATCGGCGAGTAGTTTCAGTATCCCTTCAATGGGTTTGCGTGTCTGCCCAAGTGTTTGTCTGTGTTCCATGGTTTCAGCTAGGTGCAGCAGTGCAGCAGTTGATAGTTGCAACCCCTGACTTTGGATGCTGCAGTAGTAGTTCTCGCTCATGCCGCAATCACGGCTAAACGTTCTGGTGGTGGTGTTTGGTAGCACTTGGCATACCTGCTGATAAAGTCTCTGTTCAAAAGTCATAGTTCCCCTTTGTATAAAAGTATTTATGCAATCGGTGGTACTGGTGCAATAACACATGCGTCTGCTAACGCAGCACGCAAACTTCGTTGAGCTCTTTGATTGCTTCGCAACCCAATCGCCATCAACTCGTTTATTGCTCTAGCATCATCACGGTTCGACAACATCTTCAACTACTAAATGATTGTCATCAACTACTGGTTTACTGATGAACTTAAATACTCATTCAATAAGCAACTCGGCATGCCAAGCGTCTCTCGACGCTTGACTGTTTGGTATTCAATGAAGTTTCCAGCACTACATATACACAACCAGACTGAACTGGGAAGGCAGGTTTTGCGATCATCCTTTTATGTGCGTGTCCTTACGCAAGTGCAGAGCAGTCTATGTAGCGACTATCGCTTGCACTTTGTGGGGTATCTGTTCTCGAAACAGACTTGGCATCCCACTCACAATTTGCAGCAAGCACTCTTGACTCACTGCAACATAACTATTACATCATCGCAAATGACGAGTATTTGTCATTTGAAGAATCCTTAACGGGTAGTGCGATGAAGACGCTCAACAGGTAGAGCGGTATTTGCTTGCCGTTACACACCCAAGTAGAACGGAATTGCAGTGCATGTTTTTTCTATTTGGCTGCACCAACCTTAGCCCTGTCTATAGCAACTGTTTAAGCTGCTTAAGTTATTTATGTCAGACGCAGGAAAACTGTATTTTTAACGCCTATTTTGACTGCGAACAACAGCTACGAGTTCCCATTATTAAGTCTGCAGTCGCACCGCTTACCAGTCAACCGAAACAGCGTAAATCAATCGTTTTTTTGCTACAGAAGGAAACCAAAGCTTATTAAACATAGTGCTGGTAATGATTGATTAGTTTGAAATCATTGGCGAATTGAAGTCACCAATAATCGGTTGCTCTACCTGAACAAAGACAACACACTGTGCTGCATGTTTTCATTGATTAGGAGCTCTAAATGTCCCAAGCCAAAGTTCTGGATGACAGGGAAATTCGCAAAGTACTGCTGTACTGCACTGCGCACAAACACGCTGCGCGCAACAAAACCATGTTTTTGATGACACATCTGGCTGGTATGCGTGTTGGTGAAGTTGCAGCACTGCGCTTGGCTGATGTACTGCACACAGACGGCAGCATCAAATCCCAAGTACGTTTGACAGCGCAGCAAACTAAGGGTGCACATGCACGCACGGTTTTACTACCCAAGCGTTTGCAAGATAATATTTTGCAGTACCTGCATCAAGAGCTTGGTGATGAGCTCAAACGCGCGTCAGTGCTGGAAACAAAGTTTGCAGCGTACGCACTGTTTCCCACACAAAAAAACCCTAAGCGCGGGTTTTCGCCAAGCACGTTAAGTCAATACTTTCATTACCTGTACAAAGCAGCTGGTGTTGTTGGTGCAAGCAGTCACAGCGGAAGACGCAGCTTCATCACCGGATTAGCTGACAAAGGTGTTGGTGTTCGTGTGTTGATGGAACTTGCAGGACACCGCAGTCCCAGTGTTACTCTCCGTTACATCGACGCTAGTCCCGCTGTGTTGCGTGCTGCTGTGGAACTTGTTTAAGCTAGGTATTTGTTGCAGAAGTTTTGCGCACTTTTATTTTCTTCTGCAGCTGTGTAACTGTGTAATCAATCAGGTTTTGCTTGCTCTTGTGCGAAGGCATCGTAGGGCATGTGACTACAAGTGCATTACTCTGTCCACCCCCGTGCTGTGGTTTTCTTGCATTGATGTGCAGCGCTACTGTACGCAACCATGCATCAACATCTTTATCGTCTAACGATAAGCCAAAGTTACTTGTGCCGTAGCAGTACTTGTACCAAGGGTCATACTCCGGCATCGTTTCCAAATACTGGTAGGTTCTGATGTCCTGCTCCAGCTCAAAGATGCGAAACTTCTGCTTGCGTATCGCTTCACGCAGCTCTGCAAGTGTTAATTTCTTTGCCATCCCTACGCTCTACACTATTTTGCAGCTTTGGTTCGTGTCTTCTTAGGTTGGTTTGGATCGGCTGGTTTGCGCTTTGGCGTTTCTAACTGCTTGACTTCAAGGCGTTTTATACCAACTGCAGCACCAAGAGTTGCCAGTATCACAGTTGCATCGATGTCACTGACACGCTTTTGTATTGCTGCAAAGTCTGCAACCATGTTGGTTGCACTGATCAACTCGTTAATTTCTTCTGCGTAAGCACGCTTCTCTAATTCCGCTAAGCGCTCTTTGGCTTGTGCAAGCTGCTGCTTGAGTTCTGTGCTGGTTTTTGGTGTGCTTGGTTTGCGTGTTGCCATTGTCGTTACTCTGTTTCAGTTGATTGATGACAGTTGATAACTGCTGCATTGCGCAGCGCCAGTTTAATCATAACTTAGACAACTAAATTTGAGTAGATAAATGTTGACGCAATACACACGCGCAACAAAAAACCCCACCGTGTTGCCACAGTGGGGTTTTAGAATCTCTAAATCTCTAACTGGCAGATGCCAGCGTTAGATTAGAAAGTTGTCTTCAGACGCAAACGTGTGAAGGTGTTTGCTACGGCGCCAGTTGACTGTGTCTTCATTGAAGACAAGTTCAAAGCTGTGCGCTTGCTCATAGCGTAGTTGATACCCAAATCGGTACCAGTTATCTTTGTAGCTGCACCGTCGTCTTTGTTGGTTGAACGAGCCAAGCTCACAGTAACTGCGCCAAACGGAGCTGAAATACCCATGATGGTTTGCTTGTTGTCAACGCCTGTACCAGCGTACTGCTTGGTTTGTGTACCGTAGCCAACTTTAGCAACGCCCAAGTCGTAGGAGAAAGACAAACGTTGACGTGAGTCTTTCTGAGCTGCCAAAACTTGAGCTGCTGTAAGACCTTTAACGGCTGCAGCTAAAACTGTTGAACCGGCAGCACAAGCTGTGCCGTAAGCAGCTGTTGCAGTAGTACCACCAAGAACACAAAAGGAATTTCTAGCTGTTGCATCAGCAGCAGCAGCATAACCAGAGAAGGTGGTGTTATCGAAAGAAACACTCAAAGGACCTGCTGAGTAACTAACACCCACACCAGCGGATTGGACTGCACCATCGCCTGCACCCAAGCCAACTTCAGCTGTGTTGATGGAAACTTTTAAGCCCTTCATCAATTCAGGTGATGTGTACTGAATCATGTCAACACCTGCATCGCCGTCAAGCATTCCATTGCTGTCCAAGCCACGACCAACGCCACCAGCGCCGCCGAGACCCAAAATACCGTTAGAAGCATTGAGGGAACCCATCAAGACTGTACCGAATGAACCGCTCAGAGTCATTGTTGTGTTCTCTGCAGCGACAGACTGGCGACCCTTGAGGTCAACAGTGTGCGCAACTGACAGAGTCATGCCGCCACCCAGGTCGTCTGTTGCAGCGATTGTGATGCTGCCGTCAGTTTGAGCCATACCGGCAGTGGTGGCTTGTGCTGGTGCAACACCGTTGACTTTGGCGCCTACTGTTTTGTCAGAGATGTAAGCAAAACCAGCTTCGCCAGACATTGTTACCTGAGCCATTGCGGTGCTTGTGACTGCCACTGCAGCCAGAGCAGCTACGGTGACTGGTGAACAGGTTGGTGCAACGCTAGCAGGCTGCCAGTAAAGTTTTTTTAAGGGTATGAACAATGAATTGAGATGACTAAACAGGAGACGTATTGACAGGTATATTGCCAACACTGATAGCTTCTATGGACGACTTGGCCCGCAACCACAACGACGTATTGGCGCAGTCTGCAGACGGTCCGGTGGCTGTGGTGGTCAACAACCGCCCAGTTTTTTATGTGATGTCGCCGCAGGCCATGCAAGCAATTCTGTTGCGTGGTTTGCTGACTGGTGGCGAGAGCCACAACGCCACAATTGGGACACTTGTACAGGCACGTCCGGCAACGGGTATCGACACGTCAGCTGTGCTGACAGTGGATGTCACTGAAAAAAAACGTGCGAAATCGGCACCATCTAAGCGTGCACACAACGCGGTATTTTCAGCAGCGCGAGATGGCGGTGGTACCGGGCGCGGGGCTTTGGACAAGTTCCACTTGCAAGCAGACTTTGAGGCCTTGGCTGACGATTTGCTTGCCTTTGAACGCAGGCGCGTGGCGCGCGGTGAGTTGTCCAATGCATCTGTCGCCATCTTGCGCCAACGCTTGGATTTGCATATTTTGCCGGTGCTCAAAAAGGTTCGCCCCAACGAGGTGACCTGCAACACGCTTGATGATGTTGTGGACAGACTGGGTGCAGCTGGGTTGTCGGCGACCACTGTCTCGCAATACATGGTGGCGGTGCGCAAGTTGTTAAAAATTGCAGTCCGTCGTGGGTTGCTGCTGGAAATACCAGAATTCCCCAAGGTACTGACCAAAAACAAGCCCCGGTCTATGTTCAGTGTGCGCGACTACCGCAAGCTGATCGTCACAGCCAGACAGTTGTCTACCGATAGGCGCAGTGCGCCACAAGTCAAGGTAGAAGGCGGAACCAGAGAGCGGTTTTGGGTGCCCACCAAATACCTGCAATTGCCACCAGACATGGCGTGGGTCATTGCCTTCATGGTGAACAGTTTTGTTCGGCCATCAGACATACGCCAGCTGCGCAACAAACACGTCGAAGTGGTGCGTGGCGCACACAATTACCTTCGTCTCAACCTGCCTGAAAGCAAGCGCCACGACAAACCCATAGTGACCATGCGTCCAGCCGTTAGGGTGTTTGAACAAGCGCTTGGTCGCGCTCAGGCCACGGGCCACGGCGGGCCGGATGATTACGTGTTTTTGCCTGAGTTGCGCGACCGCCAGCAGGCGCTGTCCATACTGGGGTTTTGGTTCAAGTGGGTGCTGCGCGAGGCGGGCATGGAAGAGGTTGATCACCTGGACCGCAAACGCACGCTGTACAGCCTGAGGCACACCGCCATCATGTACAGGCTGCTGTACGGGCAAGGCATTGACACCCTGACGCTGGCACGCAATGCGCGCACATCGGTACAAATGATCGAGCGCTTTTATGCCTCAAGCCTGACAGGCGAAATGAATGTAGGCATGTTGCACAGCAAGCGCAGTGGAGCCGGCACGCGCTAAATGGCCATAGCCGTGACAGGCACGGCTATGACATGGCATTGAAGTTCAGCGCAGGACAGGGCGAGATGTCGGTACCAACCCAACACCAAGCCACCCTCCCTGTTTACAGACCAGCAGCGGCCTTGAGCAGAGCGGCCTTGTCGGTGCGCTCCCAGGTGAAGTCAGGCTCGTCGCGGCCAAAGTGGCCGTAGGCGGCGGTTTTGCAGTAAATGGGTCGCAGCAAATCGAGCATGTGAATAATGCCTTTGGGTCGCAGGTCAAAGTGCTCGAGTACCAGCTTGGCCAGTTGGTCGTCGGGGATGACGCCAGTGCCTTCGGTGTACACCGTCACATTCATGGGCCTGGCCACACCAATGGCGTAGGCCACTTGAATTTGGCACTGACGGGCAAGTCCGGCAGCCACGATGTTTTTGGCCACATAGCGCGCCGCATAGGCTGCAGAGCGGTCTACTTTGGTGGGGTCTTTACCGCTGAATGCGCCGCCGCCGTGTGGGCATGCGCCGCCGTAGGTATCAACAATGATTTTTCGCCCTGTCAAGCCGCAGTCGCCCTGAGGTCCGCCAATGACAAAGCGCCCGGTTGGGTTGATCAGGTACTTGGTGTCAGCAGTGATCCACTCTGACGGCAACACGGGCTTGATGAGCTCTTCGATGATGGCTTCGGTGAACGAGGCTTTCATCTTCGTGCTGGATTCACCTTGGTCAGGGCTGTGCTGGGTAGACAAGACCACGGTGTCAATGCTGTGCGGCTTGCCGTCAACATAGCGCATGGTGACTTGGCTTTTGGCGTCAGGTCGTAAAAAAGGCATGCGCCCGTCTTTGCGCAGTTGCGCTTGGCGCTCTACCAGACGGTGTGCGTAGTAAATGGGCGCTGGCATCAGCTCTGGTGTCTCGTCGCAGGCGTAGCCAAACATCAGACCCTGGTCACCGGCGCCAATGTTGAGGTAGTCGTCGCTGGCGCGGTCTACACCTTGGGCAATGTCATTGGACTGCTTGTCGTAGCACACCATGACGGCGCAGCCTTTGTAGTCAATCCCGAAGTCGGTGTTGTCGTAGCCAATGCGTTGCAATGTGTCACGTGCAACTTGTATGTAGTCCACGTGGGCATTGGCAGAGATTTCGCCTGCCAATACAACCAAGCCGGTGTTGGTGAGCGTTTCAGCTGCGACGCGTGCAACAGGGTCTTGTTCGAGAATGGCGTCAAGGATGGCGTCGGATATTTGATCGGCTACCTTGTCGGGGTGGCCCTCAGAAACTGACTCAGATGTGAAAAGAAAATCGGTAGACATATAAACTCCTGTCATAGCAAAGGGTGGTTCGGCGTTGCCGAGAACCCTGTAGCCGGAGTTCGGCGAACGCTTTAGCGGCATTTATGAATCGCCCCACAAGTTGTTCAGTAACTCGGCGATACTTTAATTATAGCTACTGGACCCACATGCTGTGTTAACCCAACTCGTTTTACGCTTATTTACGCTGGCATCGCACCTGCCTTTGTGGCTGCTTCATGCTGGCGGCTCATTGCTGGGCGTGTTGTTGTGGGTGTTTGACAGCGGCCACAGACGCCGGTTGATGGCCAATACGACATTGGCTGGGCTTGGTTTTTCACACAAGTTGCTGGCAACCTTTCATGCGGGACGCATGGTGGCGGAGTTGCCACGCCTGTGGTGCGGTAAGCCCGTTCCAATGTACTGGAATGGGTTGGATATATTGCGTGACAGCGTGCAACCAGGCCACAGTGTGGTGTTGCTCACACCACACATGGGCTGTTTTGAAATCAATGCCAAAGCCTACGCGCAGGTGTTTGCGCACGCTGGTTTGGCCGATGCTGCCAAGCCCATGACGGTGTTGTTTCGCCCATCACGCCAAGCAGGTTTGCAAGACTTGGTGCGCAGCGCGCGGGAAGGAGAGGGCTTGTACGCAGCGCCAACCAACACATCTGGCGTCAAGCAGCTTATTCGCGCGTTGAACAACAAAGAGGCAGTCGGCCTGTTGCCCGACCAAGTACCACCCAACGGGATGGGTGCGTGGTGTACTTTTTTGGGTCAACCCGCGTACACCATGACATTGGCAGCCAAGCTCGCCCAACAAGCAGACCATGTGTTGTTGATGTGGGGCGAGCGCTTGCCGGCTGGGCGAGGCTTCACAGTGCACGTGATGCGCCCCCCCACAGCGTTGCCTAAAGACACAACGGCGGCGGCACAAACGCTGAACGACTGGGTAGAGCACGTCATTCAACAAGCGCCAGAGCAGTACATGTGGGGTTACGACAGGTTCAAGCAGCCTAGGGGTTGATGGCGTGACTGCAGGTGCGGCTTCGGCGTGACACACGGCATGCCACGTCTAGGTGCGTTTGACAGGTCTGTACAGATGGTCAGCGAGAACGGGTATGGCGCTGTTAATGAGCCAACAATCGTTGTAGATTCTCTATAACCAAACGTGGTTGTTCATGCACCAACCAGTGGCTTGCGTTGGTGATGGTTTGCAGCTTGAGCTTGGTGACATGCTGGTCAAGGCCTTGAAGCAAGCCTGGTAACAGTGCGCGGTCCTGAAGGCCCCACAGCACGGTGGTGGGCACGTTAACGTGCGTCAGTGCGTCCGGAATAACAAGGGTGTTGATGGCGTCGGTTGGCGCTAATGCTGGACGCAAAGGGGAGGCCCGGTAATAGTTGCACCCCCCTGTTAAGCCCTTTGACCAGACCTCTCTGTATTGCTGTTTGACAGTCTCTGTGAGCCATGCGGGCGCTTGGCCTTGTGTGTCGTTGAACAAAGGCCACAATTTGGCAAAGTCGTTGGCGCTGAGCCTGAGCTCAGCGTCCTCGCGCACCAAGTAATTCATGTAGGCACTGGCCGCTTGTTGGGCAGGACTGCTGCGCAAATCGCGTAAAAAAGTAGTGGGGTGTGGTGCGTTGATGATGAACAAACGCTGCATCAATTCAGGCCTTGTCGCGGCTAGGTTCCATGCAACGGCGCCGCCCCAGTCGTGGGCCACCAATGCGGCCAGCGGGCCATGGCTGTAATGTGCAATGAGACAGGCCAAGTCGTCGACCAGGTATTTTGGTTTGTAGGCGTCAATGTTGTTGGGAGAGTCTGAGTCGCCAAAGCCGCGCAGATTGGGGGCAATGCAGGTGTAGCCACCGTTGGCTGGCTGCGCAAAATGCGCCATCAAGCCATCCCATACAAATGCGGCCTCTGGAAAGCCGTGCACAAACATCAGCAACTTGGTTGTTGGGGTGTCTGGTGGTGCGTTGGCGGTCGTGTTTGCAGCTGAACCAACGCCGTCATCAGACGCCACAGGCGGGCGGCATACGCGCATTTGCAAGGTGGTGCCGTTGGCCAGCGTCACCCGTTCGTGGTGAATGGGCGCCAAGGCGTCGTTGGGGGTGTCGGGGTGTGTTTGGGGGGTCATGTAAGTGCTTGTGTGTGACGTGCTTGGGTCCAGATGCGTTTGTACAACCACCCAAGCCTGACCCGCATGCCTTCAGTGATGGTTAGTCGCGGTCTGCATGGTCATCGATGTCGCTGGCAACGTCGGTGTCCATGTCGTTGTGTGAACCACTGTCGGCATGGTCGCTGGCGGTGTGTTGGGTGCCGTTGCCTGTCCAGTTGGCATCGTGTGTCCATTGGTGCAACAGCTGCGCCACTTCAGTCACACCTTGTTTTTTCAATGCTGAGAAGAGTTTGAGTGAGCCACCGCCCGTTTGTAGTCGCGCAATAGACAAGGCCTTGTTGGCTTCCACTTTGGTCAGCTTGTCAGCTTTGGTGAGCAGCACCAAAAAATCCAAACCCAACTCAACCCTCGGGCGTATGACGTCTAACAAAATTTCGTCTAGTTCAGTTAGGCCGCGGCGGGGGTCACACAGCATCACGATGCCGCGTAAATTAGGGCGGCTGATGAGGTAGTTCGCCATCACACGCTGCCAGCGCAGTTTCGCCTCTTTGGGAACGGCCGCATAACCATAGCCTGGTAAGTCGGCCAACACGGCGTCGGTTTCGTTGTGTTTGCCGAGCGCAAACAAATTAATGCTTTGTGTGCGCCCAGGCGTTTTAGACGCAAAAGCCATGCGACGCGTTTGCGTCAGTGTGTTGATACTGGTTGATTTACCGGCGTTAGAGCGGCCAACAAAGGCGATTTCTGGCACATCCAGCGCTGGTAAATGTTGTAGCTGCGGTGCTTCGGTCAAGAACCTCGCCGTGTGCAGCCAGCCCATGGCCGCTTCTGCACTGATACCTTCAGGTGTAATGTTTGAGTCTGGCGCTACATTAGCGGCGTTTTTTGGGGTCGATGAGGCGGTCAAAATGAATCCATTTGGTCGTCCATTGGGGTTATCCCCGGTGGACTTGAATAGTCATTGTAAAATGATGAGTTGCGGTGGGCAAGGTTGTCAGATAAAAAGCCAGCATCCCCACCTTATTCAACCTTTTGCAGTCATACGTGTCACAGCCACGATTCTTGCCATGAAATTGTTTGCTTCTTTTGCCAGCGTTGCAGCCCTCAGCCTCAGCCTTTTGTGCGCCACCAGTGCAGCAGCAGCCGAAGCTGCGCCTGCGCCAGCCAAACCTGACCTTGTTAAAGGCGCGGCCCTTTACAGCCAAGTGTGCATAGCGTGTCACGCGGCTGATGGCAATTCAATGTCCCCCGCCAACCCTAAATTGGCGCAGCAGCATCCAGAATATCTGGTTAAGCAGCTGCAAGAATTTAAATCTGGTAAGCGTGCCAATGCCATCATGTCTGGATTTTCAAGCATGCTGTCCGATGACGACATGCGCAATGTGTCTTACTGGTTGGCGTCACAAACAGGTAAGCCAGGCGCGGCCACTGAAAAAGAACTCGTTGTGTTGGGTGAGAGCATTTACCGCGGTGGCATCGCTGGGCGCAACGTGCCTGCGTGTGCTGGCTGCCACAGCCCCAACGGTGCTGGTATTCCTTCGCAATACCCACGTTTGAGTGGTCAACATGCGGACTACACCGCCACGCAGCTCTCTATGTTTAGAAACGGCAGTCGCGCGAACAACAGCGTGATGATTGGCGTCGCGTCACGCATGAACGATTTGGAAATCAAGGCTGTGTCTGACTACATTGCTGGTTTGCGCTGATCTGTGGTGCGTTTGGGGTGCTATAAGCCCCCACAATCAACGGTAATATAAGCGCATTGGCATATTTCGCTGCACAATGCGGGAACCAACCGCTGAGCTGTGAACTCTGAACCAGGCGGTCTTCAATGAGAAGCCCGCCTTTTTTCTTGATGTGTGCTCGATAGCACACCACGCCAGCACTGATAACCCCCTATTAGACCAACACCGCGCATGACCGTTAGTACCGAAGGTATTCAAATTAAGACCCGCATCGTGTGGTTGCGTAACGCATCAGAGTTGCTGTCGTCCATGCGTTTTGCCATTTCGCTGTTGTCAGTGATTTGTATTGCCTCTGTGATCGGCACAGTGCTCAAGCAAGCCGAGCCGTTTAACAACTACGTCAACCAATTTGGCCCCTACTGGGCTGATGTGTTTGACACATTGTCTTTGTACACGGTGTACAGCGCATGGTGGTTTTTATTGATCCTGGCATTTTTAGTGCTCAGCACATCGTTGTGCATTTCGCGCAATGCGCCCAAAATCTTGGTCGACATACGCCAATACAAAGAAGGCATGCGCAGCCAAAGCTTGAAAGCGTTTGGCCACAAGGGCGAGAGCATGTTGAGCGAGTCTGTATCAACGGCATCGCAGCGCATTCAACGCCAACTGTCGCGTGCCGGATGGAAAATTAAAACCCAAGACCGCGTGACCCCTAACGGCCAAGGCGTGATGGTTGCGGCTAAAAAAGGCACTGCCAACAAACTGGGTTATTTGGCGGCCCACAGTTCCATCGTACTGATTTGCGTGGGTGCTTTGTTTGACGGTGACATGGTGGTACGAGCGCAAATGTGGTACGGCGATAAAACCGCTTTTGATGGCGGTGGCATGATTGCCGATGTGCCTGCGCAGCACCGTTTGTCACCGAACAACCCCACTTACCGCGGCAACTTGCTGGTCACTGAAGGCACACAAGCCAGCACGGCCATACTGAGCCAATCAGACGGTGTGGTGTTACAAGACTTGCCATTTTCAGTTGAATTGAAAAAATTCATTGTTGAGTACTACAGCACTGGCATGCCCAAGCTGTTTGCCAGCGACATCGTCATCCACGACAAGGCCACAGGCGAGCAGACTGCGCACCGCGTAGAGGTTAACCATCCGGTCAGCTTTAAGGGCGTAGAAATTTATCAATCTAGCTTCGACGACGGCGGCTCTACCATTCGGGCCAAGGCGTTGCCGCTGGGCACCGTGGTGGCTCCGTTCAAGGTCGAAGGGGTGATTGGTACCACTACCAACTTGTCCAAAGGCAACGAAAACCTAAGCCTTGAGTACACCGGTTTGCGTGTGATCAACGTTGAGAACATGGT
>Ga0114998_10003077_pt1 | contig 12461 bp, 10 predicted proteins | sample ArcticOcean_MG_C_5_FD_87044 | JGI IMG/M metagenome (GOLD analysis project Ga0114998, IMG submission 87044) | Marine microbial communities from western Arctic Ocean - ArcticOcean_MG_CB4_138 | ecosystem: Environmental > Aquatic > Marine > Oceanic | place: Arctic Ocean: Canada Basin | collected...
AATCGAATCGCAAGACAGAGCGATGAACGAATCTGCGCACGGTCTATCGCACGCGCCGATCGATTACATGCGCCAAGGTCTCGAAGGATCGAATGGTTCCAATCCGCATGGCACTAAACACGCAGTTGAGAAGATCCAAAACGAACAGAATCCATACAAGCTCTCGGAACAACGGAAGAACGCGCTGGCGAACGTGTACGGCATAGCCTTACCGGCACAAATGGACATCGAGCGTCAGATCCTCGCGAAAGTGGAGCGATTACCGAACCAGTGTCAAAGAAGTAAACGATTTGGCTTAGAGATCTTGAGTGGGAACGTGGACAAGATCGGATTCGAGGATTACTTAGGCTTAAGCGAGACGAGGCCGGAGTCGAGGATGACGCAAACGACGCATGAGATCATGGAACAGAGGCTCGGGTTAGGTTTAAGTGGACCGCGCGGACGATAAATTTTAGGTAACTGTGTGTATATATATATAGTAGTTGAATATGAGAGAGAGAGGGAGAGAGTGTGTGATGGAGCGCGAGTCAAAACGGCGAACGATCCCAGCGACGCAGTAAGGTTTGCAACAATAAAGAATGGTTTTGCAAAGACCACGAGCTCTTTTATGACGGTTTGTGGAGTTTACAAAAGTTCTCCATCATCGTTGCAAAGGTGATTGCATGGTTGGGATCGTTCGCCGTTGAAAGCGCTTCACGGCAGTCGTCGATACATGAACATAGTCCCAAATAATAATAATAATAATACAAATATAGTACAAATACAAATCAGGCACAGATTCTTTACGCTACCGCCTCAGGTAAGCCGCAGTCACTAACATAGCCTCAAAATCGCACTCGTTCGTCTCGTTCGCTCTCACGACTGCAAAATCGCATCTCCTCTTCGAGAGCAATCTCTTCCTTTGCTCGCGCTCTCTTTCGCGAACGACTTCGATCCTCCTCCTTAACTCGCGCGCTTTCTCCTTGGCTACCTCGATCTTCTTCTTCGCACTCAAAAAATCACCTCGTTCCCCGTCTTCTTCTTCTTCTTCGACTATCGCGCGCACGCGTTCGATTAACTGGGCCGTTTTGTCCACAGTGTTCGTTAACTCTTGCTGAGAATTTTTACATTTCGCGATTTGTGAGTCCAGTCTTCTTACCCCGGGCGCTATCGATCGCTTTAATCCGTTCGCTAAGGCGTCCATGTGCTATTCTCGGTAAACGCTCTGCTCTGCTCGCTCGCTTCTTCTTCTTCTTCTTCAGTCTTTTGATCGATCACTCGAGACCTCGCTCGAATCAAAATCAAATCAAAATCAAATCAAAATCAAATCAAATAGGAATCAAATAGGAATTGCAACAACGACGCGAGCGAAAACGGATGCGCTCGCTCAATCGAACGAACGAACACACCAGAGATGCAAATAAAGAGCTACGGTCAAAGGCAACTTCTCAGCCTTTCGATTCGATCGACTATGCTACTCGCTCTGATCAAATCAGATTCTCACTGTCTTCCAAATGGTTTCTGTTTCTCACATAAAGCCGATATTTTTCTTCCACGCGGGCGAAATAAAAATATCTGCTTTATTTGAGAAACGAATCTACGATTCTCTTTTTGAAGCGCGTTAATAAGACCGGAAGATCCAATCGACTGGGACGCTTAAAAAAAGGAACTAGCAGAGTAGAGGTCGTCGTCGTCGTCGTTCGTGTAGTCAGCGAGATGATTTCGAGAGCGAGCGAGTTCGTGAAGAAGGCGAACGAGCGAGCTCTTCTGAAAGAAGTTCGAGAACACGAATTCGTGCGAAAAGTGATTCGTACTTTTACTGCGGCCGCGGAAGAAGATGCGTTTGATCGAACGAAAACGTCGACTGCGATGGGTGGGAAAGCGCGCGGCGGGCGATCTTCATGGAATGATGGTGATTGTGTAGGGTTTAGATCGGTGATGACGCGAGTTAGCATCGAGAGCGCGCGATGTAGTTTTGCGAGAAGAAGGAGCTACGCAGCGAGCAGTAGGGAGAGGAAGGAATACCCGCAACACCAGATTATACCGTTTCCTTCGCTATCGCCAACGATGACGAAGGGCGGGATCGCGAGTTGGCAAGTCGAAGAAGGGAAGAAGATTAACGCTGGGGATATATTGGCCGAGATACAAACCGATAAGGCTACGATGGAGATGGAGTCGATGGATGACGGGTATTTGGCAAAGATATTAGTCGCGGCCGGGGACGCGGATGATATCCCGATCGGGAGAGCGATCGCGGTGACTTGTGAGAACGAGGAGGATGTCATAAAGTTTAAAAATTACGTAGCCGATGAAGGTGATCTTGGTGGTGCCATGGATAGCAGTGCTGCTGCTGCTGCGACGAAGGCGAGCGAGCAAAGTTTAGACGAACCGGTGGCTAAGGCGATTTTGGAACGCCCTGAGTACGAAGCGATTAAGAAAGGAGAGTTGACGAGGAATTCAAGAGCGGCTGGGCGCGATCTTGAGAATTCATCAGATAGTGATGTGGATACGACGACGGTTGCGCGGACTTTACCAGCGGATTCACCTGTGATGACCGTGAGAGACGCTTTGAACTCGGCCTTAAGCGAAGAGATGACGAGAGACGATAAAGTATTCATAATCGGCGAAGAAGTTGGCGAATATCAAGGCGCATACAAAATCACGAAAGGGTTACACCAAAAGTTCGGTGCCGATAGAGTTCGAGATACGCCAATCACTGAAGCCGGCTTCACTGGTATCGCCTGCGGCGCCGCATTCATGGGTTTGAAACCAGTCGTTGAATTCATGACATTTAACTTTGCTTTGCAATCGATCGATCACATCGTTAACTCAGCGGCAAAGACTTTGTACATGTCCGCCGGGAAGATCTCGTGTCCAATTGTCTTTCGTGGACCTAACGGTGCAGCTGCCGGCGTAGGCGCGCAACACTCGCAATGCTTCGCCGCTTGGTACATGTCCATCCCTGGCCTGAAAGTTCTCGCTCCATACGACGCCGAGGACGCGAGAGGTTTAATGAAAGCCGCTATTCGCGATCCGGATCCAGTCGTCTTCCTAGAAAATGAACTCTTATACGGCGAATCGTTTCAACTCCCGAAAGAAGCGTTAGATGAAGATTTCACGATCGAGATCGGCAAAGCGAAAATCATGCGCGAAGGCACTGACGTAACCTTAGTCGCGTTCTCAAAAATGGTCGGTTATTGCCTTAAAGCCGCCGAAGAACTCGAAAAAGAAGGCGTTCGATGCGAAGTAATAAACTTGCGTTCGTTGCGCCCATTCGACCGCGAAGCGGTCGCTAGATCGGCCAAGAAAACCGGCCGCGTCGTCATCGTAGAAGAAGGTTGGCCACAATGCGGTGTCGGTTCCGAAATTGCCGCATGCGTGAACGAAGACGCATTCGACTACCTCGACGCCCCAGTCGAGCGCATCACCGGCGTCGATATCCCGATGCCTTACGCCGCTAACTTGGAAGCCATGGCCTTGCCAAAACCTGCCGATATCGTCTCCGTCGCTAAAAGAGCTCTATACCGTGAATAATTACAATAATAACGATCAATATTATACTCTAGTTTACTTTTATCATTATTATCATCTTTAGATAGTATCGAGGACTTGCGATGATGGCGCTTTGTATCATAGAACACCGCGGTATCTCCCCGTACTAATCATCTGGTGCATCATTGAAACAAATGACAGCCTGACAGCAAACACAAATTTCAAAAAATCTCTTCAAACATTGAAACTTAAAGAGCGCAATAACACGCGCTTAAGTAATCAAGTCCGAATGCCCCCAAAAAGAAAACTGGAAAACAACGTCGCGCATAAACAACGATCTGTCCTTCAGTTCTTCCAGAAACACGCGCAAAAGAACGTAACGACTAATATCGAAGACGCAGTAAAAGAGGTTTTGGAAAAAACAGACGAAGAAAAGAATTCAAACTTATCGCAGGATGAGAATGAACGACCGAACGAGGCGGGAGATCGAATAATGACGAAGAAGAAGATGAATAATAAGAACGAAATGAGGAAGGCTGATCACGATGTCGATGGTGATATTGATTTGGAGAAGAACGAACGAGCTTTGAACGAATGCGATGGAGGGAAAGGGGAGGAGGATATTTTAGAGAATAGGGTACCTACCGCAACTCCTACTGACGTAGATACTACGGTCCAAGCGTGCGAGTTAGTCGTGAAAGCGACGAAGACTGCGAGTGCGATGGAGACTAACGAAGCAGTGGATTGCGAGGATTTTATGGACGTCGACGATTTAAATGAGAAGAAGATGGAGATGGCGAAGAAGAAGAAGGAAAACGATACTACTACTACTACTAAGGATGGCGACGTTGAAGATTCCGACGACGATGATGAAGTAATCGTGAGGAAGAGGAAAAGAGTTGTTGTTGGGAACGTGAAAACGACGAGAACGAGTAAGAAGTTAGAGGAAGAGGCGAAGAAGAAGAAGAAGAAGAAGAAGGCTGTGTTGGAGAGCGAAGATGAATCAGATTTCGCGCCTTCGGATTTGACGTCATCGGATGATGACGACAAAGACAATGATAGTGACTTTGAACACGACGAATCGACTTCTCCAGTGAAGCAAAAGAAAAAAGCAGTCGTTGGGCAACCGAAGAAGACATCGAAAGCTTCCGCGGCGGCTGCATCAACCCTGAAGTCTAATTCGCATGAAGACGCTCAAGAACAACAACAAGAACAACAACAAAGCGGGATTCAAGCAGATGCTATATCAAGGTTTGACGAACGCGAGCATCGCTTATTTTCTTTCATGTTTCCGCCAAAGCTTAAGGATAAGAGCGGTAACCTTTTTAGCAGCGCAGAGTACGATCCGACGACGTTATTACTTCCAAAATCGTTTCCAAAGACTTTTCCTACTTCGGACGGAGTGCATAAGATTTCTCCAGGGCAACAACAGTGGTGGGCATTTAAAGCAGATCATTTCGATGCCGTACTTTTATTCAAAATGGGTAAATTTTATGAAATGTACGAAATGGATGCACACGTTGGCGTCAAAGAGCTCGGTTTAATTTACATGAAGGGCGAACAACCACACGCCGGATTTCCAGAAAAGAACTACCAAAAAAATGCCGAAACGCTCGCGCGGAATGGTCATAAAGTTGTCACTATTGAACAAACAGAAACACCAGCGATGCTCGCGGCAAGGAAACAAGCCGATTCGCGATGTAAAGATACAGTTGTGAAGAGAGAGAAAATTGCCGTAGTCACGCGCGGTACGATGATTGACCGAGTGATGGTTGAAAGTTGCCCAGATGCCTCTCACGTCTTGTCAATTTCTGAAATTGAGCGTAATGGAACGGTTCATATCGGTGTTTGCGCGTGTGAATGTGCGGCAGGTAGATTTGTTGTTGGAGCGTACAAAATTTTACAAGGACGCGGTGATGAAGAAACGCTATCAAGTTTGCGAACGACGTTATGCGAGATGAACCCGGTTGAGATTATTTTTCCTCGAGGCGTAAACAATGCTAAGCAGTTCCCTGGTCACGTTGTTTCAGCAGCTATTCGCGACTGCGCTCCGAATGCTCACATTCGCTACGTTGCGCAGAACATGACATCTACTCTCGTACGTGAGGAAATTGAAAAGCAAGGATATTTCAAACCGATTGCGTATCCAGGTGTGATTGAGCAATTTTTATCAGAGGCTGATAAGGTTAAAAGTGCACTCGCCGAAGCTGCACTTATTGCATGGGGCACTTGCTTGTTATACTTAAACGATAATTTAGTCGCACACGACGTTGTGCCATACGCAAAGTACGAAACCATCGCAAACGATGAGACGTTTCTCTCTAGCATGGATAACAGCGTACAAGATTCATCGGCGCCACCTTCACCGTCTGCGATGGAAGGTGATGTAATCTCACAATTAAGCGAAAAAAACAACGTTAAGAGTCAGTTTAGAACATCGTTCATGCGCATGGATGCCGCAGCTTTATCTGGACTCGAAATTCTCGAAAACACAGAAGGTGGTAAAACGGGCACGTTATTAGAGCTCATATCGAGAGCAGCGTCTGCACCAGGTGCGCGCATTCTTCGATTACAATGTTGTAGACCATCGTGCGATTCATCTATAATCCAGTCGAGACAAAACGCTGTCGATGCGTTAAGATCGAACGAAGGTTGCGAGACATTGGGAAGAGTGCGAAAGTTGTTGAAAACAAGTCCAGATTACGAGCGTTGCGTCGCTCGATGCGTTGGCAGCGGTGATTCAAATAGAAACGCGGATAGAGTTGTTCTTTATGAAGATATGCGCAAGGCCAAACTTAACGATTTCTTGGCAGCATTAGAAAGTATCCGCGCTGTCCGCGACGTTGCCGAGGAAATTGCAAATAACAAAGACATTTTAGAAAAATCAAATTTGCTTCGAGCGTTGGTTACCGGCGAACGATGCTATTCGACGACGACGACGAGTGGTGGTCAACTCTTATTTCCAAAAGAAGCAATAAGTACTGTTGTGAGAGATTTTGAGAATGCTTTTGATTGGAAACGAGCGAAAGAGTGCGGTCGCATTGAACCAGCTTCCGGCGTCGATGACGCCGTAGACGCGGCAGAAAAAGCGATTAGACTCGTTGATGAAAAATTAGAAAACTGGCTCGATGATGCTAGAGCGATATTCCAGTGCCAAAGTTCTGAGCTGAACTTTGTCAACGTTAACTCGGATACGTATTTGATTGAGATTCCTGATCGTCTATCGCGACGCGTGCCTGATACTTGGACGAGAGAAGGCAAGCGCAAAGGATACGAACGCTTTTCGTGTGAAACGGTCAATCCTTTACGCGAAGCTAGGGCGAAAGCGATTGAGGAAAAAGACGCGGCAATGGAAGGCGTGATGAAGGGATTGATATCAAAGTTTCGTGCGAATTGGCGTGAATGGCGTCTCGCCACAGAATGTATCGCAGAAGTCGATGCACTCGGTGCGCTTGCGATTGTATCGGATGAATTTTCTCAGCTCGGTGACGGGCACGTCGTCAAACCGAACGTCTTTCCGTTCCCCGCCGAACAAAAAGGAAACGCATTTTTAGAGTGCTGTGATTTAACGCACCCATGTGCGACGCTCATGAACAAACAATTCGTTCCAAACGATTGTTATTTGGGTAAAATTTCAAAGCAAGAAGAAGGTAGCAACGGAGAACAGCAAAATACAACGACGACGACGAAGGATTTCAAAAATTTCCTTTTACTTTCCGGGGCCAACATGGGTGGTAAATCGACGTATTTACGTCAAGTTTGTCTCGCAACGATTTTGGCACACATGGGTGCATGCGTGCCAGCTAAGACGTTCAATCTATCAGCCGTCGATGCCATTTTCGTGCGCATGGGCGCCAGAGACGACTTACGTTCCGGCTTCTCCACTTTTGCGGTTGAAATGTCCGAGATCGCGAAACCGCTCCGCGAAGCGACCGAAAACTCTTTAGTCTGCGTAGACGAACTTGGAAGAGGAACATCGACCACGGATGGATGCGCAATCGCGCTCGCGTGCGGTAAGCACTTGATGTTAAACAACCGCTCAAGAACTCTGTTCTCCACGCACTACCATAAACTCACGGACTATTTCGCGTTTTCTGCGAACTGTTTACTAAAGCACGTCGAAGCGATCGTGGACGAGAGCGTTTACCCGCCATCAGTGACGTTCACGCATAAAGTCACAAAAGGCTCTTGCCCGAAATCGCACGGCGTAAACGTCGCGCGTCTCGCTGGATTACCAGAAACGGTCCTCAAAACCGCTTCCATAGTCGCCGGTACCGCCAAACGTAAGGCGGAAGAAAATTCCGCGCTCGGCGGTACGACGTGCTCAATCGCCGCTAAAGCAGGCGTACAGTTCGTCTATTCAACCGAATCTTCGTCCGCGCGCGATCTCAAGCTCGCGATTGCCCTCGTCAACGAAGCCTTATTCGATCTTTGACCAGAAATTACCGCGGCGTACTACGGTGCATAATTTACGCGTTGTATCGATAGACTTATAAAATTACAAACAACGCGGCAAGCGAGAGAAAACAAACTATTACTACGAATAAGACTCTACGCACTAGATTACTACACGAGCATCGTACACGCCGTGTATTGATGGACTAAAATTACAAAGACCGCTTCGAGCGAGCGAGAACGGTTGAGTCGTTTCGTACCATCGATTTTTGAAAACTTACCTGGTAATACCGATCATGGCGTGTGTCGCATCGAACTTCAAAGAGTTGAAATATCAACATCATTTTCATCGAGATATCTCAACTCTTTGAAGTGGTATTAGCGGTAAGTTCTCAAAACTCGTTGGTACGAAACGACTCGACGTCGTCAGATAATCCTCTGCTTACTTCTCATAGTCAGAAGACCTTGATGCTCCAGCTCCTGCACTGTTCGTATTCGCGTTGTCCAACACGGACGCCCTATCGCTCGCGTACAGATCATACACGACCGACTGTCGTTCCATCCAAGGTAACTCTCGTTCAGCGAACGATATGAAACTCGCTCGATCTTCCTCGAATTTCTCTTTCGAGCGCCTGAGTAAGTATTCGCGCACGTTATAGTCCTTGAACTTTTGCGATATTTTCAGCATTTTATTGAGGAGTTCGAGTGATCTCTGCAAGCCATGGTGCGATTGAGCGATCATTCTTTCAGTGATATCGATCTCGTAAAACTCTGCAGAGCGAGACGTGTTCTCGAGAGCGTGTTATTTAATTGATTACTATATTGTGGTAATAAGAGTTAATTTCTATAGTTTGTATCCAATTATTATTTATTTTTGCTCCAATCAAATGCAGATATGAAATTAATGAATTAATGAATTAATGAATTAATGAACACATTGAACACGTTTCAATGAACAGAGCAGTACTGCGGGTCTAGATAAAGACGAGCAAAACAAAGAAGCTTGGCGCGCGATATCTCGCACGCAATAAATGGAGAAACTGGAACAGAAACAAACGCGAGCGATCAACGAATGGCGCTCGTTGAGGCTCGAAACCTGCCAGTTATTCACGAACTGTATCGATATCCACGAAAGGCTTGGACTGCTTTTGGATACGAGGCTTTATCCAAAAACGCGAGATGTCAAGGCAAAAGCGAGATTGAGCCGATCCTGTTACCTGAAACAAATCGATTTCTTGAGCGAGATGTTAGAGCTCTGCGATAGGAAGAGAGATTTATTGAGGCAAAGCTCGCGCGATATTGAGCGAGTGCATAGGGAAACCGAATCCGTGATGGGCGCGTTGCATGGGCATGGAAAAGGCGAGAGCGGCGGCTGGAGGACGATGGGCGGCATCGCCAAGGGAGCGCAGTCGTCCGATGCCGAACGAGCGAGGAAGATTGAGGAGAATTTCAGGTTTTATGCCGAGGAGACTCGTGCGATAGAGGTTTTAGTCGCGCTCGCGCGCGAGCGAGTTTTGAACGACGACGACGCCGACGACGAAAGCGGGGGAGCGGACGTTTTGCAGAGCGCGAGGAAGTTTTTGGAGGCTAGGGAACGAATTGATATGGAGCGCGCGCTGTGATTTTAAGAGAGAGAATTTGTGCGCATAGTTATGTATAGTTATGTTATATTTAGAACAGTGGTAGATGTATTTTTAAACGAGAAATGGCGTATCGTATCCATTTCTCTAAATAATATTCGACGTCTTTTTTCTCGTCGTCGTCGTCGTTGAAGAGGGTTTTCATCGATTTCACAGTTTCGCACGGGTGCACGCATAACCACCCTCCTAATCTATCCGGCTGAGTCGTACGATCCCATGGTGCCAGGATGTGTGAAACCCAGTAGTCGTCATCCTTTTTCATCATTTCTTTTTCAGAAACTTTTGCTAGTTTAACTACGAGCGCTTTGTTCATTAAGTCGATGTTCAGCGCAGACCCAGTTTTTGACTCAAACGCGCGAACGCATAACACTGGGACCTCGTACGAAGGAGAGTATACTACATCTACATCAACTCTTGCAGATTTTCTGTTATTTTTATCGCGTCCAACGGCGACTATTGATTCAGAAATTTCCTCCTCTTCGTCATTAAAGTTCTCGAAGAACAATCCATCATCCGCCGCTTCATATTTCTCATCGTCGTCGTCATCGTCGTCGTATTCGACTAATGAAATCCCTCGAAACGAAAAAAACGCGCCTCTCGCATCTTCACAATCACAAAATGTCGCACTAAATCCATTCAAAGAAGAAGAAGAAGAAGAAGACCATAAATCTATTTCCTTACGATACCTCTCTCGCAAAGCAATCAACGCTTCACGAAACTCCTCGCTCTTCAACGTCCCCGAAGCGCTCGTCATATTTCACTGAAATCTACCGCTGCTTCGCCTTCTTCTGTTTCTTACTCTTATCCCTCGCAAACGGATTACTACTATCGTTATTATTATTATCGCTATTCCCTCCTCCTCGTCCTCGTCCTCCTGCTTCGCGCTCCTTCACTCTCTCTCTCTCGTTCGTATCACTCAAACCCTCCTTCTTCACCACTGCTCCTCCTTTGCATGCGCAGTCGCACTCCTTATCACTCCGCTCGATCTTCCTCTTACTCTGCAACGCTAAAATCTCCTCTTTCGCTCGCGCGATTTTCCTAAAATTCGCCTCTCTCTGCACTTCCTTAATCCTCTGCAGCTCTATCTCCTGCTCTGCTCGCACAAGTCGCTGTTTTCGCTCTCGCTCGCGTTGGATCCTCAGGCGTTGGATCTCCAGAGACCTGATCGCGACTTGCTCTAGATCTCTCTTCACCAAGGTCGACGCTAACTCGTTCTGCGCTTTTCGCCTTATTCCTTCGTTGTTCTCCAACGAAGGATTGGAAATGGAAGAAAAAGGAAAAGGCTCGTTTTCGAAAAACGAACCAGCGTTTTGCCTTTTGAACGGTTTCGCGCGGTTCAACGATGACTTAACAGTGAACGCGCGCTCGTTGAACGACTGAGATTTGTTCTTTATCGGCTCGAACTCGTTATATTTATTCGTGAACGCGTCAGTGTGCGATGGGAACCGATCGATTCGCATGTGTTTAATTTCCCCAACGGAGCCTGTTTTATGACGTCTTTGTGAAAACAGAAAAAGAGGGAGAACAGAGCGAGGGGAAGCGCGGACTGCGAGAGAGTAACAACAGTGAAATGAACGTAAGTAACGAAGTACGGATGAATACAAGTAAGTAGATAGTGCGCAAGTGTGTGTGTGTGTGTGTGTCTGAGCGCGCGACGCGAGTTATTGTTCGAGGAGGCCTTTGACGCGAACCATGCCTTTCTCGCAGAGGTTCAGATCTCTCCTGAAGCGCTCGATTTCATCGGCGTCGCCTTCGACGATTACATCAGTCGTGCGTTCGTTGTCGACCATTTTTACTTTGACTTTTTCTCGTCTTCCAGCGTTATCGAGGTAGTACTTGCCACTTAATGGGGAGATTATGGCGAGCGAGTACCATAAGTTACCGCCCGGTAAAGCGATCGAGCATACTAATCCGACGCATAATAATCCGACGGCGATGCAGAACGTGATATAGGCAGCCGTCCCTCGTTCTGGGGCGATATTTCCCTCAAACGTTATTACTTCCCCGGCATCGGCAACGACGTAGTTATTGCGCTTAAAGTACATCGAAATCTCTCTCGCGACGTCGTCTAAAGGCAAAGCCGCTTGGCCGTCCGCTTTCGGGCCGGGTAACTCAAAAGTCTTCCTAGAAATCTTTGACTTTGCCGATCGTTTCACTAGCGAATATAAACCGGGCGCGCTTAAAACGAACAAAAACAAAGTCGCGTAATACGATTTCGATGTTTGTCCCTCAAAAATCCCAGTCACCGCAGAAGCGTCCTCGGCGAACGCGAGCGAAAATTTCTCTACGAAGAGCTCGTTCAAGAAAACCCAACTCGTCAAAGCCAACGCAGAGCCTGAAGCAGACGAACCGAATTCGAACGGCGCAGCGTTATTCTTCTCCTTCTTCGACGATGAAGATCTCGCGAAATTCCCAAACTCTAAATCATCCTTAAACCTAAATCGTTCGTTACGTTGTCCTTCTTGTTCTCTTTGCGCTTCTTCTTCGTTCGAGCTCGAGCTCGCTTTGGAAATTATCCAATTCCGATTTTCGTGAGCGGTTTCGCTAAATGTGATGTTTTTCTTCGACGATAAAGATGATGACCTCGATATCCACGAACGAACGAAAACAGTCTTTGTCGCAGCTCCAGGGTAAGCAGATGCAGAGGATGATGCGGATGTCTGTGCGAACGCGCGCGATGAGGACGTTAACGATACGTGTTTCAGCATAGCAGTACTACTATTGTTTTAATGATTTATATCTGTTTTGATGTGACGTATGTTCTTCCTGTGAGAATGTTTGCTCAAATCTCTCCCTCTCTGAAGTCTCGACGAACTTTTAGAGAGTAGATATTTAGATCGAACAGCGCCGCTAATTGTTATTCTACTCACTACGCTTTATTGGCAAACCTGGAGTTTCGTTCGTTCGATTTAGCCTATCATTTTTGAGAATGTTTGCTCAAATCTCTCCCTCTCT
>Ga0114998_10003079_pt1 | contig 12454 bp, 12 predicted proteins | sample ArcticOcean_MG_C_5_FD_87044 | JGI IMG/M metagenome (GOLD analysis project Ga0114998, IMG submission 87044) | Marine microbial communities from western Arctic Ocean - ArcticOcean_MG_CB4_138 | ecosystem: Environmental > Aquatic > Marine > Oceanic | place: Arctic Ocean: Canada Basin | collected...
AAATAATAATAAAAATAGTAACTTGTTACTGCTTAACACAGTTTTTACTACATATAAAACTAATTCTAAGGGTGAGGCTGATTTAACTTATAAATTCTTAAATAGAAGATTAACTTTATCTTTGGTTAGAGAGTTTATGGACTCATCAATAATAAGTGACTTTCCTCAGCATACCTTAATCCCAAGTGGAGCTAGTAGTACTAATCAATTTCAAGTTGGAGAGGCGGAATACATGACTAAGATGCTTTCTTATTACGATACTTTAGCACAGCTTCCTTATAGCTTACTTGTTAATAGTGATGTAGCTAGAGTTGCTTTTAAAGCAATAATTAAAAAGTCCTTAGTAATTAATACTGTTAAAGGTAAGATCTCTAATGAAGTATCATCTTATATTGTTTCTCAGTTAAGAGAAATTGATATATTTATTAACCCTAAAATATAATTAACAATGGCTAACGGTGAAGGAATTACTATAAATGGAGTAGTTATACCTATTAAAGCAAGTTCAGCAAAACGCACTCCTGCTGTGATTGAACATACTTGTGAAACTCTTTCTGATGGCTCTATTGCTCATAAAGCAGATTACACTAAAAACCTTATTGCAATAGAATTTGAAGTTGTCCTTTCTAGTGATGAAACTGGGATAATAGCTTTAACTGATGCAGGTGTTATTGATAGTAAAAGAAATGGGACTACTAACACATTTAAAGTGGAGTACAAAGGAGAAACATATAATAACTTTAAAGTTACTACAGTGGGAGATATGCAAGATGAAGAAATGCTTAATGTTAAGCTTTCTGGAAACTAATTAAATAAAAAAATGACAATAGTATTATTAAAATTAGAAAATGAACTTGAAAACTTTGGTAGTAATAAAGATGAATTACCTTTCATTAAGGAAATTTATTTAAAAGAGCTTAGTTTAAAAGGAATGAGTGGTCAAATTAAACTACAAACTCTTAAAAATAAGTACCAAGCACTCTCTTTAAAAATGCAACATATTTTTAATGCAGGAAAAATAGAGAATGAAGAGGAAAAGAAGAAAAAGAAGGAAAAACCAGTAGAACCAGTCTCAGAAGAAGAGATGCTAACTGGAATGATGGAGGCGATGAGTAACTTACTAGATGTAGAGAAGGATTTAATTCCTTTTTATGATTACTTTATGAGATATGTAAAAGATTTTATTTTCATAGACGAGGCTTGTAATATTAACTTGCCGTCGAAATATATAAAAAGCATTGAAGATGAAAATAATTTATCTACTGATAGACAACAGGTAAATATTTTATTATATAATGATATTGTAAATATAACCACAAAATACTTCGGCAGTTTTTTGGTAGAATCCTTGATGCCAAAGAAGGAGTCTGTGAAATAATAAAGAATTTAGAAGGCACGGTAAATAGATTGTGCATCTATTTTAAAGGAAGTAATGGCGTGGATTGGTGGGAAGATCAACCTATATCTTATGTCAATAAAAAAGCAAAATGGGTATCAGAGGAAAATAAAATGATCGAGAAACAAATGAAAAAAGAACAAAGATGACTACTTTTCATACCCAGTATTTATTTGAAATCATAGATAAACTTTCTCCTGCTCTTGAGGCTATGCAAAAGAGGGTTCAAAAAACCAACGAATCCATAAGTAGATCACTTAGTAGTGTTGCATCAAAAAACAATAACACTGCATCAGCTTTTGTAAAAAACAATTCAAAGATAAAAGATACATTTAGTAATACCAGTGCCTCGGTTAGCAATAGCTCTGGTAAAATGTCCACATCTCTTGCTTTAGCGACTAATAGGGTGGTAGCGTTCAGAATGGCGGCTAAAGTTAAGACTGATTGGACTAGGAGAATGCTTGAGAATACTACTAGTACGATTAATCTAGGAAAATCTTTTGTCTTGGTAGAAGCGAAAGCTAAAGCATTAAGGCATGAGCTTATAAAATTACAAGCTGTAAGATCAGGTGATAGTTACTTTCGCATAGGTAATGGAGGTGGTAGAGATTACAGAAGTTCAGGCGATAGTTATTTCCGCAGAGGTAGCAGAGGTAGCAGAGGTGGCAGAGGTGGCAGAGGTATGGGGAGTTATGTAGATTCAGATGAGATAGAGCGTAGAGAATCCATATCTAAAGCTCGGTCTGGTATGCACGCTTATAGAAATATGTTATTTAGCGTTGTTTTACCTGGTGCTTTAGGTTTTGGAGGAATGTTGAATTTAGAGAGAAAAAGATTCGAAGCTAAGATGAGGTTTTCTGCTATAATGGATAAGCCAAACTACTACAAATCTATGGGTGTAGCAGATGAAGATAAAGCTAGTTTTGCAGCATTACCTTATGCACAAAAATTTTCTAAATTCAAAGTGAAAGGCTCAGAGCTTATGAATGAAGTTGAGCAGTGGGGTATGGCATATGGAACATCTATTAGTGCAATGCAAGATGGTGTGGTAAAGGTTTTTTCTGCCTCAACAGCTTCTTTTGAGGAGACTAAAAATATGTCCAAGCAATTTGCTTTATACGCAACATCTATGGGTATGAATGGTTCTGATACAAATAACTTTTTTAGAGCCGTAGGGCAGGTGTTTGGTAAAGGTAAGCTTACTGGTGAAGAATTAAACAGACAGTTTGCTGATGTCGCTCCAGAGATGAAGAAGATAATAATAGATACAGCTATAAAGCATTCAAAAGGAAAAATTACTAGTACTAATTTTGATGCTATGATGAAATTAGGGTTAATCGGACCTAATATTATGATAAAGGTAGCAGAAGAAATAAAGGAGAGAATGGAAGCTAAACTTGTAGAATTAAAAAAACATTGGTTCTTTCATGCGAGAACATTTACACAAGCTAGCGTTGTTGCAGGTGGTGCTTTAGGTAAGATAATGGCAAAACAATATAAACTTAAAGACACATTTGAGGGACTTACTAAAGCTATGAAAAGCTTTGGGGAGTTTTTAAAAGACGCACCATCTTGGTTCGGGACTGTAGTTAAGTATATAGGGGTTGCTTTTGTTGGATTTATGGGGTTAGTGATTATAGGTTTTTTTCGGTCTATGTTTAGACTTTTTGCGGCTCATATGATTGGAGCAAGTCTCTTTAAGAGAATTATTGCGTCTTTCGGTACAGCATTTAAAGTTGTAGCTGCCGCAGTAATTAGTAACCCAATCATCGCTACTATGTCTCTCTTTACTGTCGCTGTCGCTAGTTCAGTAATAGGACTCAAGAAAATGAGTCAGTACCTTGACTCTTTAAGTGATAGAATAGATAAAGCAGGGCAACTTACAAAGGAAACAGCATTAATGATAGGAGGAGGGGTGAAGCAAGCCTCTGGGTATCTAAAAACTCAAATAAATCCTCTTAATCAATTCTCTGAAAAATATAATTTACAACCATTATTAGATCCAGTAATAAATATCTTAAAAACAGGTATTGGAGTTGTTGATTCATTTTCTCCTAAAGGTAAAGATAGTAACATCAATGTAAATATAAATAATGGAACTAGTAATTATGTAGATGTAGAATCTAGTGAAAATATCAAAACTAGCTTCATAAGTAGCTTTAATGGATCATATAACTTAGCTTAATATGACTTATAATTCTTATATAGTAAATAATAGAAAAAAAGTTGAGTTTGATAGTCGCTCTTCTGAGGATTCAACTAGATTTAAAAATATTATCTATGAAAAACCATTTTCTGACAAAGTGGAGCATAGTAAATTGGGGATTTACGCAACAACATTTAATGTGTCCGTTCAAGTTTATAGTGAAGCTGAGAGTAACTCTCTTAAAGATATATTAAATATATCTAGCCAACAATATCTTTCTTCAAAAATCTACTTACCTAAGCTTGGAATAATTGAAGTTGTAGTTAATTCATTTACTAGAAGCATAGATCATTATAAAAGTGTAGGTCTTTATCTTTTTAAAATAGAATTCACAAAAGTACGCCCATCGGTTGCAAGAGATAGTATTTCAGAAATAGATTATGATGCAAAAAAAGAAGCATTAATTGGGAATGTGGAAGACGCTGTAATTGAAAATACTGAGGATACTGTAAAGGGAAAAGTTGTAGAGATAGCTGAAAAAGAATGGGTAAAACCATCTACTGCTTATTCATTTAAAAAACTAACTTCTTTAGTAAAGAAATTTAGTTATAAAATGAACTCTATTACCAGTAAAATTACTAATTATAGTGATGATTTAAGTGAGTTGACTGACTCAGTAGGAAAGGTGGCAACAGATGCGGAAACATTAATAAATTCTCCAATAGTCTTATTCGAAAAAGTCCAAACTATATTTTCAAAAATAGGTAAATTTGATGATAAAATTCAAGATGTTTTTGATTCAGTTGTAGGTTTATACGACTATACTCTTGATAAATTAGGCGTTAATAATGATGAAGTTCTTTCTAATGCTGATCTCCTTAATAATGCAATTACTTCTGTGGCACTAGGTACAGGTATGGATTTGTGCCTTAAAATATCCTACACCTCTCAAGAAGAGATAAAAGCAAATACAGATAAGATAAATATAGGATTTAATAATGCTATAAATACCATATCTAATAAAGAGATTCTTAATGGATTAATAGGGGTAAAAACACAATTTGACCTACTTATTAAAAACCTAGAAATTTCACTGCCTAAAGTGATAGAGATTGAAATAAATTCAACCCCCTTAACTGTTCTTTGTTACCTATTATATGGTAAGTTAATATATCAAGATCAGATAATATCTTTAAATAACTTAACAGATACATCTAGGGTAAAAGGAAAAATAAAAATATTATCTTATGGTACAAGTTAGATTAAAAATAGGAGGGAAGTTTTATAAGCCTCAATCTATCAGTATTAAAGAGAGCTTAACATCCTTTGGTAAGCAAATGAATATTACTGTCGATAAACCATCTTTGAAATATTTATTAGGAAATTATAGTATAGCAACAGAAGCTTTTATTGATGAGAATAGAATTTTCAAAGGATTTGCTGAGGGTTTTTCTTGTTCTGTGAGAAGTTCTGACTTAATAACAAGCATACCTTTTTATGACTATTTAGGTCTTTTTAAAGTTATTTCTGCTGAAATGAGTGATGGAAAAGATTCTTATGCTAATAAAAACTTTGTTAGCTTTATAAAGGGAATGTTGAAGCAGAATGGCTTTGAGAATGTGGGGGTGATAAATAAAACTGGCGAGACTTTTAGTTCTAAAAATAAGAAATTTATAGTTAAAAAGAATGAGACTATTGCCGCAGTAATAGATAGATATTGTAGGGAGTTTCAAGTTTTAGTGATTTCTGACGCAGGTGGTAATTTAGTGCTTCATAAAGATCCCGATACTGGCTCTATTGGCAAGTTATCTTTAGATAAGTCTTTCAAAGATACTAATATTCTCTCTTGTGATATAACTATTAATCACAAAAATAGGTACGGAGCGTATATTGTTAATAGCCAAACTTCTAGTATTAAAGAGATGTTTTACGGCACAAAGGCTGATGATTCTGTAAAAAAAGAACTTAACCAACAAATAGTGGTATTTGATAAAGATATATCAGTTAAAAAAAAGAAGATACTTTATTTTAAAGACTCCTCAAATACAGAATATGTGACTAAGTATGCTAATTGGATGATGAACATGAATAAAGGAAAATCTAGTAGCGTTAGACTCACTGTTAGTGGCTTTTATAGTTCTTATGGAAAGTTATATGAAATAGGAAAAAAGATTGATTTTGAAGGAGAGGAAATGTTAATAAACTTTACTGATAAAGTTTTAGATGAAAAAAAGGGAATGATAACTCATTTAGACTTAATATACTTAGGGACTTATTCAAACAGAAAGCCAGTTAAAGAAGTTAAAACAAAGGGAATTGCTTCTAGGGTGGGATATTATTTTGATAATATAGTAGAAAAAATTTCTGCAATAGATTAAATAAGAAGCTTAGTTTGACCTGCATTATTTATCTGAACAGGATAGACTCCAGCACTACTTCCTCCTGCAATAGTAACTTGCATACTAGAGTCTTGATTGAGGGCTAAAGCGGCTCCGTCTCCGATTTTAATTTGTCCTCCTTTTATCTCTATATCTCCGTTCTTTTTTATAATTATTGAAGACTCGTTGTGCTTGATAGTTAAGTCCTCGCTAATTTTTATGAATGAATTAAGTATTTTTATAATAACTTCATTATTTTTAAGCTCTTCTATATCCTGCTTGCTTCCAATTATACCAACAATATTGTCTCTACTTTCATTTATAGGAAATAGTATAATTACATTATCCTCTAACCTTTTACTGAATACTGATCCTGTATAGATTAAAATTACATCGTGATAGGTAACCCCTTCCGCTTTGACTGTTGCTGTTTTATTATCTGAATTTATTTTTTGTATATATCCTATAATCATATTATTACTTGACTTGATTTTTTATATCAATCATATTATATATATTAAATATATTAAGCAACAGGTATGGACTTAAAATTCAATAAGGAAAAAGGATATTACGATATTGATGCAGAGAACGGAGATTTTGCTTTAACTTATGATATAGATACTTCTATATTGCTTAATGTTTTAGGAGAAAATAGAGCTGAAAACTCTTTAATATCTAACCCTCTTAATAGAAGAGGTCATTTTTTAAGTGAATTAAATGGAGAGGTTGTAGGAAGTGATGTGTGGATATATGCAAAACAAAGTTCTAATAATGAAGATGATTTAGGATTGTATCAAAGTTTGATCGCAGAATCATTAAATTGGTTATTGGAAAAAGGGATAGTAAAAAAAGTTGCAGTTGCAGTTACAATTTCAACTGGAAATAAATTATTAATTAATATTACTATCACAAGAAATAATGATAGTGAACAGTATTTTGATATATTAAAGTGAGAGAATCTTTATCTGAAAACATAAAAAGAGTAAAGAACAACATAAGCTCGCAATGGAATGCTAATCAGTCCAATTCAACAAAAAAGATAGATCCTAGTATAAAAGGAAATGCTTTTGATATATTAAGTTCCTCAGTAACACTAGGAGTAGAAGATAATAATAATTATATAGATTACGCAACAAAACAAGCATTCCTCTATTCTGCTGACGAAGACGGAGTTCCTATCCACAACAAGGAATTAAATATAAATAGGAAGATTGCCAAAAGGTCAAGCGGAGAGGTAATATTCACAGGCACTAACGGATCAGTTATTCCTGTGGGTACTAGTTTAACAGATGCGTCTGGAAATGAATATACGACTAAATCAGAAGCGACTATATCAGATCAATCCACGAGTTTATTAACACTAACTTATAGTGGAGTTGTCGCTTCTGCTAAGACTAATGGAGTTAATAAGTTCTATAATGGACAAACTATAACCATTTCTGGGTCTGATGATGTTTTATTTAATGGTAGCTTTGTTATTACCCTTGTTGATAACGAAAATTTCACTTATATATTGCCGTCTATCCCCTCAGCAAACCCGACTGGAACATTTATAGCTAGTGCCAGTACGGCTTTTACCAATGTTGATTCAGATGGATTTGGAGCTGATAAAAATAAAGGATCGGGAGTAGCTTTAGAGTTGGTAAATCCAATTATTAATGTCGATAATTCAGTTTATTGCGGAAGCGATGGACTTGCTGGGGCAATAGATTTGGAAGATTTAGAGGTTTGGAGAAAAAGGGGATTAGAAAAAAAAGCCTCTTATGGTGGAAACTTCTCCGTAGAAACTATAAAGATATTTATAAAAAATGAATTAAGCGGATTTACTCGTATTTGGGTAAAAGAAGCTACACCAGAAGTAGGTGATGTTGAAATTTATTTAATTAGAGATGGAGATATTAATATAATACCAAGTTATTTATATTTAGAGCAAGTAAAGGCAAAATTATGTGATGGGGCTGATGCTATTAAACCTGCTAATATAGATAGAAGTTTAGTTTATGTATTATCTCCAACAGCAGTAAGTACGGATTTTAATTTTGACTATATTTTGCCGAATAATAGTCTTTTAAAGGAGGCGGTAAAAACTAATCTTACTAATTTTTTTAAATCTGAGCAAGTTAACTTAGAAACTAATATATTAGAAAGTGAGTATAAATCCATTATAGATAATTCAATAGATTCTAATGGTAATAAAGTTGCTTCTTATTCGCTAACCTCTCCTTCTGGTGATATTGTTGTCGGAACTGGGAAATTAGGAACATTAGGGAGCGTAAATTATGTATAATATAACATTAGAAGAGCAAACTACTATATTATCTCAATATTTACCAAATAATGATTTGGTTGAGGCGGCGGCAATAGAAGGATCTAATCTTCGTGCGCTTTTAAAGGGAATTAGTGTAGAATTTCTCTTAATAAGAGCAAAAATAGAAGATTTAAGAAAGAATATGTTTCCATCTTTGTGCGATACTTTGATTAGTAATCATGAGAGGGACTATGGAATACCAGATGATATTTTTTCAGGAGAAGGCACTCTTGAAGAGCGAAGAGAGAATCTTCTTTTTAAAGTAGCCTCCACAGGAATATCAACTGAGGAGGATTTTGAGGCTTTAGCTTTAATGTTTGGAGTAGATGTTGAAATTACGAATGGTTGGGATAGAGGTTCATTTCCAATTAAGTTTCCATTGATTTTTGGAACACCAAAAGCTTTAAAACATACGATAATATTAGATTTTAAGGATCAAAAAATAGAAGGGTCATTTCCTTTGGCTTTTCCATTAGAATTTGGAACGAATAAAATTGGTATTTTGATAAAATTATTTAACAAAGTTAAACCTGCTAATTGTATAGTTTATGTAGTAAGTAACGTATAAAAATTTAAGAAATAAATAAAATGGGAAAATTTGATAATAACAAAGTAGATGGACTTAGCACACTTCCTGCTGCCGATTTTAACAAAAATAAAACGGAACTTAGAAATATCTTAGATAAAGCTAATATAATTTCTAGCGATACTAATCTTGGACAACTAGCCGAGTCTATTGCAATATTCGCTGCTAAAGGAGATTTTTACACAGCACAATTCCTTAATAATACATATACACTTACTTCATCTTTGTCGGTTTATCCACCTTCTTACATTGATGGTCAAAAAGTAAGATTTGTCATTCCTGCGAATAACACTGGGGCGGTATTGATTAAAATAGGAACTTTGGCAGATATTCCTGTGAAGACAAAAGAAGGTACTGATATGGCCTCTGGTGATTTTATTATAGGAAGCACTGCGGAGTTAGTTTATGAGTCAAGCACCCCTTCTTTTAGAGTTAATTTTATAAAAGGAGCAACTAAATCAATTAGTGGCACTTCTTTATTACCAGATCCAATTACTATAGCCAACAATGCAACAGACCCAGCTCGTGATATAGATTTTTCAGTAGGAAATTTTCAATTTGATGATGGGACAGGGCAAGCAATAGCAACAGCATTAACAAAACAACTTGATGCAACTTGGGTAGCTGGAACAAATCAAGGAGGATTAGATATTGGAACAGTCGCAACGGACACAACTTATCATTGTTTTACAATATGGAATCCAACAACCTTAACAGCAGATTTTTTATTTTCCACCTCCTCATCCTCTCCTACTTTGCCAAGTGGATATACTAAAAAGAGAAAAATAGCAGCTTTGCAAACAGATGGATCAGCTAATATACGACCTGGAAACTACACCTTTTTCCAAGAGGGTTACCGATTTATTTATAGCACATTGTTGACAACATTTGCAGCAGTATCACCCGCAGCAGGAACCGACTTATCACTAGATTGCCCACCTAATACCTTCGTACTATTATCTGGTGCTATGGGTCATAGTGGGGCTTATAGCTGGTATTCTGTAAACTCAAAATTAGAAGGTGGGCAAGTTATATGTGGAACTATCGGCAACATAGTTAGTGCCAGATCATCAATAAGCCCTTCTTTTCCTATATTATGTGGCTCAAGTTCCGATATACAGCATGGTTATGTTTCGGGCAGCGGCTCATCAACAGTTGATTTAGATTTAGACGGTTGGATTGAATATTTATAAATAAAATTATGGCATATATAAAAAACAAAATAACATCTGAAATAACAGAGCAAGCAGGAGAGTATTTACAACTTAGTAAAAATATCAGAGATCAATTTATTGAAGCTACATCAGAAGAAATAAAGTCTTTTGAATTTACTAAAATAAAGATAGCTAAAATTAATGAAGCTAAACAAAAAAGAAATAATAATTTAGCTAATTATGTTTTAACAGAAGGAATCCTTAAAACTAACAACATTGCAGAAACTTTTATGGTTCTAGAGAGATATGCAAAAAACCTTGAACAAGGTAATATATTGGCGGAATTTGGATTAGAAGATGATATATTAGTTAAGCTAACAAAAAATATTATTGGTAGATGGATTGCGGCGATTGAGACTCAATTTAATGAAGCTTGGATTGATTACAGGTTGCTAGTTAAAAAAATTAATGCGACAAAAACAATAACAACCTTAAATAAAATTGAAATTAAATAACAATGGCAGTTAGTAATTTAAATGAATTTACATTAGTTAAAAATCAGATCATTAAGGAAGCATTAAGAGAGATTGAAGCATGTTCTGCCGATAGAGAGTCGACAAGTAATGATTTAGTTATTGCCTCTACTAAGCTTAATATGATGACTAAAAGTTGGATAGATTATAAAGGAGTTCTTATTGATCTAACAAAAACAGAACTTTTATCATTGATGGATTTAATAGATAAAAAAAGAAGCCAAGCATACTTTAAAGAGGCTGAGCTTATCAAAAAAGTAAGCATATCTTCAACTATTGAAGAAGTTAATAATATAATTTTAAATTAAAAATGGGAACTAGATCTGGAACAGGCGGCGGAATAGGAACATGGAATCCTGCGTTAGAGCCAACTAAAATAATCACAGGACAACCAGCCTCTCCAAATACTTTTGTTTTATCGAGTGCATTTACTGGGACAATAGATGATATTACAGACTCTCCTGCTGGAACTTTGATTTACTTCAACACAATTACTTCAAGATGGGGTATATCAAGCGGAAATACGAAAGATAAAGGAGTATATGCTACGGAAACAGCACTAAATACTGCTATTCCAACTGCCTTAGCAGGAGAATATGCCTTAATTACGTTTACAAACACTTATTGGTTTTGGGATGCGGTAATAGTAACCCCCGCTTGGGTTGATTCTGGTAGCTTGAGTGTGCCTGGAAGTTTACAGGCACTTAATAATTTAAGCGATATTTCTGACACTACGGCAGCAATAGTCAACCTAGGTGTTTTAAGTTCGGCAGAAATTAATGCTCAACTAGATCTAAAAGAGTCCTTATCTAATAAAGATATAGATTCAACATTTACTACAGCTGATAATGTAAAATATTCAACTAAACTTGCTGTAAAAACCTTTATCTTAGCCACTAGAGATGCTTTGTTGGAAGGTGTAGTTGCGGATGGCGATACATTAAATAAATTGTATAATTTAGTCATAGCAAAAGCCCTTAATACAATCACAATTACAGGAAGTAACGGATTGACTGGCGGTGGCGACTTAAATGCTAATAGAATCATAACTGCCATTGACGCAACAACTCTTGTTAAAGGTGTAACTAAATTATCAAATTCGTTTAACACAAATAGCCAAGTCTTAGCAACTACTGAAAAAGCTCTGAGCGATGGATTAGCTGATTTACTTTCAACATTAAGAAGTGGAGTTGCCGTAGGCGGTGATACTTTGAAAAAACTGGATGACAAAATTGCACTTAATGAATTATTGTCTAATAAAGTTTTAGCTTTTCAAGCTACTCCTGATGATGTAAAATATCCAACAGAAAAATTGGTTAAAGATAGTTTGGATTTAAAGTCCAATATTGTAGATATATATATTAAATCAGTATTGGATACCAAATTTGCCGACAATGCAACAAACGATAGATCAAGAACGAACCATACAGGAACTCAAGCCATTGCAACAGTTATAAATTTACAAGCAAGCATTGATTCAAAGCAAAATATATCGGAAAAAGGACAAGCAAACGGTTATGCGGAATTAGACGGTGCTAGCAAAGTTCCAGCTTCTCAATTACCAAGTTATGTAGATGATATTTTGGAATATGCAACTTCCGCTAATTTTCCTATAACTGGAGAGACGGGCAAAGTATATGTGGCTTTAGATACTAATTTAACTTATCGTTGGAGTGGAACTATATATGTCAAGCTCAATGACGTTGATTTAACAGCGTACTTCAACAAAACAAATGATGATCTTGATAATATTATCGAAAGTGCGACTAAGAAGCATTTTACAATAACAGATAAGATAAAACTTGATGCAATAGAAGCTGGTGCGGAAGTTAATGTACAACCAGACTGGAATCAGGCAAGTTCTGGGCAGGATGATTTTATTAAAAATAAACCTACTTTAGCAACAGTAGCTACAAGTGGGGATCATGAAGACCTTAGCAACAAAGGGAC
>Ga0114998_10003082_pt1 | contig 12451 bp, 9 predicted proteins | sample ArcticOcean_MG_C_5_FD_87044 | JGI IMG/M metagenome (GOLD analysis project Ga0114998, IMG submission 87044) | Marine microbial communities from western Arctic Ocean - ArcticOcean_MG_CB4_138 | ecosystem: Environmental > Aquatic > Marine > Oceanic | place: Arctic Ocean: Canada Basin | collected...
AGTAGATTCTTACGAAGTTGCTATGGACGAATGTGGTCCAATGGTTTTAGACGTTTTGATAAAAATTAAAAATGAAATTGATTCTACTGTAACCTTTAGAAGATCTTGTAGAGAAGGAATTTGAGGAAGTAGTGCGATGAATATTTATGTTTCTAATACACTAACATGTTTAGAACCAGCAGAAGAGATTAGTGGGGATATAAATATTTATCAATTGCCACACATGCCAGTTATCAAAGATTTGGTTGCATATTTAAAGCAACTATATAAGCAATACGAATCTATTGAGCCATGGATGCAATCAGAGACCACTGGAAAAGAAGCTGAAAAATTACAATCTATTGAAGATAGATCTAAAATAGATGGTTTGTATGAATGTATACTATGTGCTTGCTGCTCAACATCTTGCCCTAGCTATTGGTGGAATGGGGATAAATATTTGGGACCTGCAGTCCTCTTGCAAGCTTATAGATGGATCATTGATAGTAGGGATGATGAAAGAGAAAAAAGATTAAAAAAAGTAGCTGATGAATTAAAGCTATTTAGATGCCACACTATTATGAATTGTACTAATGCGTGTCCAAAAGGGCTTAACCCAGCTAAAGCAATTGGTTCCATTAAAAAAATGTTAGTTTCTGCAAGCACCAGCTAACAAAAACCAGCAAGTTTTAATTTTTCTTATTAAATTGACAGTTTAAAAATCAAGTTATACTTTCTTTTATCTTATGAAGGAAATTCAACATTTTGTTAATGGTAAAATATTTAAGGGAGAATCTAAAAGAACTTCGGATGTTTACAATCCTGCCACTGGAGAAGTAAGCGCCAAAGTAATATTGGCTTCTAGAAAAGATGTGGATAGTGCTATCGATTCTGCCCACAATGCTTTTCCTTCATGGTCTAGCACTCCTGCATTACAAAGAGCTAGAGTATTGTTTAAATTTAAAGAACTAATAGAAAAAAATTCTGACGAATTAACTAAAATTATAGTTGCAGAGCATGGAAAAGTTTATGAAGATGCCAAAGGATCTCTTACGAGAGGTCTAGAAGTAGTAGAATTTGCTTGTGGTATACCTCATTTGTTAAAAGGTGAGTTCACAGAAAATGTCGGTAGAGATGTTGATAGCTGGTCTATTAGACAATCATTAGGTGTTTGTGCCGGGATAACTCCTTTTAATTTTCCAGCGATGGTTCCAATGTGGATGTTTCCTATTGCTATTGCTTGTGGAAATACATTTATATTAAAACCTTCAGAGAAAGATCCTTCGTGCGCATTAATGTTAGCACAACTATTTAAAGAAGCAGGTTTGCCCGATGGAGTTTTTAATGTTGTTAATGGAGACAAAGAAGCAGTTGATACATTATTAGAAAGTAAAAAAGTAAGTGCGATTAGTTTTGTTGGTTCCACCCCAATCGCAAAATATATTTATGAAAATGCTGCAAAAAATGAAAAAAGAGTTCAAGCCTTAGGAGGTGCAAAAAATCATTGTGTAGTTATGCCAGATTCTGATTTAGACCAAGCTGTTAATGGTTTAATGGGAGCAGCATATGGCTCTGCAGGAGAAAGGTGTATGGCTCAGTCTGTCGCTGTAGCAGTTGGCGATATTGGAGATGCATTGGTGCAAAAACTTACAGCAAAAGTAGAGGCTTTAAAAGTAGGTCCGGGAATAGATAAAGATTCAGAAATGGGACCACTTATTACCAAAGAACACTTAGAAAAAGTAAAAAGCTATGTTGATATTGGTGAGAAGGAAGGAGCAAAATTATTAGTTGATGGAAGAAATTTGAAATTACAAGGATATGAAAAAGGATTCTATATAGGGGGCTGTTTATTTGATCATGTTACAGACCAAATGAAAATTTATAAAGAGGAAATATTTGGACCCGTTTTGTCTGTAGTAAGGGTTAAGGATTTTGAAAGTGCAGTAAATCTAATTAATAATCATGAGTATGGAAACGGCGTCAGTCTTTTTACTAGAGATGGAGATTCAGCAAGGACGTTTGTGAATAAAATTCAAGTAGGTATGGTGGGAATTAACATACCAATACCTGTGCCTATGGCATTCCATAGTTTTGGAGGTTGGAAAAGATCTTTATTTGGAGACCAGCATATGCACGGTATGGAAGGTGTGCGTTTTTATACCAAATTAAAAACAGTTACATCTCGATGGCCATCAGGTATAAGAACCAACCCTGAATTTACAATGCCAACAATGAAGTAACCATGAGTAAAAAAAAAATATCATTAATCGGAGCAGGCCAAATTGGTGGAACACTAGCTCATTTAATCGCAACTAAGCAACTAGCTAATGTTGTACTTTTTGATGTGGCGGAGGGAATTGCAAAAGGTAAAGCCTTGGATATTGCCCAATCTCTTGCAGTTGATGGGTCGCCCGTTAATTTGGTTGGTACGGACAATTACGAAGATACCAAAAATTCAGATGTAATAATTATTACGGCAGGTGTTCCAAGAAAACCTGGAATGACACGTGATGATCTTCTAGGAATTAATTTAAAAATTATCAAACAAGTTGCTGATGGAATTAGGAACACTTCACCAAACGCTTTTGTGATTTGTATTACCAATCCACTAGATGTTATTGTAATGGCTTTGCAGAAATACTCAGGACTTCCAAAAAATAAAGTTATTGGTATGGCTGGTATTTTAGACACATCTCGTTTTAAGCGTTTTTTATCTCAAGAACTTCAAGTTCCAATCAAAGATATAGATTCTTTTGTGCTTGGTGGTCATGGAGACACCATGGTTCCGATGCCAAATAGAACAATGGTTGGAAAAGAAAAGTTGCAAGATGTAGTAGCTAGTGGAAAAATTTCTCAAGAAAAATTAAATGAAGTAGTAGACAGAACTAGAAATGGTGGCGCAGAGATTGTAAAATATCTAAAAACAGGATCAGCATTTTATGCCCCAGCTGCTTCCGGTGTGCAAATGGCTGAATCATATTTAAATGACGAAAAAAAAACTCTTCCTTGTGCAGCATATTTAAATGGAGAATATGGAATTAAAGATTTATATGTAGGTGTTCCAGTTGTTATTGGATCCAATGGTATAGAAAAAGTTATTGAATTAGAACTCGATTCTGAAGAAAAGAAATACTTTGATATTTCCATTGAAGCAGTTAAAGATTTATTTGAAGCTGCAAAGAAAATTGATCCAAGCTTATCTTAAATGAAAAATTCATCATTAGTAAAAAAAAAATTAATTATTTTATTCAAATTGACAGCTTAAATTGTTACCTATACTTTCGACAACTTTATGAACATACACGAGTACCAAGCCAAACAAATTTTAAAAAAATTTGGAGCCCCCGTCCCTAACGGAGAGCCAATTTTTTCACTTAATGAAATTGATGAGAAATTTAAAAATATAAAAACTAGCAGAATAGTTTTAAAGGCCCAAATTCATGCGGGTGGAAGAGGTAAGGCAGGAGGAGTTAAAATTGTTGATAACATTGAGCAATTAAAGGAAGAGGCAAAAATTTTATTAGGTAAGGTGTTGGTTACTCATCAAACCGGACCTCAAGGTAGAGAAGTTAAGAGGCTTTATATTGAAGAAGCTTCTGAAATATCCAAAGAATTTTATCTTTCATGCTTGGTTGATAGAGCTAGCTCTAAAATTGCCTTTATTTCAAGTGCAGAAGGAGGAATGGATATTGAAGAGGTTGCTAATAGCAATCCAGAAAAAATTATTACTACCAGAGTGAGTCTTTCTGAGGGTTTAACAAAAGAAGACGTAGCCAAGATTTTAAACCCTTACAATCTTCCAGAAGAATCTGTGGAAGAGGCAGGAAAGCTTATTCAATCTATTTTTGATGCTTTAATTAATACGGATGCAAATTTGATTGAAGTAAACCCTTTGATATTAACAAAAAATAATCAAGTTTTATGCTTAGATGCTAAAATTAATTTTGATTCTAATGCATTGTATCGTCATCCTGATATTTTAGAACTTAGAGATTTAGATGAAGAAGATCCAGCCGAGATAGAAGCAAGCAAATATGATTTGGCATATATAAAATTAGATGGTGAAATTGGCTGCATGGTTAATGGAGCAGGACTAGCCATGGCAACAATGGATATTATAAATCTTTATGGCTCACAACCTGCAAATTTTTTAGATGTTGGTGGTGGAGCTACAAAAGAAAAAGTATCAGCAGCTTTTAAAATTATTTTATCTGATAAAAATGTTAAAGGAATATTAATAAATATTTTTGGAGGAATTATGCGTTGCGATGTGATTGCAGAAGGCGTGGTTGCAGCTGCCAAAGAAACAAATCTTTCAGTACCTTTGGTGGTCAGATTGGCTGGAACAAAATTTGAAGAAGGAAAAAAAATATTACAAGAATCTGGTTTGCAAATTATTCCTGCAAACAATTTATCCGAAGCTGCAAAAAAAATTGTTGAGGCTATTAAATAGTTATGTCAATTTTGATAGATAAAAATACAAAAGTTATTTGCCAGGGCTTTACTGGAAAAAATGGAACTTTTCATTCAGAGCAGGCACTTGCGTATGGCACTAATCTTGTAGGAGGAGTTACTCCAAACAAGGGTGGACAAACCCATTTAGGCAAACCAGTTTTTAACTCAGTTGAAGATGCAGTGAATGCAACACAGGCTGATGCAACTATGATTTATGTACCAGCAAAATTTGCTGCCGATGCTATTATTGAAGCAATCGAATGTGAATTACCATTAATTGCATGTATTACTGAAGGAATTCCAATTCTGGATATGATTAAAGTGAAAGAAAGATTAATAGGATCAAAATCAAGATTGATAGGTCCAAACTGTCCAGGAATTATAACTCCAGGAGAGTGTAAGATTGGTATAATGCCAGGACATATTCACAAAAAAGGTTCAGTTGGTATTGTTTCTCGTTCTGGAACATTAACCTATGAAGCAGTTGCACAAACTACTGAAATTGGCCTTGGTCAATCAACTTGCATTGGTATTGGGGGTGATCCAGTAAATGGAACAAATTTTATTGATTGTTTAGAATTGTTTTTAAAAGATGACAAAACCGAATCTATTGTAATGATAGGAGAAATTGGAGGGGATGCTGAGGAGCAAGCCGCTCAATTTATTAAAGATTCTAAAATTAAAAAGCCAACAGTGGGTTTTATTGCAGGTTTAACCGCACCTCCAGGACGAAGAATGGGTCATGCTGGAGCTATTATTGCTGGAGGAAAAGGTGGAGCACAAGATAAAATTGAAAAAATGAAATCTTGTGGAATTACCGTTACAGATTCCCCAGCCGATATTGGAAAAACATTAAAGACTAAACTACAAGGTTGAGATATATTTAGACTGAATAATGTCATCTTCTAAAAATAAAATATTTCAGACAACATCCTTTTTAAGCGGTATGAACTCAGCTTATATCAATGAGCTTCTCGAGAAGTATGTTCAGGATCCAAATTCCATTCAGGAAAGTTGGAGAGAATTTTTTTCTGGTTTGGCAGAGAATAAAGATCTAATAAAAAAAGAAACAGCAGGTGCTTTATGGCGTCCACAAAAAATAAAAAATAACCAAAATGATGATTTAGATTACTATGAAAAATTATTACCAGATGTAAATGTTTTAGAAATTGAAAAAAACATTACAAAAGAGTATCCAGCGCATAATAAAAAAGTAAATGTTGGAAATGGTGAAGATGTAGAAACTGCTACCAAAGATTCTGTAAGAGCGATTATGATGATTAGAGCTTATAGAATTAGAGGGCATCTAATAGCAGATTTAGATCCTCTGCAATTAAATGAAAACAAGAACCATCCTGAACTAAATCCAGAAACTTATGGATTTACTTTAAAAGATAGAGATAGAAAAATTTTTTTAGATGACGTTCTCGGACTTAAATATGCAACAGTTAATGAAATATTGGAAATTTTACTCAAAACCTACTGTTCTAAAATTGGTGTTGAATTTATGCACATGGAAGATCCAGAAGAAAAAAGCTGGGTTCAGCAAAGAATAGAAGGAAAAGAAAAGGACATTTCTTTTACAGCCGAAGGAAAAAAGGCAATGTTAAATAGGGTTTTAGAATCTGAAGGTTTTGAAAAATACTTACACACTAAGTATGTGGGAACAAAAAGATTTGGATTGGATGGGTGTGAATCTCTAATACCTGCAATGGAACAAGTTATTAAATTAGGTGGTACCATGGGAGTAAAAGAAGTTAAGATTGGAATGCCCCACAGGGGTAGACTCAATATCTTAACAAACGTACTACAGAAGCCTCTTAAAAAAATTTTTAAAGAGTTTGCTGGTGAACCAGGACCAGCAACAGGAGGAGTTTCGGGAGATGTTAAATATCATTTGGGGGCATCTGCAAATAGAGAATTTGATGGAAACAAAGTGCATGTAAGTTTAACGGCAAACCCTTCCCATCTAGAAGCTGTTAACCCTGTTGTTTTAGGACAAACTCGAGCTAAGCAGTTTTTTCATAAAGACTTTGATAGAAAAAAAGTAATTCCAATATTACTCCATGGAGACGCAGCTTTTGCTGGGCAAGGAGTGGTCGCGGAATGTTTTGCAATGTCAGGAGTGCCTGGACACAATATTGGTGGAACTATACATATTATTGTTAATAACCAAATTGGATTTACAACTACACCTTCATTTGCAAGATCTTCACCTTACCCATCTGAGGTGGCAAAAATGGTTCAAGCTCCTATTTTTCATGTAAATGGAGATGATGTTGAAGCAGTAGTTTATGTAACAAAAGTTGCAACTGAGTATAGACAAAAGTTTGGAAGAGATGTCGTTATAGATATCTTTTGTTATAGAAGATTTGGCCACAATGAGGGAGATGAACCTTCATTTACGCAGCCATTAATGTATCAAAAAATTAAGAATCATCCTTCGATATTATCTGTTTACGCAGACCAGTTAATTAAAGAGGGCTTATTTACCAAAGAAGACATAGAAAAACAGAAATCTGATTATAAAAAAAGATTAGATGTAGAATTCGAATTGTCAAAAAATTATATCAGCAATGAACAAGATTGGTTTACAGGAACTTGGTCCCAATTTACTACTGAAAAAGGATCGGACCGACGAGGTTCCACAACAGTAGATTTAAAAATAATTAAAAAAATTGGAAAAAAATTAACTCACATACCTGATAGCTTTAATGCACATCCAACAATTAAACGAATTTTTGAATCAAAGAAAAAAATGTTTGAAAGTGGAAAGGGCTTTGATTGGAGTACAGCAGAAAGCTTAGCATTTGCAGCATTATCCTACGAAGGATATCCAGTTAGGCTTGTTGGACAAGATTCTGTTCGTGGAACTTTTAGTCAAAGACATGCAGGTCTTACAGATCAAAAAACAGGAGAAAAATACTTTCCAATAAAAAATTTAAGTAAGGATCAATCCAATGTTGAGATTGTAGATAGTTTACTTTCAGAAATGGGAGTTCTAGGATTTGAGTATGGATATTCATTGGTAGAACCAAATACTTTAGTCGCCTGGGAAGCTCAATTTGGAGATTTTGCAAATGGAGCTCAGATTATATTTGATCAATTTATAAGCTCTGGTGAAAAAAAATGGACACGTGCAAGTGGTTTGGTAATGCTATTGCCTCACGGGTATGAAGGTCAAGGACCAGAACATTCTTCAGCAAGAATTGAAAGATATTTACAAGCTTGTGCTCAAGAAAATTTGCAAGTTGTTAACTGCACAACTCCAGCAAATTATTTTCATGTATTAAGAAGACAAATACACAGAAGTTTTAGAAAGCCATTAATTATTTTTACTCCAAAATCATTGCTAAGACATAAAAAATGTGTTTCTGAAATTGAAGATTTTTCAGGAAAGAATTCTTTTCACCGTATACTTCCAGATCATGCTGAAGACTCTCAGTATAAGCTAATTAAGTTGGCAGCAGACAAGGATATAAAAAGAGTCGTTATTTGTTCTGGTAAAATTTATTTTGATCTTTTGGAAAAACGACAAGAAATTAAAGACAATAGAGTGCAGCTTATTAGAGTTGAGCAAATATATCCTTTTCCAGCCAAAACTTTAGCAAAACATATTAAAAGATTTGTGAATGCAGAGGAATATATTTGGTGTCAAGAAGAGCCCCAAAATATGGGTTGTTGGAATACTGTTGAAAGATATATCAATTGGAGCTTAGCGCATATCAATGCAAAGACAAAAAGCATTAAATATATTGGAAGAGGTCCTATGGCATCTACCGCTACAGGATATTTAAAAAAACATGTTGCCCAACAACAAGAAATTGTTACAAAAGCACTAACTATATAAATGGCTGATAAAATTATCGTTCCAACATTAGGAGAATCTTTAACTGAAGCCACAGTTGCAACATGGTTAAAGCAAGTAGGAGATTCTGTTCAAGCAGATGAGGCAATTGTTTCTTTAGAAACAGATAAGGTAAGCATTGATGTTACGGCACCCAAGCCTGGAATTTTATCTGAAATTTCTGCAAAAGAGGGTGTTACAGTTAAAGTAGGCGCACAGCTAGGTTCTATAGATTCTTCTAATTCAGCTCCTAAAAAACAGCCAGAAGAAAAACCAAAAAATAAAGTTTCTGAAATCAAAAAAATTGAAATTCAAAAAGAAGAAAAAATTCTGAAGCCAAAAAATAGTGATCAAAATAAAAAAAACGAACTATCCCCATCGGTAAAACGAATTGTGGAAGAAAAAAAAATTAATATTGAAAGTGTCGAGGGGTCAGGAAAAGATGGTAGGATTTTAAAAAGTGATTTAATAGGACTTATGGGTTTTAGCCCATCTCCAAATTCAAGAAAAATTGAAATAGGCGAAGAAGAAAGAGTTAAAATGACTCGTCTTAGATCTACAATTGCAAAGAGATTAAAAGAGGCTCAGAGCACTGCAGCGATTTTAACTACTTTTAATGAAATAGACATGTCTATGATAATTCAAATTAGAAAAGACAATAAGGAAGAGTTTGAAAAAAGATATGGTATTAAACTTGGATTCATGTCTTTCTTTGTAAAAGCTTGTGTTAATGCTTTGCAGTCTTATCCTTCTGTGAATGCGGAAGTGCAAGGGGAAGAAATTGTTTACAAAAATTATTATAATATTGGTGTTGCAGTTGGAACTGAAAAAGGACTCGTTGTTCCAGTTTTGGGTAATGCAGATGAGCTTTCTTTTGCTGAGATTGAGAAAGAAATTGTTACTCTAGGAAATAGAGCTAAGAATAATCAATTATCCATAGATGAGTTGCAAGGTGGAACTTTTACTATTACAAATGGAGGGATATATGGATCGATGCTTTCGACGCCAATTATAAACCCACCTCAATCCGGAGTCTTAGGTATGCATAATATTGTACAAAGGGCAGTTGTAATTGATGGAAAAATAGAAATTAGACCCATTATGTATCTTGCACTTTCATATGACCATAGAATTATTGATGGCAAGGAAGCAGTTTCTTTCTTAGTAAGAGTGAAAGAAATACTAGAAGATCCAAGAAGATTATTTTTAAATTTATAGATTTTTATGGAACAGTATGATGTTGTGGTTATCGGTGGAGGTCCAGGTGGATATGTTTGTGCTATTAGATCCGCACAGCTTGGAAACAAAACTGCTTGCATAGAATCTAGAGGAGCGCTTGGTGGTACATGTTTAAATGTAGGTTGCATACCATCTAAATCACTTCTTCATGCTTCTGAAATGTATCATAAAGCTCAACATGAATTTAAAACAATAGGAATTAATACGGGCGATCTTTCTTTAGATCTAGATAAGATGATGGATCATAAATCTAAGTCAGTTGATGGGTTAACTAAAGGAATTGAATTTTTATTTAAGAAAAATAAAGTTACATATTTAAATGGACATGGAAGCTTTAAAGATCAAAATACTCTCATAGTAAAAGATTCTTCTGGGTCTGAAAAAGAAATTAAAGCTAAAAATATTGTAATCGCAACAGGATCATCCGTACTATCTTTGCCAAATATAGATATTGATGAAGAAACAATTGTTTCTTCAACAGGAGCGCTTTCATTAAAAAAAGTTCCAAAAAAACTAATAGTTATTGGTGGAGGTTATATTGGTTTGGAAATGGGTTCAGTATGGTTAAGGTTAGGAGCCGAAGTAGAAGTTGTAGAGTATCTAGATCACATTACTCCAGGCATGGATAAAGAAATTTCGGATAATTTTTTGAAAATTTTAAAAAAACAAGGAATGAAATTCCATTTATCTACCAAAGTATTAGATGTTAAGAAAAATTCAAATGGAGCAACAGTATCAGTTGAGAGTAATGGTGAAAAAATAGAAATGAATAGCGATGTTGTTTTGATGTCAGTAGGAAGAAAACCGAACACTAGTGGTTTAAATTTAGAGGCGTTAGGAATTGCCACAGATTCAAAAGGAAGAGTTAAAATTGATAAAAAATTTAAAACAAATATAGACAATGTTTACGCAATTGGAGATGTTGTTGAAGGTCCGATGTTGGCTCATAAGGCTGAAGATGAAGGAATGGCTGTAGCTGACTTTATTTCAGGAAAATATGGACATGTAAATTATGATGCTATTCCAGGAGTGGTTTATACCTCACCAGAAGTTGCGACTGTTGGTAAAACAGAAGAGCAGCTTAAAGAGGCAGGCATAGAGTACAATATTGGAAAATTTCCATTTATGGCAAATTCTCGAGCAAAGATTAATAATAATGCCGATGGTTTTGTAAAAATTTTAGCAGACAAGAATTCAGATAAAATTTTAGGAGTACACATGATAGGACCAGATGTTGGAACTATGATCGCAGAAGTAGTTTTGGCAATGGAATTTGGAGCCAGCTCAGAAGATATAGCGAGAACTTGCCATGCACACCCAACTCTTAATGAGGCTGTTCGGGAAGCTGCTTTAGCAGTAGATAAAAGAGCTATTCACTTTTAACTAATTTTTTTTCCACTTTTTTTCCAGTCAGACAAAAAAGATTCTAACCCCTTGTCTGTCAAAGAATGTTTGTACAAATCATGAAATATTTTTGGCGGAATTGTAATTACATCAGCTCCAATTTTTATTATTTCCAAAACATGGGCAACAGATCTTATAGATGCTGCTAGAATTTTGGTTTTATAATTATAGTTTTGATATGCAATTTTAATATCCTTAATTAACCGCACCCCATTTTCTCCAATATCATCTAGTCTTCCAATAAAAGGAGAGATAAATGTTGCTCCAGCTTTTGCTGCTAATACAGCTTGGCTTGCAGAGAAACAAAGAGTGACATTAACTTTAAATTTCTTGCTAGTTAAGTATTTACACGCAACTAATCCTTCTAGAGTAAGAGGAATTTTAATAACAATGTTTTTTGAAATTTTTTGAAGTATTTTTGCTTCTTCAATCATTTTATTTGATTGAGTGGCTGTTACCTCAGCACTTATTGGTCCCTTAACTTCAGTGGCTATAGATTTTAAAATCTTCTTAAAATTTCCTTTTTGTTTTCCAAGCAAAGATGGATTGGTGGTGATACCATCAATTAAACCAGTTTTATTTAAAGGTTTTATTTCATTAATATTAGATGAGTCTAAAAAAATTTTCATAATAGTGTAACTTATTATTTAAAAATATATAAATCAATTTTTATATGAAGATAAATATATTGCTACCAATAAAGTTTGATCAAGCATTTACATATTCAGTAGATGCTTCATTAGATCTTAAAAAAGGGGATTACGTTTTAGTCCCTTTTCGTAGCAAAGAAATTGTAGGAGTTGTTTGGGAAAAAGATATAAAGGCTCCGAAAAATATAAAAATTAAGAAAATTATTTCTAAAATAAATTTTCCAAGTTTATCAGAAAAGAATATTGAATTTATTAAAAGGTTTTCAGAGTACAATCTTTCTAGCTTGGGCATGACATTCAAGCTTTTTTTTTATGAAAAAGGATTTTTATCTTTATTAAAAAACAAAAATTTAAGTGATTATGAAGAATATAATATTCAAAATATTCAAAAAGAAAATTTAAGTCAAGTACAGAAAAAATCGCTCAAAGAAATAATTAAAAATTTAGAATTTAAAAAATATTCCACAACGCTTATTCATGGAGTAACTGGATCGGGAAAAACTTTAATATATTTTGAGATTATTAAACAGGCATTAAAAAAAAATGCTCAAGTTTTAGTTCTGCTTCCAGAGATTGCCCTTACCAAGCAAATAGCTCAAAGATTTAAAGACTATTTTGGAGCAGAGCCGGCCCTTTGGCACTCCAGTATCGGAGATAAAAAAAAGAAAATTATTTGGAAAGGTATGTCTGAAAATAAAATTAAATTAGTACTTGGAGCGAGATCTGCAATTTTTTTACCCTTTCAAGATTTAAAATTAATAGTGATTGATGAGGAGCACGATTCTTCTTACAAGCAAGAAGAAGGCGTCTCTTACAATGCAAGAGACATGTCTATTCTTAAAGCTTCTATTGAAAATTTTCCAGTTTTGCTAATTTC
>Ga0114998_10003085_pt1 | contig 12446 bp, 10 predicted proteins | sample ArcticOcean_MG_C_5_FD_87044 | JGI IMG/M metagenome (GOLD analysis project Ga0114998, IMG submission 87044) | Marine microbial communities from western Arctic Ocean - ArcticOcean_MG_CB4_138 | ecosystem: Environmental > Aquatic > Marine > Oceanic | place: Arctic Ocean: Canada Basin | collected...
AAAAATGCGATCGTCGCGAATGATTAAGTACCTTGACCATTTTTTAAATGTGTTTATTTACTTAGTTATTTTGTTTATGTTGCGTAAAGATAAGAAAATAATGAAGAATTCGGCGTGATTTAAAATTTGTTCCTTTTTAACGAAGAGAAGGAACAAAGAAGAGGTGGAAGGTGAGCGAAGTAGAAAGAGACGGACGCTCTCTCTCCTATTTATAATCATCATGAGAAAATTTACATATTTATCATCGTAATTTCTATTTTTTCAAGCTTTCGATACTATCTCGCCACATTCGTTCGCTCGCGCACGCTAAAACCTCTCCTTGATATCTCTTCAACTCTATGGCGTCTTCGTCGTCGGCGTTTTTGAACTCGAGCTTTTGGCCTTCCCAATCCGTCATATACCCGCCAGCGCCGAGAACGATTGGAACGAGAGCCATGTAATCGTATGGTTTCAAATCGGCTTCACAAACGATATCGCAAAACCCATTCGCGAGTAATCCGTACGCGTAACAATCGCATCCAAACATTGGAATTTTCACCGCGTTTTTAATCTTTTCGAATCTCCGTTCGTTCTCGCCTAAAAACATCAAAGGCGTCGTTGAGTACATAAACGCCTCTTTCAACTCTTTCTGCTCATCTTTATTGACCTCGCATATTTTACCATTAAAAGTCGTCTTTGCGCCTTTACATCCAATCCACCGTTCCTTCAAAACCGGCTGCTCTAAAACGCCCAAAATCGGTTCCCCGTTCCTCAACAAAGCTATCAACGTACCCCACAAAGGTTTCCCGGTAATATAAGACTTCGTCCCATCTATTGGATCGAACACCCATAAGAACTCCTTCGCCCCGTTCAAGCCTAACTCGATCCCGTGCTCTTCGCCAAATATCGCGTGCTCCGGAAACCTCTCTCTCACTAACTCCCTCATCCTTAACTCGGCTTGTTTATCCGCAACGGTCACCGGTGATCGATCGTCTTTGATCTCGACCGGTAACTCCCAGTTTCGCTTCCGCCAGAACTTCATCGTTTCTTCGTTCGCTCTGTCGCACAGTTCCTCGGCGAACGGTTTGAACACTTTTTGATAATACTGCTCGTCCTTTTTCTGCTCGTCTGTTACTGAGCGGCCCCTGAAATCATCCAAATCATAATCATCAGTGCTTCCTCTGTGACTACTCCTACTCCTACTGCTACGACGACTGCGACGAAGACGAGGCGCGACTCTTCTTCTCGCGATGATGCTTTCGTTACTGCAGCTCAAGAAAGGATTACAGTGTTCGTTCCTTATTAAAGCCGAGGCCATTTTTACACACGTTATTTATGGGGAAAACGAAAAGTCAAGAACGTTCACGCATCACTTTTAAGAACCTTTTATAGAGTAAGAGTAACAGAGTACGGAGTGATCATAAATGGATACGAACAGACTATCGAAGGAACTGAGAGAGATAGCGTCGGATAAAGCGTCCGGTGTTTCAGTTTCGTTGATCGGTGATTCGTTAGCGCACATGGAGGGTACTATTACTGGTCAGTCCTTTACGAATCTCGTTTCCTGATTCGTTCCGTGTAACGACGACGACGACGACGAAGAGTATCGTGTTTTGCTTTTTCTTCGATGTTTTCTTAGGAAAATAAGTGTTTGCCGTTTTTTTTAGAGAACACGCGTGGTCCCGATTACGCGTGTTATTGCGAGCGTGCAAGCGCACAGTAAATACTGCGTGGCGCGTTAAACATTTTTATCGTCTTTGGACCCTCTCGGCCTCTTCAGAAGGATCTGATGATGACGCCGTGGGACGAGCGCGGGAAAGGAAAGGGAGAGCGAGAGAGAGCGACTGAACTGAACTGAACTGACTTACGTGTGCATGAAATAGGACCATCGGATACACCGTATGAACACGGGATATTCCACATCGATATAATAATCACGAACGCGTACCCGTTTGAACCGCCGAAGATGAAATTTTTAACGAAAGTATGGCACCCGAACGTATCGTCGCAATCTGGAGCGATATGCTTGGACGTTTTAAAAGATCAATGGACACCGGCGTTGACTATTAAGACCGCGTTGTTGAGCGTGCAGGCGTTACTTGCGGCTGCTGAGCCGGATGATCCGCAAGATGCGGTCGTGGCGAAGATGTACGTCGCGAATAGGCAACAGTTTAACGAGCAAGCGAGAGAATGGACGAAGAAGTACGCGACCGGGAAACAAGAGAAGCCGAAAGATCCGAAAGTACTGAGATTGATGGATATGGGGTTTGAGGAGAAGGCTGCAGAGAATGCTTTGGCGAAATGTAATTGGAACGCTGAAGAGGCGCTTGAACACTTATTGGGCGGCGCGTAAAATTGTTTAGTTATATTGATTATATTCTTAGTTGTTGTATACGTTATTAGCATATTTTATTAGCACACGCACGAATAATAATTAAAATGATTCTTTATCATTATTATTAGAAGCTCTCCATGGAATTTCGGGTTGAATTTCGTATGTGTTCCGGTACGGCGTGAAACGGCGTGACAGCTTCGCCCTTCTCTTCCAAGTCAAGTAAGTAGTTAGCGTATTCACTTTGTTGTTTGATATCGTCCGGTAACTCATGCGTCGGAACGCCGTTTTCGTCGCACTCAACTTCCTCAACCGTGCAAGGCCATTTTATTGTCGTTGTTTCCTTTAAATCTTCTTTGATTTGCAACTTTTCAGCTTCGGTTAATCCCCAAGGAGGAAGGGTCGAATTTTGTTCCGCGTCGTGGATCGCAATTGCTGCCGCGAGGTTAAAGAACGTAGGTTTAATCGTGACCGTTTCACTCCAGACTGTTACGAAAATAGTCTTAAAGCGGCCTTCAGCCTCAGTTCCGTCTATTGCCGCCTTGCATGAGAGTTCGATTTTCAACGCGCACGAATCAATACAGTCCCCGACGTCAAAGTGAACGTCAACAAAATCGTGTACACGAAAAACATCGGACTTGACCATATTTTCATTCACAAAAACAGATGTCGTTGGAACGCATTGTTGCGTAACTGCGTCCTCGGATAATTTTGCAGTATAGCACGTCTGTGTTCCAACTTTCATGTCACCTTCATGTTCTGTTGTTGGCGAAGATAATTGATGAGGAGGTCGTGGGTGTGGTTGTTGAAGAGGAGGTCGCTGCCTTACTGGTTTTCCATCATCATCCTCAAGAACTTTGTCGTTTTCTCTTTGGGGCATTAACATTAACTCTGGATGTAATGCGTTAAATCTTCGCTCTGTGATAAGTTTGGCGTATTTTTGTCGCTCCGAGCAAGGCTGAAATACGACATCATTGTTCTTTGTTTCAATAACGCTGGGATTTTCCTCGTTCGATCCAAACATTCGAGAGAGCGTACTTCGCGGAGCAACAACTGGAGCGACAACTTCCGCGGCGACTCCATGGAATGCACATACGAAACAGAAGAAGATAGCCGAGATAAGCATCTCACGACTCATTGTTTCCTTTTTTTGAATAATAATGAAGAGAAAATACAAAGCGATTGCATCTTCTCTTTACCCTCGGATGAAACTCTCATCGTTGGAACAAAAATAAAATGTTCAAAGCTCAATCGGATCCGTATCTATTCCCGTTGAAATGGCAATCGCCTTACGCGCGCGACTTAATCGTCCAGTCTTTTCAACATCACCAGGATCACTTCCTTTAGGCGGGGCGTAGTCAACAGCGATCCGCTTCTTCCAATCATAAGTAGACGTATTCTTCCTTCCCGGACTTGTTTTTTTCTTTGGCATACAAAGCGGCGGCATCAATAAAGATTGCGCGTTTCCGTTTTCTCCAAGAGCTTTTTCAATAGCGACGAGAAATCGTGACCTCTCTTGAAATGCTCCCTTAGACTCATCATATTCATCATTTTTCTCCCAAAACATCATCCTCGATTTCGCATAGCATAAAAAGAGTTTTTTCTTCGCCCGAGTCACGCCGACGTAAAATAACCGAACCTCCTCATCTTTTTCTTCAATACTTTCTGCATTCCTACTTGGCGTTAGCCCTTCTTCACACCCGGCAATGAAGACTGTATCAAATTCAGTGCCTTTTGAAGCATGTAGAGTCATCAAATTAACGGCATTTGCGCGCTCTTTTCTCGCTTCATCTTCTTCTTCATCGTCAAACATTTCATCCCCGTGTGTAGCTTCCGAAGAAGAGAGTAAGGAAACGCCTTCCAAGAAAGCAGATAAAGTTGTCTTCGACCCAGTATTTACGTTGTTTCCTTCGATATCAATCTCAATCATATTTTCTTCAACATTTGATGCGACTTGAACGAGTTCTCTAACGTGCTCCCATCTTTCCTCGTAATCTTCTTTTTCCTTGACGTAATTTTCATAATCAGTCAGCTCGATGACTTTCTCGAGAATATGTCCAGGATTTTGCAAGATTTCCGCCATTTCTTGTATTTCCTTGAGCTTTTGAGCGAATGCGAGAACCGAATTACGCGCTCGAGCGGTAATACCCATCTCTTTTGCTGATGGCAAAATTCTAAAATCTTTGTCTTCATTTTCTAAAATTAAATCAACTTGGCCGTCTTTTGCCCACGCTCTCTCTAAAAGAGCGGCTCCGAGCGACGGCGCCTCGCATCTACTCACCCACTCCTCCAACTTTTCTACCGTTTTATCCCCAATACCTCTCGTTGGTGTGTTAATAATACGTCTTAAGCTCACACCATCATTTGAGTTTGAGGCGAAACGAAGATACGCAATCAGATCTTTAATTTCTTTGCGATTGTAAAAACTCTGATCGCCTATGACGACATAAGGCACACCTTCCTTTACAAATGCTGCTTGCAAAACACGAGATTGTCTATTTGTTCTATAAAGCACTGCAATATCTCGATACCGTAAACTACCATCTAACATACTTTTACTATCTTCAATCAACCGTTTGACTTGGGTCACGATGAATGCGCCTTCCTCTCGATCACCATCGCAACCGACAATCGCAACATCTTGTGCGCCAGCACTTACGGCATCCCAAGACATTAAATCGCTTGGTGTTACTGATTGTGCAATAACCGTTTTAGCAGCTGAAACAATCGTCGACGTCGATCGATAGTTTGTTCCTAATCGAACAGTTTGCACGTTTCTAAAATCATCTTCAAAGCGAGAGCGGATATTTTTCATCTCGGCGCCTCGCCAACCATAAATAGCTTGGTCGGCATCTCCGACTACAAACAATGTTTCCGCTCTTTCACCCAAGTGTCGAACAATTTCGTATTGCGATATCGACGTGTCTTGGAACTCATCGACGAGGATGTGTGACCATCGATTTTGCAAAGACCTCTTCGCGTCCGGACGACTTTCAAGGAGATGGACAACTACGGAGAGCAAATCGTCGAAATCGAATGCATTTGCCTCGCGAAGTTTTTTCTCATACTCTGGCCAAACTATATCGAACTCACGATAATTTGAGTTAAGCTCGTCGTATGAGATTGGCGTTCCTCTTCGTCTCATTATAAGCCCTGACTCCAAGGCCGTTCGAGAGTTTACGTTTACGCTCGTCTTCAACGAACACTTTGCCAAGCTCAATAAACTCTTCAGAGACAACGGATTCGCTTCTTTCTTCGCCATTTTAAGTTTTTCAACTAAAATATCCTTCACAACTGCTTTCGAATCATCCGAGTCATAAATCGTAAAATCCGACGTCCTCGCGATCCCTAATCTCTCCACGTGCTTCCTCAAAATCCTCGCCGCGAGAGCATGAAACGTCCCAGCAGTAATCCCTTTCACTACGTTCTCACCAACACTTTTTCCTAACCTATTCCTTAACTCCTTCGCTGCTTTATTCGTAAACGTAATACATAAAATGCTCTCAGGTGAAACGTTCTCGTGCTCGATTAACCATCTCACTCTGTTCACTACCACGTGCGTCTTCCCCGATCCCGGACCGGCGAGTACTCTCATCACGCCCGGATTCGCCCCTAAAACTGCCTCTCGTTGTGCCCTCGATAGCCCTTTTAATCGATCGCACTCGTTTGCCAGGAGTGCCTCGAAATCTTCCCCGAGCGCCTCCGCCGCCGTCTCGGCCCATCCCGTCCTCATTTTCTTCTTCTTCTTCTCCCTGTTCCCACTTAAACCGTCGCTGACATCGTCCTTCGAAGAAGAAGAAGAAGAAGAAGAAGAAGAAGAAGCGCGAAACCCACTACTAATACTACCACGACGACGATGACCGCGGTTCAAACTACCGAATAAACCGTGTTCCCCAAGACTCCCAACAAAAACACTGTTCCTATTTATACTGCTCAAAACGAACGAGAACAACACGCTTTTCCTTTCCCCACGCATCGCGCTCGCGACGAGACCACTCATACCACTCATACTACAACTGCTACTACCGCGCAATCGTCGAGCGCGATTCCGTGGTCGCGCGATCAATAGTCCCGTCGCGTTCACTTTACTCATCGAAGAGCACTCTTTCTTTTGGAAAGAACATCCGCCAATCGACGCGGCTGACGATGAGAGCGCGCTTCTTTTCCTCTACTCGTTCCTGTTCTTCTTCTTCTTCTCTCTTCTTCTTCCCGTTCTTCTTCTTCCTTCTTCTTTCTTCCTCCTTCTTCTTCCTGCTTCTTCTTCTTCTCTTCTTCTTTGTGATGATGATGATGATGATGCGGGCTGGCTTTCATGAAGAAGTGGGGAGGAGTAGGGTTTAGGGTGTGAGATATATTTAGGGTTTCAACTCTCTTTAATTTTCTCAACACTTAAAATATATAATGAGTATATCATGTATGTGCACGTAATAAAGTAATACTGATTACGACCGTTCCGGAGAAACGAACGAAAACGATGAAACGAGCTTCTTCGACCGAGCAGAAGCGAAAGAGCAGTAACAGCAAAGCCCGCTCTAAAGCTCTTTCGTGGCCATTAAGTAGCCCGCGCTTCTTCCTCTCAGTACTTTTGCTCTGTCTTTCATGCAATTGGATGAATTCGGCCGAGGCTACTAATAAGCAAGATAACAGGAAAACAACGACCGCGCAGGCACAATCATCGAACGAAGGAACTGCCAGGCGCAGCAAAAATGGCCAAGGCTACGACAACGCATACGAACGCGTGAGAGGGATTAACGTGGAAGATGACGCGGGCGTGCGCCAGTACCAAAAAGGAACGGAAGAACACGTCAAAGTGTTAACCGAGAAGAACTTCAGGAAGATCACGACGGAGCACGAGCACGTATTAGTGTTATTTTACGCGCCGTGGGATGGACATTCGAAGAGATTCCTGAAACAGTTCCACGAGATGGGGACTTCGCATGAGATCGGGGAACATAAAATGAAGTTCGGTAAAGTCGATGCCACGGTAGAGAAATCGTTAGCGCAAGAATTCGATGTCGAGCGATATCCGCAACTCGTTTTGTTCAGACGCGGGCAGCCGAAGGAGTTTAGAGGGAGCTTGATCGGCGAAGGGTTGAAGAAATGGTTGAGGAGGAATACGCATCATAAGCCGGCGGCTTGGTTAGAGGGCGTGGATGACGTGCACGTGTTTACGATCGGGAGACCGGTTTGTATCGTTGGGTTTTTTGACGATACTGGGCATTTGGAGAACTTTCACGCGGCGGCGTACGATTTTCATTTAGATTTCGGAGAAACGAGTTCGAAGATTGCTACGGAGAAGTATAAAACGAAGCAACCTGGGATCGTAATGTTTAGAGATTTCGATAAACCAGCACATTACGAAGGCAATGTGAATAACTTGGATGAAATTAAACAGTTCATTGCGACGAACATGGTCCCAAAAGTTGTCGATTTTAAGAAGAAGGATCAAATGGAACGCGTTTTCGAAGGTCCAATCGCTACAAACGTGTTCTTGTTCAAGCAAGAGAACGAAACTGAAGCAAAATTTTTGGAAGACGAGTTCGCGAAAGCAGCGGAAGCTTTGTACGGCAAAGTTCATTTTATCTCAGTCGGTCACGATGAACCGACTTTGTATTCGTTCTTTGCAATCAAGCCGAAAGATACGCCGACGGTGAGATTATACGCGCATGATTTGAAATACGCGTACAAAGGCTCTTTGAATCCACAAATCGGGGATCCAGCTATGATTACAGACGCTGAAGGAAACGAAAAGCCAAATCCTGATTTTGCAAAGAAATCATCCTCCGTTGCAGACGATTTGATCAGATTCATCGACGCGTACGATAGAGGTAAACTTGTTCCGATTCTCAAATCGGAAAAACCTCCGAAGAGTGCGCCGGCGGCGAATGAGGCCACGGTCGTCGTCGGGCGTACGTTTGATGAAATCGTCATTCAATCTAAGAAGCACGTGCTCGTATTCTTTTACGCGCCATGGTGTCAAACTTCAAAGGCTTTAATGCCGTTGTGGGATAAACTCGCCGAAATGTACAGAGACTACGACGAAGTCGTCATCGCAAAGATGGATGCCACGAAGAACGAAGCTAAAGGCGTGCACGTGAAATCGTATCCAACCATTTATTTTTACAAGAATGGCGATAAACCAAGACACGAAGAATACGATGAAGGCAAAAAAGATTTGGGTTCGTTCATTCATTTTCTCGGCGAACGAACGAAATTAGATCCAACGCGTCCGCCAATTCACGATGAATTTTAAAATAAAATTATTATTATTATTGTAAGCGTCACCCAAAGAAGAACAAACAAACGAACTAATTTTTGATTCTACCACTACTACTACTTGTATTTTTTATAAAACACACACGCGCGCACACGCATTATTCGTACTCTCTCTCTCTCTATCTAGCTATCTATCTATCTATCTCTCTCTAAATACATTGAATACTATATCATTATTATTATCCTTGTTGATGTTATTCCCATTATTATTTTTAATGTGTGTTTTAAGTCACTCAAGAGCCGCCGAACGCGGCATAATATTGTATTATCCCAACGATTGCTCCTAGAACCCCACCAACAACTATTAATTTTATTTCATCTTGCTCAAATACGGGATGTAAAACTCGTTCAAACTCAATAGATCTCAAAGCGCCCATTTTTTCACTGACTGTAATCTCAATCTCTAAAGCCTCATCTTGATAATCGTACGAGTAAGGTATGATTTTTCCAATGTCGCGAACTAACAAATCGGACATTTGATTCGTAATTTTCTCGTACGCTTGTTTACCTACGAATTCATTCGTGAGATATTTCCCAGTTTTCCCGGCTTGGTTATCGAAAAACTCTTTCGACGCTTGGCGTATTAAACTTTCAAACTTATCTTTATACGTTCCGTTCATCATCTCGTCCCAGAGATTTTCTGCGTTGCAAAAATGAAGGTAGTTCAATCTCGAAAACTCGGCCGATACTTCGACTTGCCTTTTCAGAAATACGCCGTGTAACGTGTAACAACCACCGCAAAAATGCATTGGCTCGACCGGTTTAAATATAACCGTCAGAGCGACCCAGTTTGTCAAATAGCCAGTCAAAAATCCAAACGCCGGTAATAACCAAATCCCAAACTCTGGATTCGATCGATCGACGAAATAGAAAACGACCATTTGTATTAAACCAAACAGAAAACCAAAATATAACCCAGAGATTTCTATGAACTTGAACTCGTCAGCACCGACGTCTTTGAACATTTGCACGACTTTATCTTTATTATTAATAGCCAATCGAACGACCATGCTCTTTAAATCGAGAACTTCGTACACGCGATCTTTCAAAGCGTCGATTAAAGTCTTCAAAAACAACGGCGCTCGTTCTATAATATGCTCCACGATTTCATTCTTCACGTACTCGGGCAACGATAGCCATAATTCTGGCGCGTTTTCTACCATAACCTCCTCAAATTGCTCCCTCACTTGCTTCCTCATCGGCAGTTTCAAGCATTGCGCGAACTCGTCGGAGGACAATTTCGCAAAAGTCTCCTTCACGTCGATCAATTTCTCGGTCATTAACTCGACCAAAATCTCAGCCATTTTTCCAGCTTTCGAGGGAATTATCCCTTGCCATCCACCTAAAAGACCAAACGGTTGCCCCGGGATTTGCGCGAATTTCAAACATTTCGGGAAGAACTCGAGCGGGTAAAACGTCATCTTCAACGCCAACACGTTCGTTACGTACCCTACTATGCCGCATATAAACGGTATCATTACATACATCGCAAACGCGGTTTCTTCGGTGTTATCACTACTACTCGTCGTATCATCAGTTTGTAACATCCTTCGATGATAGTTTCTGAAAATAATTTCTCCAACCATATTCAATCGCAGTACTATTATATTGTCCGTTGTCGTTCCTTCCTTCCTTCTTCTTCTTCTTCTTCTTCTTCTTCTTCTCTCTCTATCGAAAGATTAAAACAACGAACAAAAACAAAAAAACGCACCGACCGCGTATATATATAACACACGCACGGTTATGCGTACTCTCTCTCTCTCTCTCTGTCTCTCCCGAAAATAAAACGCGCGAGTTCCTTTTAAAACTCGCTCTCCAAAACGTATTCCGCGAATCCAATCCTACTTATAACGCTTTCGAAACAAACCGGCTTCTGTGACGACTGACGACGAGAATTGCTTAGTATCTTCCAGAACTTCCTGCTTCGCGCGACGACTAAAACGAACACCAAAGCGGAACGAACGAAGAACGAGCGTCGCGTCGCGTGCGCGTGCGTCGGTTTATTACACTAACAGACCGAAGCGAATAAGAAGTGTCGGTCAAAACGGACATTTCCCCATTGGGGAAAAGTCAAAAGTTGAAAACAACAAAAGAGAGGGAGTTTTTGGAATCTTCGTTTAAAGATGTCGCGCGTGATTGAATCACTAACGCGTTCATCGATAAATAAATAAAAAGAAAATTTCGATTTCGATTTCGATTTCGATTCTCGCACTGGCTAAAGTGAGACAGCGATAGAGAGCGATAGAGATGCGAGCTATGACGGGCGACGAGGGAGTACGAGTGGTGCTGAGTAAGAAAATATCTTCGGTATCGATGCAATCAAAATCAGTGGTAAGGAAACGAGCACGTGTGCGAGAATGTAAGCGTGAGATGATGAATAGGTCGTTTGAATGTTCGGTATGTTCGGTATCGACATCGAAATCAGTGGTAAGGAAACGAGTACGTGTGCGAGAATGTAAGCGTGAGATGATGAATACGTCGTTGAATGAGGATCGTTGGGGTGGCGATGAGCGCGATGATGATGAAAATGATAGAGTTAGAGCGATGAGGATGATTACGACGAAGAGGGGGATGGGTCGCGCTGTGACGCTGAGGATGATGATTGGTATGATGATGATGATGATGATGGGCGGACGAGGAGAAAACGGGGCGGAAGCGGAGCCGATGGCGGAAACGATTGTCGGGAACGTCACGGCGTTGACCGAGAGAGAGGAGCAGATCACGAAAGCGTTCGATAGAGCATCGAAGGCGTGCGTGAACGTAGTCGACGTCACGTTATTGAGTCAATCCGGTATGCAGAAATCGATGACTGGGTCGATAGTGCCCGAAGGCAACGGTTCGGGAGTAGTTTTCGATGCCGATAATGGATATATTGTCACGAACTATCACGTCGTACAGCAAGCGATTTCATTGGTTCCTAAAGGAAGGGAGATCGGTGAGGTTGCTAAAGTAACGATTGAGATGAAAAACGGACAATCGAAGACGTTTCCTGGACAATTAGTCGGATACGCGAGATCGAAAGATATAGCAGTTTTGAAGATCAACGCAGAAAAAGGCGCTTTAACTGGGATAACGTTTGGTTCTTCGGAGAACGTGAAGGTTGGCCAGAACGCGCTCGCTATTGGTAATCCGTTTGGGTTCGACCATACTTTAACGACTGGAATCGTGTCCGGTAAAAATCGAACCATCGAGACGTTTCCTGGTAGTTTCGTGTCTGGAGCGATTCAAACCGACGCGGCTATTAACCCAGGAAATAGCGGCGGCCCTCTGATTGATATTAACGGATACTTAATCGGTATAAACGCGGCAATATTCACAAACACTGGTCAAAACGTCGGTGTCGGCTTCGCTATCCCGGTCGACGTCGTACGCAGAGTAGTATTACAATTAATCGAGAACAACAAGAAGGGTTTGCAAGAGGGCGTTTTAGACTTTCCTGGACTCAATTGCATATTTGCAGACGAAAAAGTGCGCAAAGCTCTCAAAGTAAACGCAGGCGTCGTCATCCAATCTTTCGATGGAAAGGAAAAAACCGCTCTAGAAAAAGCTGGCGCACTCGCCACTCGAAGAGGTTTATCGGGCATCGTCGCAGGCGATAGTATAATTAAGTTCAACGGCCAAATCGTAAACTCCGAACGCGAGCTACGAGCTTTAGTCGAATCAGAAAACGTTGGCGATTCGGCGACTGTAACGGTCACTCGAGAAGGCTCGGAGAAAGAGCTCGATTTTAAAATCATTCTCGAACGAGCCGTCGCGTGAGCGACGAGTGATGATTACTAACTCGCTACTAGCGACGATTGGCATCCTTGAAAAGGTGATGTTATTATTACGACGAGTCCTACGTCCGTTCTCACTGTTA
>Ga0114998_10003090_pt1 | contig 12440 bp, 8 predicted proteins | sample ArcticOcean_MG_C_5_FD_87044 | JGI IMG/M metagenome (GOLD analysis project Ga0114998, IMG submission 87044) | Marine microbial communities from western Arctic Ocean - ArcticOcean_MG_CB4_138 | ecosystem: Environmental > Aquatic > Marine > Oceanic | place: Arctic Ocean: Canada Basin | collected...
ATATATGTGAACCCAAGATCGAACTTCTCTTAAAGAGCGGCTGGGGAATTCTCGCGTTTTTTTACGCCACTCGCGCGTGCAAAACATAAGCGAACGCGAATTAAATTTCACTAAAAACGATCGAATAAACTAAACGAAAGAAATCTCTCTCTCTCGCGCGCGCGCGCGCGTCACGGACCGAAACGAATCGAACAAAATATTTAAATATATTAAACGTACTTTCACTTGTTTCGTGTTTTAAAAAGAAGGATTTCTTCTTTTTAATCCTCCCTTTTTTCCTCCGATGCTGTAAATTTTCTCTTTTTCTCATTTTCCAATTTCATTTTTGCCTGCCACCCTTCATGCAGCCCTTGTTCAGCCTTTCAGCTTTTTTTCCTTCTTTTATGTAGAAGTGATTATATTTATTTATCCAATTCAATATAATAAGAACACGCGCTCGCGGAGGTAGAGAGAATAAGATACGCGCGGTTTGCATACTAGAACAATAATAAGAACAACATGGCTTTATTGATTAAAACGGCTTCGTGTTGCTCCACTATGAACAATGGAACCGCGAGCGTGATGAAGAATTCGTTCAAGAAGTTATCCATACGCAGCAGCGGCAGTAGCAGTAGTAGTCATACGAAGAGGAGTACTTTGAACAACGGCGTCGTCGTTGTTAGTAGTAGTAGTAGCAGTAGACGATCGTCATCGACGACGACGACGTCATCATCGTTACTGTTTCGACGAAAATCGATCAAAGGAGATACTAGTACTCCTACTCCTACTCGTGCGACGACGACTTTACACGCTATTAAAGACCCATCATCATCGTCATCGACAGTAGTAGCAAAGGAGGAAAAAGTTGTTCAATTATTGACTTCGGACGAGTCAGAGAATCTTTTGAGAATCAGACACTCGACGGCACATATATTAGCCATGGCCACACAAACTATTTATCCGAAAGCGCAATGTACGATTGGCCCATGGATCGATCGCGGATACTATTACGATTTTTATTACCCCGAAGGCTTTACCGACGCGGATTTGAAGAAGATTCAGAAAGAAATGTATAAAATCATTAGAAAAGATTATCCAATTAGACGAGAAGAGGTTTCCAGGGAGGAGGCAGAAAGACGGATTAAGGCTATTAATGAACCTTATAAGTTGGAGATTTTGGATGCCATTAAAACGGAACCGATTACGATTTATCACATCGGCGATCAGTGGTGGGATTTATGCGCCGGACCGCACGTGGAATCGACTGGGAAGATTGAGGAACAAGGTATAAAGTTAGAATCCGTCGCTGGAGCATATTGGAGAGGCGATGAGACGAAACCGATGTTGCAAAGAATTTATGGTACTGCCTGGGAAAGTAAAGAGCAATTAGACGCTTACGAAGAGTTCAAGGAAGAAGCAAAGAGACGAGACCATAGAACCGTTGGGAAGGAGATGAATTTGTTTTCATTGCAACAAGAAGAAGCGGGCGGCGGGTTAGTGTTTTGGCATCCGAAAGGTGCGTTAATGAGGCATCAAATCGAGACGTTTTGGAAAGATTTGCACTTGCAAAGAGGATACGACTTAGTCTCTACGCCTCACGTCGCCAAAGGCGAGCTTTGGAAGACATCCGGGCACTCTGACTTTTACAGCGAAAACATGTACCAACAAATGAAAGTCGAGGACGAAACGTATCAGCTGAAACCGATGAACTGCCCGTTCCATATTATTGTATATAAAGATGGTTATTACTCGTACAGAGATTTACCTTTGCGTTGGGCCGAACTTGGGACGGTTTATAGATACGAGCGATCTGGAACAATGCACGGTTTGTTCAGAGTTCGGGGATTTACGCAAGATGACGCGCACGTCTTTTGCCTACCCGATCAAATCACGGATGAAATTACAAAGATTTTGGATTTAGTGGAAGAAGTACTAGGGACGTTTGGGTTTAAAGATTATGAAGTAAATTTATCGACGCGACCGGAGAAAGCGGTTGGTTCGGATGAAATTTGGGAACGAGCCGAATCGGCTTTGAAAGATTCGTTGAAGAGAAAAAAGTGGGACTATATCGTCGATAATGGAGGAGGCGCGTTCTATGGACCTAAAATTGATATCAAAATTCTTGATGCTATTGGTCGAAAATGGCAGTGCTCAACTATTCAGCTCGATTTTAACTTGCCCGAACGATTCGAGCTGACGTACATTGATCAAAACAACGATAAGCAAAGACCGATTATGATCCATCGAGCAATTTTCGGCTCTTTGGAACGATTTTTCGGTATTTTGACCGAGAATTATGCTGGTGCATTTCCGATTTGGATCGCTCCAGTGCAAGTACGATTGTTACCTGTTACAGATACGGTTGATGAATACATTCAAAGCGTGGCGAACGAAATGCGAAAACGAGGTATTCGCGTTGAGATCAAATCCGGCGAGCGCATGAAGAAACTCGTCAGAAACGCAGAGAAGGAGAAAATTCCAGTAATGTGCATCATCGGCAAAGATGAGGCTGAAAATAAAACGTTAGCCATTCGAACGTACAAAAGTGGCGACATTGGAACGTTTTCATTGGACGATGTCATCGCAAAGCTTGTGAACGCAACAGAGACCAAAGCGGAGCACGCCGATTTTTAAAGTGGTTCGATGTTCTAGTTTTTTTAGTGTATTATATATATATATATATATATATATACATATTTGAGTGTATATCCTCCACATTTCAAATCGACATCAATCATTACATATTATTATCTTTCTAGTTTACTATTTTATGAACGTACTACTATACAGTGCTAGCTGCTGCTGTTTTGCTAATTATAATCATTCGAAATCAGAGTTTTCGTCATCCGAGTTGAGTTCGAATTTCTTCCCTTGACGAATATTTCTCACTCTGTCTTTCAAAATCTCCTTGGCTACATCATCATCCATATCATTTTTCGCTTCCGAGTACATTCTTTCCCCTTCTTCATCAACCATGCCTTTACTTTGCAAAACGAGTTTAACGTTTTTAGTCGGGAAATCATCGCCCCCTCCTCCAAAATCATCTAAACCGACAATGTAATCCATCACCTTCTCCTTACTAATCAAAGCCAACGTCGGTAACATAAATATCTTCAGCTTTTCCGTTAAATACGGTGATTTTTCAGCGTCTATTTCGCAAAACAACGTCTCCAAATGCATCGGCGCTAACTCTCGAACGTGTTTCGTCATCACCTTACACGCCTCGCTTTGCGTGCGATAAAAATGTACAACCATCTTCTCCTCTCCTTTCATCTTTCCAAAGAATTCCTTCTCATCGAATAATTGATGTACTTCTCCATGTTGTTTCGAGAGGTATTTAGTTCTGTTATGCATGTTCCCTCGCATCTCTTCCATTCGTTTTCTACGCGCGTCTTCCAAATCCTCTTCGCTTAACTTCGATAACGAGTGCAGTTTTGAGTCTAAATCTGATTCGACTCGATAGGCCGTTCTTAATAACTCGTTTTCGATCTAATAATTAATTCGGGCGATAATTAAAACAAACCATGCGATGTTGTCAGTATATCATTAACGAAAGTATAGCTTTAAGCATATCATCAAATAGATCGAGAGAGAGAGAGAGATTAAGAGAGAACTATTCGCGCGCGCGCGTTCCTGTGGATTCGTCGGTCAACACAAAAATTGCATTTTTGAAAATCAACGAACGAATGGTGATGAAGATGAAGATGACGATGAAGATGACGAAGGAATTTTTGCGTCTACTTCATTCGCAAAGAAAAACAGCGAGAAAAACCGAACGGAGAAAAGCGTACCCGAGATGCGATATCGATGTTCATTTTCACTTGGTTTGACGTTTCCGCGTTTTGTTTGGAACTGTTGGAACAAAAAGTGCAGATCAACGACAGAAAAAAAAGTGTTTCATCATCGTAATCATACTCGTTTCCCCAAAAACACTGGTGTCACAATCACCACGGTAAACACTTAAATAAACACGGACTTGCCAGAAGAGGATGATGAGAAATATCGTACCTCATCGACAGCATCGCATTTATCTCTTAAATCATCGCGATAGTACCAGGAACAAGAACAAACTCGAATCAAGCGGAAGAGGAACGAAGGGCAAAAGTACGAAAGAGGACGACGACGAGCGACACATGCGTTTGATCGATGAACGATTGAGTGAATACGGTGCCCCTTTACAGGTATATTATTGCGATGATGAATATGAAATTCCTAGCTTTAGAAATACGACGATTCTCATTCGATCGACTGCACCAGACGCTGTATTGAGTGAGTTGAGAAACGGTCGTGATGACTCGGGAACGGTTGAGCTTACTGGGGGCGTTTTTGATTTATTCGCGTTGGCCGTTGCGCTCATCGAAGCACCTACTGCGACGACGACAGATACGACCACCACGTTAGCGGATGAAATAAACGTTGGCATATTAGGGCTTGGATGCGGAACTTGTTTACGATTGATTGATGATTTGTATCCACATCGAAAGATTAAAATGTTTGGGTACGAACTCGACGAAGCGATTGTAGATTTGGGGTATAAACATTTCGGCTTGGACCAATTGAAAACGCTAGAGGAGGTTTTCATCGGTGATGCTTTAGAAAATATCGAGACAAGAAATAAAGATGTTTTGTACGATTTAATTATCGTCGATTTATTCGACGACCAGTCGCGCATCATTCCCGAACTTTTATCGCTCGAGAACTGGACGGCAATATCAAAAAAACTTCGACACAAAGGAAAGAGCAGAGTAATTTGTAATTTATCTACCGGGAGAGGACGAGGAGCAAATATTTCTGCAGCAGTACAATGTGCAGAATTAATAGCGGAGACTTGTAGCACTTCTGCGGGTGACATTTCAATTTGGCCGTCTGGGAGAATGAATGTTTGGAACGAAGTATGTATTTCCGGTCCGTTGCCCCTTTCGTTTGGAGTAGAAGAGACGCCTAAAATATTAGCGAAATATTGCTCGCACTTTATTTCAACTAGCAAATATATCAACAACGATGATAACGATAAAAGTGAAATTGAAGATGTTCCATTACACGGATGGTTACTTGACCAGCTTTCTAGGCAGGAACAACGACGACAACGAAATTAATTACAAAAGTAAATTACAAAATATTTTATACACGTACTATGATAGTGGCACACGCGTTTTTGCTACATTATATCATAAATCTATGATCTTCCGCGTCCTTTGAAGCGTCAGGTTAACATCAACCTCTGGAAATAATTCTCTCATTTTAGGGATCTTCCAATACATCTCTCGCCAGGTCTCTCTCGTGAACGCTTCGGGCGCGTGCACAGAAAATGTATATCCTAGTTTTTTTGCCGCGTTTATGTTATCTTCGTCATCGTCGAAGAAAACCACTCGCTTCCGTGCGCTTTTCAGTTTAGTTTCGTATTCGTTTTCGTTTTTGTTTTCGTTTTCATCATCATCATCATCATCATCATCATCTGCTTTGTTCAAAACGAACCGTTTCATTAAAACGTCCAACATCTTCCCCTTATCTTTCATCGAACACCCATCAGATCCACCGACGTCGTTCGGTGTCACAATGCTCTTTCGTTTATCAACAAACGCAAAATCGCTGCAGTAATCCCCATACTCTTCACTTATCAATAATTTCATGTACTCCTCAATAACCTCTCGTTTCCCGAACGATGCAATCGATACCTTAATTCCTTTCCTTTTCATCTCATCGAGGAACGAACGCAAAAACGTTGCATCGGCGAAATCGTGTTCGTAATCCCTTCGTTTCACTTCTTGCGCTATTATTCGTTTTGAGAACGAGTGTATGCGTAACAGCGTGAGGTCGAAATCCCACACGATTAATTTAATATCGTCGTCATCGTTCATATCTTTTTCCGCGTTCTCATCTTCTGCCTCTTCATTTTTTGTCTCTTTCTTCGTATTATTCATCGCGTGTAGAAAATCGATGGAAAAAAACAAAAAGTAGAGAGAGAACAAAGTGTAAACGAATTCCTTCACCGGCGGCAGATCGCACGCGATTTCCTTTGACTCTTTTTTCTACTGTCGCAGAGAGAGAGAGAGAGAGAAATGGAAAACGATGACGACGAGGATGGAAAACTGATAATAATAAAGAAAATGGGAAACCCTAAACCCTAAACCCTGAACAAGGACGAAAAACAGTAAAAACGAAACCTGTTCTGAAAACCCACTTCACTTTATTATTTAGTTACTACTCTCCATTCCGTCGTGGTCATAAACAACAAAAACGAAGACGACGACGACGACGACGACGAGTGCGTGCGTGTGTGTGTGTGTGTGTGTGTGTGATATATATATATATATAGTATAGATGGCCGACGAAGCGAAAAAGCGAGCGCAATTAGAGGCGGGGAAGAAAAAACTCGAAGCGTTTAAACAAAGAAAGTTACTGTTGAAACAACAACAACAACAACAACAACAATCGACATCATCGTCGACATCGACTTCTAGCGTTGTCGTCGTTGCTAATACAGCGCAAGAGAGTTTTGTTAGTGCTGCTACGAATAACAATAATAATAATAATGAATATGATGATGTTACTAATCAACAACAACGAGAATCAGAAGAAGAAGAAGAGGACAAGAACGAAGTGAAAAACGAAATCGATTCAATCGTTCGCGAGGCTTTGGAGAGAGAGCTTTCGAGACAAAAACGGAAATTCGATGAAGACATGAACGATTTGAGCAAGAAACAAGAAGAGGAGATTAATAAGATTCAGAAAATGAACGCTGAAGAGGTTGCTCTTTTGCTCGAGCGCGAACGCGTAGAGTTTGAAGAACGAACAAACGCGAACGAGTTGGAGTTTAAAAGGAAACTCGAAGAAGCGCTAACGCAAGCAGAGAACGTTCAGAAAGAATCAGAGCAAAATTTGACCGAGCGCATAAACGAATTGCAAGAGAAAGTGCAAAAAGCAGTGAAAAAGGGGAAAGCTATGCAAATGGAACGAGATGAAGTCAAAATAGCGTTTGAGTCGTTAACTACGCAGAGCGAAGATTTAGTGAAAACGATCGAGAGTTCAAACGTGAAAGTTTCAAACGTTGAAAAAGAACTTGGGGAGACGAAGATTGCGTTGGCATCGAAAGAAAAGGAGTTTATGGATTTGAAACAGTTTTATGAAGAGAATAACGCATCGAACTTGAACGAAGAAGAACGTCTGAAAATGGAACTGAGCGAGGCGACGAAGCAAATTAAAAAAGAAGAAGAACGCGCGAACGAAGTGAAACGAAAATTTGAAGAAATTCAAGCAAAGTTGGATATGAAGCAAAGTGAAGTTGACGATTTGAAGCAGTTATTCGATGATACCGTAGCAAACTCATCGAAAGGAGAAGAGAGTTTACGCAAAGAGCTCAATGCACTCGAGGAAAAAGTTAGAACAGAGCAATCGGAAATGGTAAAAGCGAATGATGAGAAAGTTAAAATGTTGGAGAGTGAACTCGAAAACGAAGTCAACACGCGCATAAGTTTAGAAACAGAAGTTGAGGAAATGAGGTACGCCTCGGCGCAATCGTCCGAATCCTTAAGAGTCGATTTCGAAAACGCCAAGAAAGAAAACGAAGAAATCAAAGAAAAATGCGCCTCACTGGAACACGAAATCAATTACGAGCTGAAACCAAAATGTGCGCATTTAGAGCAGGAATTATTGGTCGCTCAAGAAGAGGTTAATGGACAGTTTCAAATTGGCATCGAACGCGACGAAATCATACAAAAGTTGGCTCAAAAAGAACAAGAACTCAACGCTTTGAAAGCTGCAAATGAAAATCAAGAAATCAAGCTCAACTCTACTTCAGATGCTATCGAGAAAATGCATAAAGAACTCGGGGAGACGAAGATCGCATTGGCATCAAAAGAAGAGGAGCTTTCTAATGGTCAGTTTCAAATTGGCATCGAACGCGACGAAATCATGCAAAAGTTGGCTAGAAAAGAAGAAGAACTCGACGCCTTGAAAGCTGTAAATGAAAATCAAGAAATCAATATCAATTCTGCTTTAGATGCCATGGAGAAAATGCATAAAGAACTCGGGGAGACGAAGATTGCGTTTGCATCGAGAGAAAAAGAGTTTATGGATTTGAAGCAGTTTTATGAAGAGAACAATGCGTCGAACTTGAACGAAGAAGAACGTTTGAAAATGGAACTGACTGAAATGAACGCAAAGTTCATCAAAGCGAATGAAAAAATTGTGCAGTTAGAACTAGATGCACGAACAGTCTCGAACGAACGTTACGATTTAATCGCGCAAATTGACCAATACCAGAAGCAAATGGACAATCTTGAAAAATCATTCGATGTACACAAATCCGACGAAGAGTCTTTGCGTGAAGAAAAAGAAACTTTCCTTGGAAAGATTAACGTTTTGGAAAGCGAGAAGAACGAGCTGTTAGCTGTGAACAAAACGGTTGCGAGCGAGTTAAAGGAAATGACAGATCTTAAAAACGCGCAATCAGAGAAGGTTCAAAAAGCTGTGAAAAAGGGTAAATCCATCCAAGCCGATCTCGTTGAGACGAAGAAAATGCTCACCACAAAAGAGAACGAATTGAGCGAGTTAAAGCAACAATTGTTAAATGCCTCGGCAGCTGCGGCTATGACTACCCCGGCACTTAATGAAGAGGATGAAAAAATGTACAAGGCGCTTATCGCGGAGAAGGATTCGCTGATTGAGTCACTGCGAGAACAACAGATGACGGTTTCTTCAAACTTAGAAAATTTTCAAAATCAAATGAATGATTTGATCAACGAGCGCAACGCCTCCGCAGAAAGCATGCATATAATCGAAAGCGAGTTAATCACGTCACGTGAAAATATTTCACACGTTGAAAAAGAACTCGGAGAGACGAAGATTGCGCTGGCATCGAGAGAAAAAGAGTTTATGGATTTGAAGCAGTTTTATGAAGAGAACAACGCGTCGAACTTGAACGAAGAAGAACGTTTGAAAATGGAACTGACCGAAGCAAACGCAAACATGAAGCTCGTTCGCGAGGATGCTGAGCAATTAAAAAGGAAACTCGCCGAGCAAGAAACGGCCGTGGCATTCGCAAATCAGCAACATTTGGAGCAAATTCAAATTTTACAGGCTACTATTGCAGAGGCACGAAACGAAAGCGCGCAAGAACGAGATAAGGCAGAAGAAATAAAGCAACAGCTGGAAACTAAAATGACTGAATTGCAAAGAATGAAATTAGAAATCGATGCGAACGCTGAAAAGTTGGAAGAAATAAACTCGGAGAAAGAAATGTTTATGTCGGAATGCGAAAAAGCTTTGGAAAGTTTTGATCGTGAAAAGGCAAAAGCGAAGGAATTGAAACAAAAATTGAAAGATATTGATCAAGAATCAAAAAGTGCGATTAGCATAATGATTGAAGAGCACGAAGCATCATTACAAAATGCGATGGAGAGGACAACATATCTCGAACAGGAACTCGAGAAAGCTAACGTGGCTCTTGCTAGCGCCGAGAGAGTTGCAGCTGAAACGTCCTCGTTCAAAGAGCTTGAAAAACAAAAAGAAGAACAACAGATTGAATTGCACGAGTTAAAGTCTCGTCTCGACCAGGAGTTGCAAGGTATGAATATTATGCGCGAGAAATTACAGGAGGAGCGTGGAAAGCGCGCTCAACTCGATGCTCGTTTAGCTGCTGTAGCCGCTCAATCAACAGCTGTTGAAAGCACGCAAAAACAACCTTCGCCACATCACAGGTTTACGAACAAGAAAAACGAGGATTACGGCGATGACGATAATGAAATGATGTTGAATGATATTGAAGGTGCAATTATATCTGGGGGAAGTTATTCATTCGTGCCTTTGCAAGGAAAATTCAAGGCGTTGACATTTTGCCCACCTCTACAATCAAAAAGTTGTTTACAAGCGGCGAATATGTTTGATCGATTTAGCGTATTCCTGCAAAGGAGACCAATATTCAGAGTATTATTGATTGGTTATTTCGCTTTATTACACGTGATGTTGTTATTATTTTAATATATATTAGCAGTAAGTGTGTTATGTGCATGTGTGCTCCACCGCCGCCGCCCTAGAAATCAAGACTTTTTCGACAACTGATGGATGTGATTCGCCACAATCTAAATGATCCATTATTGCACTGAAATCTACCGCTTCTCCATTTTCTATATTTCCCAGTAGACGCTTCTCTGCATCGCCGTCCGATTCAGATTGACGATACGGACCAATTTTCGGTTTTTTCACCATAGTCGAAATGATGAGTGGTTGTATCGTTGTTTTGTTTTTCTTCACAGCTTCGGTTGTTTCCAATAGTGTACGTGTGTGTTGTTCCGTTTGCAACGTTTTAATTCTTTGAATCTCAGGTGCTTTCTTTGATTTAGGTCGAAACTCGTGATGGAATCTGCCGCGCTGGTGAGCCTCTCCTTCGTAGTTCTCTTCTAAATTTTCACCATATATACCCATAAACGCGTCTTCCAATTCACTCAATTTTTTAATGGCATTTTCATGAGGGTTGTTTTCATCCTCGCCATCATCATCTTTAATATCCTTCTTAAGACAATTATCGTCACCATCATCATCATCTGAACAACGAGCTATTTCTACTTCTTCTTCTACTTCTTCAGCTTCATCATTTTTTCCTAGAATTCGAAAATCTTCTACTTCAAGAGTGAAATTATACGCCCGCAGACGTATCTCGCGAATATCAATTGCATAACCATCGGCTCCATCGGCTTCCTCTTCTATTACATTGCGTATAATATTTGTTAATTTTTCACCCACTTGATTTATGATTTCTGGAAAAATCAGAGACGACGGCAAAACGCTTTTCTCATTTAATATTCGTTTCGCATCTCCTACGAGTGTTTTGCGTAGAAGAACTCTATCTGCAAAACCCTTATCAAATAATCTAAACTGAGGAAATTCAAAATATGCTTTCTTTTCTTGTACGAAACATTCTAAATTTTTCGGCCACTTACAAAAGAAAACGCCATGTAGAAACACGTTTCTTGATAAATCGCGAGTGACTGCAGCAAAAACTGAACCTCTACTAGTAGCATTTTTTGATTTGTGATCCAAACGAACTTGCGTACAAAATTCTGAAAGACTATATTGTGTACGTGGTGTTATCTTCTTCGCTTTATCAATAGGCTTTGCATCGAACTCTTTTAGGGAACTCATTACCTTTGTTGTTAATTTCTTCGAAAGTCCGAGCGTGCCAGTAAAGAAACCAATTTCTCGCTGCATCAAATCGAATACATTTGTCACATCACTTTTGTCTATTTTCTCTCTCAACAATGCATTATTTGCAAATTCAGGAATTGTATCACAAGGATGTAAAGATCTCAACGAATTGTTCACTGCCGTGGACGTCCACGCGACTGTTATTTTATCATTTACGCTGCAGCAAATTTTCGCCAAACTCGCCGTTGTCGAAATTCCAAACCTAATCGCTTCATCGAATTCAGAATCTTCAACGTAGTCACGTATACATTCGTAGAATCGCTTGCAAATCATACGAGCCGTGACTTCTGTGACGTAATCTTTCGTTGACTTCCGATTCGGCTTGATTGAGAAAAACGTCCTCCCGTGCTCTCGACGACCTTTTACCTCGCCTCCTCGGCCGAGAAACGTAATTACGACATTCTCGGCTAGAAATTCATTCGAGTAACACAAATCTTGCACGATACGATGCGCGGATTCAACTAATATATGAATTGCATCCTCTTTCAATTGTTCTTCATCCGCACTCGTCGTTGTTTTTGTTATTGTCCTTGTCGTTGTCTTTTCACCCCTAAAAATATTCCTCGAAAAACATCCAAGAAAATTGACGCAAAAGACTAACGAACTCGGTCCTTCTTCTTCTTCTCTTCTGTCTTCACGCGCGTTCATGTTTTCTTAGTTATTTATTTGCAACAAACTTCTCTCTCGGTTCAAATAACCCTATAGAATGGCCATCGATCGGCGTCCTCAGAGCCGCTACTTTCTCGATATTTTTTGAGGACTTCAAATCAGTGAATTGTATTGGCCCGTCCAGAGTAGCCCCGAGCTCTAACAGTTTCTTCACCGATGTATCTACGCAGGATACTTCAAAGTTTAATATTATCGTATTAGTACTGTTAGTATCAGTTTCCTCTCCTCGTGATTGTTCTTCTTGTTGTTCTTCTTGTTGTTTCAAAGCTAAGACGAACGAGGAATTGTTCTTCCCCTCCCCTCCTTCGTGATGTTGTCGTTGTTGTTGAGTCGCTTTAAGCTCGGCGTACGAATCAGTTAAGACGATTAAAGATAACCCTAAACCGTTTTGGAAGAACTGAGCAGATTTCTTAACGTTACTCGTTAAGAACAAGATGTTTTTGATGAGCATATATTTTATTAAGAACGAAGACGAGGGTGCGCGTTTTACCAATGAAGAGGAAGAAAAGAAAGTGTGCACTTTATTGATTGATTCGTGATTCTTTGATTGATTGAATGAATGAATGAATGAATGAATGAATGAATGAATG
>Ga0114998_10003092_pt1 | contig 12439 bp, 5 predicted proteins | sample ArcticOcean_MG_C_5_FD_87044 | JGI IMG/M metagenome (GOLD analysis project Ga0114998, IMG submission 87044) | Marine microbial communities from western Arctic Ocean - ArcticOcean_MG_CB4_138 | ecosystem: Environmental > Aquatic > Marine > Oceanic | place: Arctic Ocean: Canada Basin | collected...
CTAATTCAAGGATTGTCTTAATTTCTATTTATTGGTTTTATGAGTAAATTAAATGTTATTGATTTTTTTTGTGGTGCTGGAGGTTTTTCTGAAGGATTTAAACAAATGGGTTTTAAAATTATTAAAGGTTACGATAACTGGCAACCTGCAATTAATACATTTAACCATAATTTTGGGACGGATTCTAAAGTTGAAAATATATTAAATTTTATAGATTCTGTTGAAAAAATAAATCAATTACCTCGTACTGAAATTATAATTGGGTCTCCACCATGTGTTTCATTTTCAAGCTCAAATAAGTCAGGTAAAGCTGATAAGTCTTTAGGTCTAGATTTAACAAAATGTTTTTTAAGAATAGTAGCCGTTAAGAAACATGAAAAAGGTTCTATTTTAAAAGCTTGGTTCATGGAAAATGTTGCTAATTCAAAAAAATATGTTAGCCAAAAATACTCTTTTAAAGATTTAGACCTTACAGATTGGGCAATCACGAACGGTAAAGATCCTAATGCAGAAGCTTTAAACCTTAAAGACAATACCGAAATAATTAACTCGGCTGATTATGGCTCATATCAGGCAAGAAAAAGAGCAATTTCTGGTGAAATTATTTCATCCAAAAAATTTGACATACCAAAACCGACACATTCAAATATTGAAGAAGATAATTTACCGAATTGGAATACGTTAGGGGAATTAATAGAAAACATACCATCTCCTATATTTGAAGAATTAGATTCAGAGATAAAAGACCCCGTGTATAAAGAAATAAAACTAAAGCAAAGCGATATTACTGATCATTTTTATGATAGCGGTTTATATAAAAGTGAATGGCGGCAATCTAAGGAACACAAAATAAATCACTATTGTATGGGGAAAATGTCATTCCCAGAAAATCTTAATAAACCCAGTAGAACAATTACTGCTACAAAAAGTGGTACATCTCGAGAAGCATTAATTTATAAATCAGAATACAACAGAGAAGGTAATGGTAAGTATAGAGCCCCAACAATACGTGAGGCTTCAAGTATAATGGGTTTTCCTTTTACATACCAGTTTCTAGGGAGTATTAATTCTAAATGGAGATTAGTAGGAAATGCTGTTTGTCCTTCTGTTAGTAGAGCGTTAGCTATTGAAGTTTTACTAAGTTTAAATATGAAGCCTCTAAAAAGACTAAAACTAAATAGGAAGATAAATTTTGTTGGAGTAGAAAATCTAAATAATTTTAAAGAGAAACCATTTGACAAACAACCTAAAAGGACTAAGAATTCAAGATTTAGAAGACATCCAATTAAAGCAGGGAACTTAACGGTTACTTTATCAAATTACGATATAGAAAAAAAATTAAAATCAAAAGGTAAGTGGTTTACATCAATTCAATATGGTACTGGTATAAATTTTAGAAATCAAGAAGTTCAGGATAGTTATTATAAAGAAATTGAACCTTTGTTGCTTAAAAATAAAGAAGGAAAGCAGTTTATAAGAATAATCAATAATGGTTTTTCAGAAAAAATTGCTAATGCTCTTTCTTTACAGAAAATGTATGAATTACATGAGTCTAAAGGGAATTATAAAGAGCCTACAGAATTAGTTGCCGAAGTAAATTTAATCATCAAAAACCTAAATATCGGTAATAAAACACTTAAACAACAAGAGAAAAAAATATTTGTTTATAAGGATGAAATTCCTATGGAACAATTATTTGCCTTATATGCTATAAATAAAATTGCATCAGTAGCTAATGAAAAAGAAGTAACCTATGCCAATAAGATTATTAAATAATTATCCGGAAAATAATTTAGAAAAAAATATAACAAAAAAAGACGGTTCTCCACTATATGGTGAGCTATGGCTTTATAAACAGTTTTTAAATTTTAACGAGTATCATAAATTACCACAAAATGAAACTTGGTATTTAAAACACGATTACAATTTATCAACACATCCTGCCAGTAAAGGGAAAGTAGAAGGTCAAATAGATTTTATTTTATTATCTAAATATGGGATATTAATTATTGAAATTAAAGGAGGTGGGTTAAGAGTTGATGAAAATGATCAATATTTTTCATATAATAAATCAGGTGAATACAAAACACAAAATCCATTTAACCAAGCTAAAGAATATACACATACTCTAAAAGAATTAATAGATGAGAGTGTTTTTATTTATAGAGCTGTCGTATTGCCTAGTGAAGCTGGTTTTCAATTAAAAGGACCTCAGCTAGAGGGGTATAAAAATTTATTTTTTTCTAAAAAAAATTTCTCTAATTTTAATGATGGAGAAGATGACGAGGCTATAAATAAAATTTTCTTTGATTTTTTAATAAATTTAGCAAAATCATCAAGAAGTCGGATTTTAAAACAACTAAATCCAAGTTGGACTGCTGAAAAAATAAATCAAAAAAGATTTGAAAAGTATCCTGAACTTTCTTCCAAAAAACTTAAGTCATTAAAATCACAGCTGTTTCCAGTTCAATCCTCATATGGGTATAACCCTGATAGGATTAATTCAGAAATTATTTTAAAGGAAAATTATGAAATTTTAAAAGGTTTAAGGAGAAATAGGAAGGTAATCATTCAAGGTGCGCCAGGAACAGGGAAAACAGTGTTAGCAAAGAAGTTTTTAGCAGAAAATATCTTAAAGCAACAAAAAGGTATATATTATTGTGCTAATAAGTTGATAAAATCAAAAATTGAAAATACAATTACAAGAGATTATGGAATAGATAATAGTTTGATTACATTCAAAGTGTATTCAGAAAATGATGTTAATGAAGATTTTTTAAATGAAATGGAGTTTGTTATTTTTGATGAAGCACAAGAGTATTTCAATAAAGGATTATTCGAATTGATTGAGAAGTTTGAAAACGAATTGGAATCCCCCAAATTATTAGTGCTTTACGACCCAAAACAAACCATCATTTATAACTTTAATGACATTGCCTTTTACACTGATTTCTATATAGAGAATGGATTTACTCATTATTTATTTGATGAAACTTACAGATGTGGGCAAAATGAAAATATTATATCGCTTTCTAATGATTTGCTAAATAGTAAAGATATTCAACCTGATTTATCTGTGTCAGAAACAGTAGGTAAACTAAAGGTTATTACAGAAATTATTGCTGAAACAAAATTTGTGAAATCTGAGCAAATAATTTTAATTAACAGCTCATTAATTGAAGACTTTAAAGAAATAGCAAAAGACTACTTTAACGATTCTTTAGAAGAGATGGTCGAAAGTAACATCAATATTCTATCATCTAAAATAAGGTTTACAACACCAATTAAATATAGAGGGTTAGAAAATAAATCGGTGTATTTAATTACTGATAATTTAAATGAAAAGGCAAAGGTTCAAAACTACGTAGCAGTTACCAGGGCAATGGAGCAAGTAAAGATTATGTTATGGACAATATAGAATCTAAAAAAATACATAGTGTTCTAATCGACTTTCTTAAATTAGAAAACAATTACGAAATAGATAAGTTAGAAATTCTAGGTAATTGGTATTTCCGTTTTCTTATATCATCTGAAGAAAAGCTCAATTTACACATCCCTTTTTACTCGGTTGATTTCACATTAGTAGCTTATCGATACATTAGGTGTTATACCGTACTTTACAACCTATTAAAACAGGACAAAATCACTCAATTTAGAGGAGCTTGTTTGTTTGATGTTTTCAATAAATCTTCACGCGCTGATATAAATGATTTAATCTTAGATTTTCGTAGTCAAAAGGGTGACCTAAGTCAATGGGGCGAAAATACACTAACGAAATCAGATAATTTCTTACCTGTTTTTGATACAAAAGAAATTATCGAAATTGGTGATTGTAAAACAATTAGGACCACTTTCGAGTTATTTAAGAATATTCGTAATTCAGAAATTATTGAATTTCCAATACAAATTAGCTTAAAGGAACAAATGTTTTCTTTTAACAATGTTAATGATGTTGATGGTGACTTTATTTCTGAAAAGCAATTTCTGTTAACGGCAAGAATGCATAGAAAAGAAGCCATTCAAAGAAAAAAGGAAATGACAGGAGAATTTAAAAACTGCATTTCTGTTAAATATCCTTACTCTGTCAAACCTACATTCCCTCTTACAGAAATAGGTCAGAAGAAACTCAATTTAGTCTTTAATAATCGTTTTGCTCATAATGATATTTCAGAAAATGATATATTCCTTTTAAAGAATGAAAATAGCCTGAAAACTAATTTAAAATATATTATAGTCGATACGGATCACACTAAAGAACTGTATGATGAGTTTAAATATTTTAGAGAAGAATGGGGAAGTTTAACATTAAATAAATTTACTACGCCCTTCCCTAAATACTGGCTTCTTTTTTTAAATCGGTCTTTAACGAAAGAAGAATGGGTTGAGCAATTCAAAAAAGATTTCCCTGCAATAGCGCAAAAACCAATAATCAGAACTATTGAAAAAATCATTGAACATGTCATTGGATTGAACTGGATTGAAAAAGTAATAACAGATAAAACAAAGATTCTATTCCCGGATTTAAAAAGTAATAGAAAAAAGAGATTAGAGATTGTCTATGATAATTTCAAAAAACATGTCTCTTCTTTATATCCAAGTGTGATATTTATCGACTCGATGGATTCTTATAATTATGAAAATGTAATAGTCCTTGACGCTTTTAATATCATAGACCTAGTCAATAAAAATGATAGTATTAATAGCGCAGATATATATATTACAGTGCCTGATTTTTTATACTTTGGATACCAACCATGGATTAAATATCATTTACTCAATTATCAATTTACACCTTTGATAAGTGGCTTTCGAAGTACTCTAGATGATAATTACAACCAAAATAAAGAAGAAATAATAAAATTAAAGGAGATTGTAATAAAAGAAATTAAATCAGATTTAAAAATTTATAGAAATAAATACAAAGAGAAAGTTAAAGAAAATGCAGAGGGGAATGAAGAACCTTCAATCGAAGATATTGAGTTTACAAATGATGAGGAAATTGAAAATGCTGTTGTAGAAAATGAAAATAATAATAAAGAGTCCTTAATAGTAAACCAAAACCTAGAAACTGAATTAACGATTTCATCATCAGAAAAGGTTTTATTACAAAGAGATTATTTAATAGACATTAAACCTGGAAGAATTCAAGTTGGAGATTTTATCCTTAGATATGCTGACATAGTGGAATTATATAAATCCAGCAACTTTTATGATAAATTAGCTAACATTCCAAAGAATGTAATGGAATTCCAAAATGAATTATTTAAGACTAATAATGTTTATGAAAAGCTAAGAAAAGAGGGTATTTCGTATGTCGGACAGAATTACTTTGACAGCACGTATGTTGTCGAAATTGGTAGTGATAATTTTAAGATGCCAAGAAGAAAAAATGATTGGGCAATAATTTGTAAGTATCTAAGTATTAGTAAATCTGACCAGCAGCTTTCATTTATAGCCTATTATGGAAGAAGTAGACGGAATGAGCTAATAAAAATGTATAAAACAATTTTGAATTTATTATTAGAAAATAATTGGATTGGTAGTATAGGGAATCCTGAGATTGTAACAGCTGTTGCAAAAATAGTAGACCAATTTGACTTTATTTTTAAAGACGTTATTGATTTTTCTTCTACTAACGAAGCTGAATCCCTAATAAACACAATATTAAATCAACTCACTTTCACCGAAATACAAACTATTAAAACTATTACAAATGAATAAATTTATAGAGAAAAGAGATAGTTTAGAGCTTTATGTTAAAGAACAAATAATAGGGCCTGGTGCATACAATAAAAAATACTTTTTCCTTGAAGACTGGGATGAATCAGAGTTTTCCGGTGTAGATTTAGCTAACGTTTCTGCATGCGAAGATTTTAGTGAAATTATACCAGAAGTACCAGCTTATCAATACAGCTCTGCCATTTTATTCCCTGTTACCATTCAAACAACAAGTGATGAAATTAATTCAAATGACGAGGAAGAGGCCAATGACGAAATAAGCTCAAATACATCTGCAGATGATGAAGATATAAAGGAAGACACTTCTTCTAATATTGTTTTAACCCAACAAAATTATCCGAACCGATTTGGTTTATCATTTGTTCTGGATAAAAATAAGGACATTCAGAATGATTTAAATGTTCAGATTTCTTATCGAAAATACATACGTGTCTCTGCGAAAGACATTTTAAGTCGTAAAATAGCAATAAACATAAAAGAATATAAAGATGAAATTAAATCTATTCTCTCCAATTATTTAAGCGCTGTATTCGGAACAGAGGAAAAGGACAGCAACCTTTTTGTTTATTCCAAAAAAGAGATTAATCAAGAAGATATTTATTCAATAGATTATGATTTATTAAATAGTTATGTCAAGGAGAAATTTATCCCAACCTTAAATGATGCCTTCAATGAAGAACTTTTGGAATTAAAAAATGAAAATGGAATTAAGTATTTTGGGATAGACAAACATCAATTTTATTCCATTTCAGACACTAAACATAATCATTCAAATGTTTATACAGTTTTTAATGGTTCAATTACCAATTTCATTAAGCGGCAATTGGAAAGTGGGATATCGAATTATTCTCAGTATAAGGTTTTAATAAAGGAATTAGAAACCTACAATCAGATACTAGAAATAACGACAGATTTAAAATCAATAGCAAAAGATAAAAAACCTATTCCGCTTTGGTCGTCTAAAAAATTTATAAAAGAGATTAGTCTGCCTCCAATCACTGATGGTGAAACTATTCAAAGGGAAAGTTTAACTGCCATTGACGTGAAAGACAAAGAAGGTCTGGATTACTCCGTTCAATACATTACAAAAGAGGATAAGGTTTATGTGAAACTACTGATCGTTAATAATAACAAGTATGAATTAAAAGTAAACGAACCGCCACAGCTTAATAAAAAAGACAAAGCAAATAAAAAATCATTTTTTGGTGTTGAATTAATAATCACTGAAAAAGTTGAAAAGTGCCTTTTACAATATAATCCACCACAATTATTGGATTTTGATGAGGAAGATAGCTTTAATAAATTAATCTATCGGGAATACATTGATTATGGCGAAGGGTATAATACATCAATCAATTGGGGGAAAACGGAAGGCAATTTAACTTTTGTATCTACTGATTTTCTGCCAACTCAAGAAACACCAACGGTTGATTTTAAACCCAGTAAAATTATTGCTAATGAAATTATAAATAGAATTACAGACGATAGAGTTTTATCCTTTCGTTATTTATCTACATTAAGTGATACAACTGATTCAGAAATAATCGCTGATTTGAATTTATTTATTGACGCTTATGGCAATGAGGCTGATAACAGTTGGATAAAAGATAAACAGAAAGAATTAGATAAAGAAAACCTAGATGATAAATCAAAAGACCTTCTAAATAAGCAATTAAAGGCATGTAGGAATGATTTCAAACGCTTAAAGAGAAACATTACTTTATTAGAAAAAAATACAGATGCTTTAGCAGCATTTAGAACGATGAATACTGCCATGTTTATGCAATTGCATCATAGCATTAAGACAGATAAAGGGAAGAATCTATTTGTGCCTGAAACTAATGATGAAAAATATTATTCCGACGTAAAAATTTTAGACAAGGATAATGCTGAAACAGATTATAAATGGCGTTCTTTTCAGTTAGCTTTTATAATACTTAACGTAGATGCTTTTGTTAGGCCAGATAATGAGGATAAAACCGTTGAAGATGTATTTGGTTCGGGTTGGCCGGAACGAAATGAAATAGCCGATTTGGTGTGGTTCCCTACTGGAGGTGGTAAAACAGAAGCATATTTGGGGATTATTGCGTTCATGATTGCCCTAAGACGATTTACGCAAGGAGAGAAAGGAAATGGTACAACGGTTTTAATGCGCTATACATTAAGAATGTTAACATTACAGCAATTTCAAAGAGCTACCATGCTGATTTTTGCTTTGGATGTTATTAGAAAGGATGAATTCTCATTACCTGAAGACTACTCATTGGGTGAGGAACGAATTACTATCGGCTTGTTTGTTGGTGGTGGTTCTTTACCAAATGGCTGGGAAACGACCTCCTTTAGTAAAGGAATGAAGGAAGAATTAAATGATATTTCTGAGCAAATTTCTATTATTGGAATAGACAAGAAAAAAATCACTTCCGTTTTACCTTTTACTTCTTGTCCTTGGTGTGGCGGAGACTTGTTTGTTGATAAGGATCTCAAGAACATTAGTCCTAACCATACTAAAGAGAACGACTCATATGGGATTGATGACCAATTGAATATAGCATGTAATACAGAACAATGCACATTTCATTCTGAATACGCTGAAGATGATTGCAGCTTGCCTTTTAGATTATTTGATGACGATATTTATAAATACCCTCCAACCTTATTGTTTGGCACGGTAGATAAATTTGCTGCTCTAGCTAATAATGTTTCAACAGAATCGGGATTAAGAAATAAAGATTCTCGCAGATTAGTAGGTAAAGGTTATGGAGGAAGAAATAAACAACGAAATGTATTACCCCCAGAATTAATCATTCAGGATGAATTACACCTATTATTAGGCCCACTTGGCTCATCTGTCGGTTTGTTTGAAAAAAGTATTGACTATTTATGCACCTATATGGACGATAATGGAAACAAAATAAAACCTAAAATTGTTACATCCACCGCAACAACTAGAAATACAGACAAACAGATATTTGCCTTGTTTAACAGAAGGTCAGAAATTTTTCCTAAGCAAGGTATTACTTGTGATGATTCATTTTTTGCATTTTATAAACGAAATGAAAACGATATAAAAAAATATGAATCCAAAAGAAAATATATAGGCGTTTTACCTATCGGAAAAACTCAAGTATGGATGCAATTACGCATTATATCAATTAATCTAAGTCATCGACTGAAATATTTTAAGGAGAAATATTCCAATGATGAAGTTTTTGAAACTCCTAAAGCATTGGATGATCTCAAAACAGTTTTTGATTATTACCATACCATTTTAGCTTATTACAATAGCTTAAAGGATGTCGGTAAGGCACAATCACAATTAGATCATTATTTGCCTGGAGATATCAATTATGTAATTAAAAACACAATCCCTTGGAGCTTTATAGATAAATTAATTCGTGAAGTAAAGGAAATTAAGTATTCCGAACTTACAGGGAGACTATCAGGAGAAGAGGTTAAAACTAATTTAGCAGAAATAGAACAAAAATGGACTCTTTTAGAAACAATTGATGATTCAACCGAACTGAAACTGAAAAAAATAAGTAATCCAGAATTTATTATTGCCACCAACATGATATCTGTAGGTATTGATGTCTCCCGTTTTAATACTATTGTGATTAATTCTATGCCTAGAAATATAGCTGAGTACATACAAGCATCAAGCAGGGTGGCAAGAGACGAAGATGGTGTTGTTTTTACCGTGCACCATCCATTTAGATCAAGAGATATTTCACATTATCAAAAATTTAAGGAGTTTCACGAGAAATTTTATAGTTATGTTGAGCCAATATCTGTAACGCCTTTCGCAAGTAAAGCTTTAGATCGTTATTTGGCTATGTATGCTATTGTTATTATAAGACATAATGACGACTTAGGTTTGATGAATAATGATTCTGCTAATGCAATTGACAATGATAAAATAGCAATTATTAAAGAGTTAATAATGGCTGAAATAGCAGAGGTTCATAAGAATGCGGATAATTTGGACAAGCATTTGTTGTCTAGAACAGCCGGTGTTGAATCTACTATTGACGGCATCGTCTCTCAAGAAGAAATTGATGATATTGAATTCAAATTAAATGAATTATTAGAAAACTGGATTGGTTTCATTGATGGTAAACCACAACCAGTTGATTTAAATTACAGAATTCATGACCACAGATTAAGGTCTTTATTTATTAGTGCAGTTGATGATAATTATCCGGATCATTGGAAAGTTTCATATTCATTAAGAGAGATAGGAGCTTCTACGGTTATAAAAACAGTTCAACAATAGAATATTATGGCAACGAAAAAATATCTCGAAAATTCAGCAGCAAATGAATCAGTTAGCAAGTACAAATTGCTTTCAGCTTATGGTGGCCCCGGATCATTAGTTCATACACAATATGGCAGTATAATCATTTCTTGTATTGAAGAATGGGGATTTCTAAAAAAAGTTTTAGAAATACATGTAGAATCTCACAATGACCCTGATGTGAAGGAAGAAGATATGCATAGGGAAGTCTCTAAACAATCAAGGAAAGAAAAAAATGGAAATATTGGTATTTCCAATGATAGTAGACTTTTAGGAGAGTTGGTGAAAAGTAAGAAATTAACAAACTTAAAATATCTAGCGTTAATACCAGATATTGAAATTGTTACACATAATAATAAAATAAAAAATGGTGTTGAATTTTCCATAGCAAGTTCATACATGCCCAAGGTTTTTGCGGATAGAAATAATAACTACAAGCCTTATAGTATATGGTATAAGGAGTGGGTTGTAAGAAGAGGCAGTGATGGTAAGAAAATAGATGAATATGCTAGAAAGTTCCATCCACCTAAGCATGTTTTTAATGAAGAAGAGGGCTGGACAAGTGAATTAAAACAAGATAATATATTATTACTTTGTGAACATGGCCATATAAGTGATTTTCCATGGTCCAAATTTCTAAAGTGGCGTAAAGAAGATCCATTAGCCATATTTGAAGATACTCCAGTAAAAATATTTGAAAAACAGGAATGTTGTAATAACCCAAAGATTAAAATAACTTCAAACGCGGGGAACGCTTCTGGGTTTGATGGTAAATTTATTCGTTGCATTAATGCTGGTTGTGTAGGAAAAAAAGGAATCTCACTTAAGGGTTTAATGGGCGTTAAAATACAATGTCCTGGTCACAAACCATGGGAAGCAACTACTGGTGATATTCAATACCATTCGGGTGATACACATGTCAGAAAACAAGAGCCACCTATTGAGACTTGTAAATGTGAAGATGTAAATGATAAGCTAAAACCAATGAAAGTTTCCCTTACAACTGGCAATAACATCTATTATTCACGCATATTATCAAGTATTTTCCTGCATAGTGAGTTGTTTGAAAGTGACGCGGCTATTGAAATAATGAGGCTAGAAGAAGAAAAGAAAATTCTTATGTCAGATGATGATACGGTGCATTTAGCACCTGCAATTATTACTAAAATAAAGGAGTTAAAGGCAGGGAGGTCTGAAGAAGAGCCAGAGAGTATGACTGATTCGGAAAGTGAAATGGTCTTTAGATTTAATGAGTTTAAAGCTTTTCATAAGAATGAGGACTTATTAAATCTCGATACAAAGCATTTAAAAACAAAAGAAGTTACCGCTAATTTAGATAAACAAACTAGTGATTATTTTGATAGGGTGCTTAGAATTGATAATATGAAAATAACATCTGCCCAGATGGATTTTTCCAGAGTGTTTCCTATAGACGCAGATGCAGAAAACGCTAATCCCAAAAATATTTTTAGAAGTCCTAAAGACCAAGTTAAAGTTTACCCTGTTGTTGAAAGTTTTGGTGAAGGTATATTCTTCTCTTTTAATTCTGAACAAATAGATAAATTTTTAGAGAACAATAAATTAATAGACGAAATGAAACTTCAATTAAGCTCTTTACAAAAAGGGGCTAATGATTTTAACAAAGGAGCTATCGATTTTGCTAATGTGATGAATTGGCAAATGTACTTAGTCCATTCATTTTCTCATTTAATAATGAGAGAGTTAGAATTTAGATGTGGTTACCCTACTGCCTCTTTATCGGAAAGAATTTATGTCTCTAATGATGAGAAATACAAAATGTATGGCTGTTTAATATATACAACTGAGGGAGCAGAAGGAAGTATGGGGGGGCTGATAGCCCAAACAAGAGAGAAAAATTTAAATAATTTAATTAAAAGTGCTGTTAATAGGGCTACAATTTGTAATAGTGATCCATTGTGCTGGGAGTCTGAAGGTCAAGGCTTATTTGATTTAAACTTTGCTTCTTGTTTTTCATGCAGTCTTGTGAGTGAAACATCATGTGAGCATAGAAACCTCTATTTAGATAGGAAAATTCTAGTTGATTCAGAAAATGGATTTTTTAAAGAAATAATTAATTAAACCTATTCTAATATGAGTTTTTATTCAGATAATGAAAATTTTATTAAAATTAAACTTCTTTCAGAAATGAAGGGTTTGTCTGATGAAGAAATGTTTTCTCAATATGAAAGTATAAAACCTGAAACAAGAAAAAGACTTAAAAAAGCATATTTATCATCTGAGGATTTATGTAAATTTTATGAAGAGGCTTTTGAACATGTTCTCTTTTTTGAACAAGAATTTCTAATAATAAACTTATTTTTTGAGAAGAAATGTAACAGTATTTTTAACTATTTAAAATTTGGTGAATTATCTGAATTAAAAATA
>Ga0114998_10003096_pt1 | contig 12429 bp, 8 predicted proteins | sample ArcticOcean_MG_C_5_FD_87044 | JGI IMG/M metagenome (GOLD analysis project Ga0114998, IMG submission 87044) | Marine microbial communities from western Arctic Ocean - ArcticOcean_MG_CB4_138 | ecosystem: Environmental > Aquatic > Marine > Oceanic | place: Arctic Ocean: Canada Basin | collected...
CCTCTTCCTCTTCCCCTGGCACTGCTTCGTTCATGAAAACGAACCGCGCGAACGAAAACGAGAAGAAGAAGATTGGGAAGAGGAACGAGCAGATGATCTCTCGCGGGCGGCAGTTGCGACGATGTAAGGGTTCTGCGAAAGCTCGTAGTACGGACGGTTTCATAGAAAACGTGCAGGAGATGATGCGGGAGTTGGTGAACGAGCGAAGAGGTTCTGGGAAGAACGCCTTTGATGGTTTCGTGCGAGTCATGAAATCGTACAAGATCACGAGAGTTTCGGAGGATGATTTTGTTGAAATAACGCAAAGGCAGAGACCGTCGTCAGGAGTCGTCCGCGCGAGTAGTAGTTCCTCTTCTTCTTCTTCTTCCGCGATGAATGGAAAAGGGAACGCGCGTGGTGATGATGAAAGTAATAATACTGACAATAGCGATAGTGAGAATAAATATACTCTTATGTGCGCACAGACGTACGAAACAGATCGAGAAACGCGAGATATGGTTTCGATGGAGATTGCCAAAAAAGGCGCGCTTCTCGGGTCGCTTATGATGGAGAAAGTGTTAGAATACGGCTGGTGGGACGAAGCACTCGTCGTCATCGATAATAATAGTCTGTCTCGATCTTCTTCTTCTTCTACTACTACTACTATTACAGCGAATGCGTTGATGTTTTCTAGAAGAGATGATCCACCAGAGTTGGAATTTCAAGCGTTGAAGAGTGAAAAGAGGAAAGCGTTGAACGTGAACGTGATGAGCGCGATTGAAGAACAAGTTGGGAAAACGACCGATTTCGATAAACTCGTAAGCAATATCGTGGAGAAAATATTTACAAAGTCGTCGAATATCGTACCAGATGAAATATCGTTGTCGAAAGCGATGAAAGAGGATATTATTCGAGATATTAGCGCGTCTCCAAAGGTAACTTTATATAAAAACACGCTTTTATACTTGTCCAAAAACGAAGACGAGTTTTCGCGGTCTTCCTCGAAAAGGGATTTTAGCATTCAAGCCGAGTTCCAGGGCGTTTCTGGCAACGGCGTACATCCTTTAGCAGTGGTAACCATGTCCATCATTGAAGATATGAGTGTCGCGATTTCCGAAGCAATCGCAAAAGCGATGCTCTCCACGAATGCGTTTTCGTTAGTTTCAAACTTGAAGTCTTCGAGAATATTGAACAAATTTCGAAACCAACAAAGATTTTCGAAATTCTTGTTTCATAACTACCACGACGTCGAGAATATCTTTTCTGATAAGTTTGAATTGTACGGTTACTACGCACAAACAGATCAGTTGACGAAACGTACTTTGTTCATGCAAAGAGTAGGCGAGTTAGAAAATTTGAAGGGTTTGAGATTCTTCGTTTCTCTCGTTTTAGAGGCGTTGGATGTTTTCGTACCTCTGTTATTTCAAGCGTGGAAAAACGGGACGAAATTCGCGACGTATCTCCTGGTCGTTATTTTAGGAAGGAGTATTGGATTAGTATACCGAGGAATCAAAGACGTAGTAGATGATTCAACGAGACCGCGCCGAAATGGGGGATTGTTTTAATAATACATCGAGTATTTATTATTTATTACAACTTTTTACTTTTGCACACGCGCGCAACAATTTATTATTATTAGTATATTATAATTTCTCTCCTATTTATTGTAGGTTGAACATTCGTCTAGCGAGACCTCGTTGAATGTCCCAAGAAGAGCTCGTTCCATCGTTCTTATCGTTGTTCGCCTGTGAATTCAAAGCCGTTTTGGCGATATCGATTTGCAAAGCCAACTTGTTGTTTTTGTTTTTCACGGTTAAGATATCACCAATTTGATCCGCGACTCCCATATCTTTGACGAATTTCATGAACTGGATGAAAATTCCCGGCAAAGTGCGGTAACTCGCGTAGTTAATACCAAATTTAGCCGCCTCTTCCTTGACAATTTTTGCAATCGCCGGGTAGTGAACGAAGCAAATTGCAGGAAACAAGTGATGCTCGACCTGTAAGTTTAATCCGCCGGTGAAGAAGTTTCCGATTTTCCCACCCCAATCCGCAGATGTGACTAATTGTTGAACTCCCCAATCTCTTTCCCAAGCTTCACCGCCAGTATCTTCTGGAATTTTCGCTTCAGCTACGTTATGGGAAACGGCAAACGTACACGCCAAAACCATGCCTTGCACGGCTACAAACGAAGCGATGCCTGCTAAAATTGAAGCCGTTGCGTGGTTTGCCAAAGGCGCCAAGAGCAAACTGAAGTGGGCAATCTTGCCTATAACAACGGTTGATAATTCCAAAGCCGTTGCGCCGTGAAGCTTTGCGCCTTCGGTATCTTTTGTGAACAGACCAACGATATCCCCGACTTGAAACGCGACTTGCATCATTGGAAACGCTAAGAACAAATAAATGTGTTGAAATTTATGGAACCATTTTCGTTCTCGTCTGGCATCAAATCTTAACAACGGCATTGCAGTGAAAACGTCTTGATCTAAAGCGTTATCGTTGCAGTGAATATGGTGCGAAACTTGATGATGGTAACGCCACATTAACGAAGATCCGCCGATTAAGTCATCAGTTAAGCCTAAAAGATTATTCACGATTGGCGATGGACTCATAGCGCCGTGGTTTGCACAGTGCTGAATTGTTAATCCAATCCAAGCCCCTGCAAGTCCAAGCAACGCGCCCGATAACACAGACGGAAACATGTAATATATTGAGTACGCAAACACGGCGAAACCTAAGATGACGCACGTCGCAAAGTCCCCGCCTTGTCTATGTTTGTTCTTTCCCTCCTCCGGGAACAACTCAGTTCGCACGCGCGTTCTTATTGCGTTATATAACGCCGAATCGTTCGGTCTCGGTGATTTTGGCACTTGATCAACTGGAAATCCTTCCAAAACTGGCAACATTCGAAACCTCGCGACGGCGACTTCCGGTCTCAAATGATACGATTCCAATAAAGCGGTCGAATCTCTACCGATTGCTAAATTCAATAACCAGTTCCCCCCGGGATGTTTCTCAAAAAATGGTCCTAAATCATACGCCGTTCCTCTATAAATAGTCCATCTCGTATCTTTCCACTTAGGGTCATTCCAAGGGTCCTCGATCGCTCCCTCTTTCGCACAATCTGGCCTCGGCGCTTGAACTTTTTCTTTCCCAAACACGCCCGGAATCGCTACCGCGCTCGTTCTGATTCCGTTCCTTTGTTCTTGATTTCTTCTCTGTTGCTCCTGTTGCTCTCGCTGTTGTCGCTGTTGTCGTTGTTGATTCATGCGCACCTCTATTGTCTTCGTCGTAACAGCCCTCGTCCTCGTTCGTTCATCGTTGAAACCGTGTTGATGACGACGACGACTCGTGATCGAATACCTCGAGCACGACGACGACGACGACGAAGAGGAAGACGAATTCACTCTCTTACCTCGATCAGTGGTTACACTCATACCGCGACCAGGTAACGCATTCATGCGATTCATAACCGCGATCATGTTCTCGATCCAGCAATAGTAGTAGTAATATGTACTCGTACTATCTCTATTACTTAACGCACTAAGTTAAACCAGAAGGGCAAAGTGAGGTGGAAAGAGAGTGCACTTTTAGAAAAGCTGGAAAATCTTGGGGTTTAGGGTGTGACAAATAGGGTTGGACACCCTAAACGTGAACTCAAAAAAAAAGGAAACAGCAGCCCTTGTTTTTGTTCTCATTTGCGATATAAAAATCAACAACGTTGAAAAAACACGCGCTTATTTATTAGTAATATTGTATACCATAATAATCGATACAGTATATTGCCACAGTCTGCATCGCTTCTTCTTCCTCTTTTTCTTTTCGATCGAACGGGAGAGCATATAAAGTCAGGGAGGCACACGGAACGTATACATAGATATAGATATAGACTGATAACGCATTTATAGTAATAGTTGTCTGAATGGAGATATGGTGATGATTATGATGATGAAGATGAATACTGTGAATAGCGACGTCAGTTCTTCCACTCGCACGATGAGATCATCGTCATCGCAAACTTGTAGCACGAGTAGTCATGCGCGTGGTCATCGTCCTAAAGATCTAGAGAGGAGAACTGCGATGAATACTGTGTCAAGCCGTAGATACAGTACGCAGCGCAGAAGAGAACTCGTGACGACGATGGGCGAGAGCATAAAAAATAATAAAAATAATAATAACAGTAGTAACGCGTTTACGAGGAATAAACGAGTGCGAGATAACGAGTGCGAGAGAAAAATAGGTACGAGAGTGAACAATGCCAGTGGCAGTAGTAATGGTCCGGGTAGTATATTCGATCCGTTGATAAAATTCAACCCCGAGCGCGTGTCAGTCTCGTTCTGCGAAGACTCGATGTTGAACGATTCTCCAGCGTTGGATTTAAGGAAACCAAGAAGGTATACTTTAACGCATAACGATCTGACGAGACATTTGACTTTGAGCGTCTCGAAAGAGTTCAACGAGACGCAGACATCGATTTGGTACACGAAACTATTAAGAGACGAAGTGTTAGCGGAATGGAGAGAGGACGGGTTGCACGTGTTTTGCCAAGTATCGGCGGATGGCGCTTGGTGGATACGCTGGGCGGCACCGCTTAGGGCGATTGTTTTTCGACAAAAGCTTCCGTTAGTTTTGGATACGTTGCGATATGCAGAGAGAAGTTTGTTCGATAAGCATCCAGAGTTATTAGAAACGCCAGTTTACGTAAACTTTAGAGGTTCTGTAGAAGACGCTTCGGCGGATAAAGATAAAGATCGAGAATATTGGGGCATTTTAAGAGACGCGGGTGGGAGAAACGAATCATCATACGAGGTAAAAGTTATAGAAGAAGATAAGGGAGAAGAAAAAAAGACGATGATTTTGGAGCGTACTAGCGCTAATAATATTACGAGTAAACCGCGATGATTGATCAATGAATTATGTAATAGTAATAATAATAATAATAATAATAATAATTTTAATAATTTCAATACTTTTATTTATTCTCTAAGACGTTCATTGCAAACTCGTAACATCCAAACGTGATTGCAGAACTCGGCGCTGATTTGCAAAGCGCCGGTAATAACCCTTTATAAAATCCTCGAACGCCCTCGGTTTTAAGAATCGAAACGATTAGCGGAATAGCTTTGTTCGCCGTTTCCGCAGCGCCATACGAAGCCGCTCGCTTTAAACCTATCACTTGTAAACGTTTCTTCATAACATCTAATGGATGAATTACTATGCGCGCGCATGATCCGGCTAAGAACCCTTTCGCGAAATGGTTCGATTCTAAAATCTCCAAGTTTTTCAAATATTCGTACGCCCCGAATTGTACAGCCGTCGCTGGAACGATTTCAACGAGCGTAATTCCTAAACCAGCGTAGAGTTTATTTCTCTTTAATAATCCTAAAAACGCATCGAAAACACCGTTGTACATTCTCGGTATCCCTTGCGAAGCTAACTGTGTTCGAATGATGTCGAACGGATATGTAATGATCGTCGCCGTCGCGCCCGCCAGAGCTCCGTTCACGAACTGATTATTATTCGTATTCGTACTATTTAAACCAGTATTTAATTTATCCAACATCCCAAATTGTATGCCAGTGTACGGTATCCATAGGCACAACGCGGGTATTGTCCCGGCCCATAATCCTTTCCTAATCCCTTCCTCTTTCGCGATTTGGAACATGGCCTGAACCGCTCCTTTATATTTCGCGTTTGAAACCTTATAGTTTTCTTTCTGTATCTGTAGTCGGATTTTCACGACGTCCAATGGGGCGACGAGCGTGCGCGCGATCGCTCCCGCGAATGCGCCCGCTACGATCGAATCATAACTATTTGCTCCCTTTTTCTTTGAATCTTGTTTGTTCATTATTGCCCACGATGTCGTCGTGAGAGCGCCTACGCTGGCTATGAATGCGATTATTCTCTCGTTCTCGATGATTATATTATTATTCGACGACGACGATGATGAATTAGTTTTATGACGAGTAGTATTACTAGTATTGTTGCGTGATAACGACACCGGTCCGTTCTTTCTGCGACTATTTTTCTGAAACGAACGAACTGAAGATGGACGATTGCTGTTGTTATTGTTACTACTGCCGTACGTATTCGTCTTCCAAATCATGTATTAGTGTATTAAATAATGGGTACTATTATTATTGTACTATTATTATGATGATGCTCAGGTTTTGTTTGTTCGTTTTGTTTGTTTCCGATGTTTTTGACGATTTTCGAAAACAAATCGGAACGTCGCGGTATGAGAAGCGCTCGTTGCTCTGTAAAGCGGTTTAAACTAAATAAAATAAGTAACGCGATCGAGTGAAGATTATCGTCATCGGCACGCGCGTGTCCTAGTCCTGGCATAGTCATCGCGCTCTTTTTTTCGATGGAGTAATCGATGAAACGCGTGCGGTTGAGATATAGAATTCAAGTAATTATTGATCCTTAATTTTGAATGATTTTGCATTAATTTCATAGAAATTGCCACTTTTACTAACATCTTCTTTAACTCAGTTGGTAGAGTGTGGGACTGTTAATCCCGAAGTCAGCGGTTCGAACCCGTTAAGAAGAGCTCATTATTTTTTGCTAACGCGAGTTCTAAGTGTTAATATGTTGTTGTCGCGTGTTTATTATTAGTGAAGATCTGTTTTTTACTTTCATTTCAGATCTCAAAGACTGCAAATTGTTTTAAATCATAACAAGACTATGGTATTATTATCGCAATCTTTTTCTTTGAGCTTTGCTACGACACCTGGGACGTGGAGTAATCCACACACGACGACGCATTTGATTATCGTCTTAGCGTTTGTTTCAACGCCTTTTGTGTTGCTACTATCACTACTACTACTATTTTCTTCCTTGCGAGCGGCCAATAAGAAACCACGCCGATCAGATGATTCAATAAATTCGCCAATAAAATCATCGTTTGCCTCTTCATCGAGCGCGATGAATACTTCGACTATGCGGTTTCCCGTCACTGGACGCAGCGATTCCTTTGCGTCTACTACGGTCGCTCTTTTCACAAACGGGTCGAATACTATTCTCGCTACTCTCATATTTTCTTCTTCTTTATCTTTTTCTTCGTCATCTTCCATGGAGAGATATAAACGATTTTGTGCATAAACGACGCCAAGTTTCGCTCCAATTAATGACCCGTTGTTTCTTTTAGCGATCAAATCTAACATTTTCAACCATCGAGGCTCGAACAGATTCAGTCGTCTGATTTCATCACCATTTTCAAAAGGCCTTTTCAAAGTGAAAATTGGCAATAGCAATAAATCATCATCGTCGTCGTTAGATAAATGATGTTGAGTGGCAGCAGTTTCAGTGGTAGAAAACGAAAACTGTTTATAAATCAACTCATTCTCTCTTAAACGTTTCGCGATTTCTAATCCGCGTAAGACGTTGTTAGCTAAATTAGCATCTCTATCTTGGAGCACTACGTTGACGATTAAAGAAAACATGAGTAAGAATATGAATGTTTCGATGAAATTATCATCTATTATAGCACACGCACACGTCGTCGCGCTAATTAATACCGTCGGTAGTGCTCCAAACGCGTTCTCAAACGCTTTAAGAAAATATAGTATAGAGTTTTCTCCTCCTCCCTTTATTGTGAGAAACGTACGAGAAGAGATTAACATTTTCATCGGGATCTCTTTTAATCTCACATCTCCAAGTAACGTTATTGTCTTCTTTTCTTTATTATTACTATTTAAACGAATCGACTCTTTCACGGCGTTTAATAAATCTTTCCCATAAAACTGTCGCTCATTCCCCGCTTTCTTCGTCGTCGTCATCGCATTCGCTGACAAAGAAATCGTCTCCAGTCGAAGAAAATCCAACTCGACGACGACAACGTCTGGTTCTATCAAATCACGAATCACTCGAGTCACTCTCTCTGCATCTTCTTTCGAGTTATGATTAGTTCCGACGATGTACGTTTCATATTTTTGTAAAGAAGAAGATGGTTCTGATTTTAATGTTCCGTTCGTCGTCGTCGTCGTCGTCGTCGTCGTCGTCGTCGTCGTCGTCGATGTCGATGTCGATGATTTTGACGTATTATTATTGTTATTATTATTATTATTATCGTTACGTTTCCGAAGCTTCGGAGGACTGTGAGAAGAAAATCGCGCGATTCTCGCGGGAACGCGCGCACTGATTTCGATCATGCTCTCATCTTCGATCTATCTTCGCGAACGTGAGTTCTTTTTCATTCTTTATTCTTTACGACGCGCAATACGTCTCGTCATCGAGAGAGTTCCAAAACCGCTTATTCGTGATAAATATGTACCAGTACGTTTTCTCACGTCGTATAGAATTTCGTTTACATATAAAAATGCGGTTTAATGTATATTTAGGGTGTCCAACCCTATAGAGTAAACCCTAAACCCTATATTGCGTGATTATGCACGAAATTGCATTTCTTCTTCAGAAAAAGTAATAAGGAATAAAAGTCCTGACGGATGTCGAACAAGAACAACGGTAACGCGTACGATCAAACGACGAACCAGACGCGAGTGATATATTCCGATCGTTTCGTCCCATCTCGCGTCTCCGATTGCGTCTCATCGTTTGAAGAGGAAGAATTTCGCTGCACAGGGAACGATTTAACGAGCACTGGATTCGTAGCGAGTGCAGCAGACTACAACGGTGATACCAGTACTCGCCTTGAGATGTTCATGCAGTATCAAAGACAGAATAATGTAGTGGATGGTGTGATGATGGTTAATCATCACGCGCACATGCGCGAGCAGATGATGTTTAACGCACACGCGCAGAACGTGTTGCCCGGTGGAGCGAATCAAGGAGTCGGTGGTGGCACGAACGATAACGATAATAACAATAATAACAATAATAACAATAATAACAATAATAACAATAACGATAATAACGCGGATAATAATAATAACAATAATAATGGGTCATCAGTGAGAACGGTCGTGGCGAATACGGAACGAGAAGACACGAGCGCTGCGTATCATCAATTGTTAAGGAGCGAGTTAGCGCTACCCGTGACTAAGGAAGATCAATTTTTGTTCGATACTAATACGAGTAATAATATTTCTTACGAGATGAGCCCGAGTAAGTTAAAGACGAATAAGAAGACTCTGAGGTTTAAGACTGATTCGCCTCCGTCGAGTCATACGAAACATAATAGAATGCATAATAATAACGACGATGATACTTACACCGGGAACGTAGAGTTTAATTTTAACGACGGTACGGGTAGTAATAATAATCATAATTCTGCAGGAGGAGGAGGAGGAATCGTGAGAGAGTTCAACGCAAACAACACTGCAGCCGACGATAACAACAATGGGACAACTTTTTCGCAATCGCCTTATTCTCTTAGCCCGATTGGGAAAACTGGACCGTTAGGGACGACGTTGCAAGCGCCTAGGAGAACGCCGAGGAAAATAGCCAGGTCGCCGTTTAAAGTTTTAGACGCGCCTGCGTTGCAAGACGATTTTTACTTAAACTTGGTCGATTGGTCGTCGCATAACGTTTTAGCCGTCGGATTAGGGACTTGCGTCTATTTATGGTCCGCGTGTACTTCGAGAGTAACGAAATTATGCGACTTGGCACCGAACGATACCGTATGTTCCGTAGCTTGGACACAGCGTGGGACGTATTTAGCCGTAGGAACGAATACTGGAGAGGTGCAGATATGGGACGCTGCTAAGTGTAAGAGAATTCGAACAATGGCTGGTCATCGCTCTCGCGTAGGTACGTTAGCATGGTCGACGCATATTTTAAGTTCAGGAAGTCGCGATAGGAGTATTCTGCAACGGGACATAAGAGCTTCGGAAGATTTCACTGGACGTCTAGCTGGGCATAAATCAGAAGTATGCGGATTAAAATGGTCCTACGACGACAGAGAATTAGCGAGCGGTGGTAACGATAACCAATTATTAATTTGGTCCGCCGCCTCGACGAGCGGCGGTCCCTCTTTACGTTTACCTCAACACCAAGCCGCGGTTAAAGCGATTTCTTGGTCTCCGCATCAACACGGTTTGCTCGCATCTGGTGGCGGTACCGCAGATCGATGCATACGTTTTTGGAACACGACGACAAACACGCCTTTACAATGCATCGATACTGGTTCGCAAGTCTGTAACTTAGTATGGTCCAAAAACGTAAACGAAATCGTCTCAACGCACGGGTATTCACAAAACCAAATCGTCGTCTGGCGCTACCCAACAATGTCCAAACTCGCGACGTTAACTGGTCACACAATGCGCGTGTTATATCTCGCAATTTCCCCCGATGGGCAAACGATCGTTACTGGCGCTGGAGATGAAACTTTAAGATTTTGGAACGTGTTCCCGAGACCTCGCACGCAAGGCGCCGTGCAAGAAAATTCCGTTTGGAACCTCAATCGAACGCAAATTCGATAACTATAGTTGTTGTTGTTGTTGCTGTTTAGCAGAAAAGAGAGAGAGAGAGAGAATAGAGAAGAAAAGTAGGTAGAGTAGAATAGGATTAGCAAGATAGTTCAACGTAGCGCGCTCAAAAGCATCGACATTTTCATTTGATGAGTAAGTAGCAGTAGGAAAGAATATTCTCATTATTTTTAACGAACATTGTGAATAGAAAAATAATGACAAACATCGCTCGAGACCAACCGACGATGTCGATCGAGATCAAGACCCCTAAAACGGACTCTCCTTGGGGCATAGTAGGTCGTACTTTCGTCTTAAGCGCCGTAGCGATGTTCAGTAAAGCCTTGTTAGGGATATTTAATACGACGACTGTATCGAACCACGAAGAATTTTTGAAGAGCTTGAACAGATCGAACGAGCGGAGAAGACTTAAGGCTTCCAACGAAGAAGATACTGATAATGATGACGATCGTTCTACTACTAATACTACTACCACCACTACTACTATCGATGATAATAAACTTCCCATTAAAAGAGGGTTAATCACGGTCGCGAATCATCACTCAACCTTCGACGATCCAGGTGTCCTAGCGTACATGACGCCTTTGAGATATTTCTTACAAGAAATTTTGTATAAACATAACCGATGGACTTTGTGTACGGCTGAAGTCGCTACGGCGAATAAGTTCACTGAACAGTTCATTCTATCAGGGAAAGGGATACCGATATATAGAGGCGGGGGAATCGATCAGCCTTGCATGAAGGTCATGGCCGAGTTAGTCGCGCGAGGCGAATGGTTACAGATTTTCCCGGAAGGCAAAGTGAACAGGGCTTCAGAGAAGTTCGACGAACGCTTGAAATGGGGATTGGGGAAAATTTTATGCGACGTCGAGGAAATGGGTGGCGAACAACCGATAGTTTTACCGTTTTGGCATTCTGGAATGGATAAAGTGAAGCCGTATGATGGTTGTAAGACAATTTTCAGGTGGGGACATAGGGTGCATATAACGGTCGGAGAACCGATTGATTTATCACAGTTTCGAGGGAGGTGCATGAAATGCACGAACGACGAACAGAAGGGAAATCTATATGCAGAGATGATGGCAGTAGTTAGGACGAAGATGAACGAAGTTAGAGAAAAGAACGAAGAGGAAATAGAGGCTATGAATCTGAAAAAAGCATCGAAAGCCGCTTGATGCACTTTAATAATGCGATCTCTCTCTCTCTCTCTCTCTCTCTCTCTCTCTCTCTCTCTCTCTCTCATCGCTATTCAAATGTGGTAGTGTTAAAATTATTGATGTTTTTGTCGTTGTTGTATATGTATATATATAAATATGAATTGTTTATTATTATTATTATTACGTATTATTTGTTTTGATACACACTTAACAGCTTGAGCAAAGAACGAGAGAAGAAGAAGAATGAGTATAGAAAGAAAAAACATCTTCATAAAAAAATTGCTTTTACGACGATAAATTAAATACTAATCACATAAATAATAATAATAATATATAATGGGCCACACTGTATGGATCAGAGCAAACTCCTTATTCACGTTCGCCTCTACCTCGCTCGCCTTAGTGGCAATAATGGCCTCAATAACTGATTATTTCCACGTCGCGAAACCCGATTTATTAATACGCGTGAAACAAATCGAACGCTTTAGAAAACAAGGGGCAAACGATGAAGCACAATTTCTCTTACAGTTCAGGGCGGATATGCGCGAAGTGTTCAGTTGGAACACGAAACAAGTACTCGTTAGCATAGATTGTGAGTATAAAAGTTCATTGAATGAACATAACGTGATTTCGATTTGGGATGGGATTTTGCAAACGAAGGAAGAGGCTATTTTCAGTTTTGCGAATTTGAGAAATAAGTATAGATTCATAGATCAAGGGAATAATTTGAGGGGGGCGATGGTTAATTTTACTGTCAGGTGGGAAGTCATGCCAGTCGCTGGGCGGTTACATGGAGATAAGAGGACTGTGGAGACGTTGAAGATGCCTGCGGCGTACATAGAATGAATAGAAGAGCGAGTTATAAATGTCCGTACGTAGAATTGTAGTACTTGAATTTTCTGCCG
>Ga0114998_10003098_pt1 | contig 12428 bp, 8 predicted proteins | sample ArcticOcean_MG_C_5_FD_87044 | JGI IMG/M metagenome (GOLD analysis project Ga0114998, IMG submission 87044) | Marine microbial communities from western Arctic Ocean - ArcticOcean_MG_CB4_138 | ecosystem: Environmental > Aquatic > Marine > Oceanic | place: Arctic Ocean: Canada Basin | collected...
AATACTATCATAGGAAACATTAAAATAAGGACGTGATAAGAACGAGAAAAAGAAGAAGAAGAAGAAGAAGGAAAAACAAAAATAACCATGGCATCGACGGTACCAGTGAACCCGAAGCCGTTCCTGGCACAACTCACTGGGAAGAAGGTCTTAGTGAAGTTAAAGTGGGGAATGTCCTACGTCGGTTTCTTAGTCTCCACAGATGCGTATATGAACGTACAGCTCGCGAATACGGATGAAGTGATCGATGGCGTAGTCCAAGGGAACTTAGGGGAAGTGTTGATTAGGTGTAATAACGTGCTTTATATTACTGGCGTCGATGAAGATGATGATAAGAAGTAGAGGATTTTATTTATTTTTTATTGGTACTGTACGAGAGAGTTGATTGATTCGAGGATCGTACGCGCGCGTGAGAGGGAGAGAGTGCGTGATATAGGTATAATAAATGTGTGTGTGTGTGTGTGTGTGTGTGTGTGTGTGTAGGATTATTAAATTTAGTTATGTGTGCGTATTTGTTATATATATATATATTATTTATATATACTGGCTATACTTTATAGTATAGTTTTTACATGCTAAACCCGCTAGGTAAAGTGTCGCCATCGAACTTACAATTAGAGAAATCCATCTCCGGATGTTGCTTCATGAAGTTCTTCATCAAATCCATCTTTGACTCTTGGTCCGATGTCGGTTTCCCAGCCGCTTTTTGACGTTGGTCGTACATCATTTTCTCGACCGTTTGCCTCGTTTCGCCGTCTAAATCGGATAAGTTTGAGTTCTCCGGTTGTACTTTTCTCGTATCAATTTTCGGGTCTCCTTTGATTACGCAATCCCACCAATTCATTTGGTTAAACTTCGTTAGAGTTAAACGAATTTCGCGATTATCTTCTAAAGTCCAGAACGAATCATCCGGCTTAATTGCTTCGCAAAACTTGCCGTTATCGATCCTCAATTTTGGAAGTTCGCTTTTTAGACCAAACTTAAAAGTCGTCGCCGTGAATTCACACGTGATATCTTTCGCTTTTGATCCAATAGGTACTGGTAGTCTAACGTCGACTTCTTGTAACGTCTGCGACCATACATAATGCTCGGCTTCACCACCGTTATACACGGACGGCTTGACAGTTCCTGGCTGTAACGCGTGCGGGTCGTCCTGTTCGCATTCGTCCAACAACTTCTTCTCGCGTTCTTTTTCTTCGTCTACTTCTCCATCATCATCATCATCATCATCACCATCGTTATTCTTCTTCTCGTTCCCATCATCATCGATCTCGACGATCTTATTCTTCTTTAAACTCTCCTCCATCTTCTGTTTCATCAGTACTTCTCTCACTCTGTCTTTTCTCTCCTTTGACTCTTGCTCGATCATCTTCCTCTCGTTCGACTCCTTTTCCTTCCTCTCTCGCTCCAATCTCTCTCTCTTCTTCAGTGCTTTCGCTTCATCTATTTCCTTCGTGGTGTTCATTGAATCTCGCACTTCGCGTTCTCTATCGAACGCATCGCAGACGCTCTCTCTCGCTCGTTCTTCTTCGCTGAAGAAATCCGTTTTCCTCCTTAAGAAACCGAAATAGGCCTCGTGCATGACATCGATCGCGTTCTTGGAACTATCGTCTGCGATTATCTGTGCGCATTGTTGCGCGACGTTCATGAAGAACGCGTCGAATTGTTGCTCTAGTTTTTCCGGGATCCGTGTTCTTCTTCCTGGCTCTTGCGATGATCGCGTCGTCGTCGTCGTCGTTGATTTCATTTATTTCTTTATTTTATATCTGATATCGCCGCTATTGTTGTGTGGTCTCTTTTTCTGATCAACGATCAATTAATTAATTGGGAACGATGATGGAAAAGTTTCCCACGACGCGCGTTGATTAAGAAAGCGACGATACAAAGGGAATACTTACATAACCTGTTCTGTTTTGTTTCGTCGAAACACACGCGCGCGCACACGTGCGCGCGAGGTCGTCTATCGATCAATGAAACGCGCGGTTAAAACTTGTATACACAGACTATACACAGAGATCTCGATGCTCAAGAATGTTTGACCTTCGGTTTCAACTGCTTGGCCGTGTTTTTGATCACTCGCGCGCGTTAAAATAAAAGAAAAACGAAAAAAAAAAGCGCGTTTGATTTCCATTCTGATTCGTCCACGATTTAACCGATAACGCGCCTTTGCTGCGCTCGTTTTAACTCTAGATTTTACAAACCCGCACGTCGACGATGGAATTCCTATAAATATAGAGAAATTCGAGAAATACAGAAATGGAGCGCATTTTTGAATTTTTGAATATTCTTCAAATTCGCGCGATACAAATAAAGCGCTAACAAGAAGAATACTAATACTAATACTGTAATACTAATACTAAGAATACTAATCCTAAATGGATCGTTCTCGCTTAGCTTCCGCGCGCGTGAACGAGTTAGTTCGAGAGCTCGTGCGAGCAGGAGATGAACGAGTAGCGCTCGAATACTTGATTTTGATCAGGAAAGCGTTGTTACATCATGAGAAAGATTCGAACGATATTGTAACGAACGAGTTCGAGCAGAGGCAGTTGTTCGAGAGCGTGCTGAACACGTTCGATATGTTCGACGATCGATTGGAGTCAGAACATGCGCAAGAGATTGGGATGGAGATCATAACTTTAGTGATCGATATGAGCCATAGTAATACTGATGACATATCTCCAATGTTCAATAGCACGGACTTCAAGTGTCCGAAAAACTATTGGCAAAAATGCTTGGAGTCGTTAGGAGCGACGACGGATGGAACGCGCGAAGCGGCGCGAAAGGCGTTGATCGCGTTATGTTTAAAAGCGAAAGCGATTACGAAGACGTTCTTGGTGAATAAGTTAAACGCGGATAACACTGGTAACGTGAATGCTAAAGTAAGCGCGTGTAAACTCATCAAAGAGCTTTGCGAGTCGAACGAAACGATGGGGTCGTACGAATTATGGGACTGTACGAACGCTTTGAAGAAACTTCGTCAATTATTGGATGATAAGGAGCTTATAGTGAGACAGGAAAGTCTAAAGGCGGCCGTGGTTTTGAGAAATTCACGCAGCGATGATTTGTCCGAATGCGAAGCGATTGAGAAAGCTTTGTTGGAAACTGACGGGCTGAGTCCAAACACGAGACGCGATTTAGAGTTCGCGCTTGGAACGAATACTACCGTTAGAACAACAACGACGAAAATAACAACGACGACGAAAATATCAACGACGAATCTTAAAAAGGATGACAACAACAACAACAACATCAATAAAGGCGAAAATAGATTGCTAGAGATGAGAAGTCCAATAAATGCAGAGGAAACCGCTACGGCAAGACGAAGAAGAAAGCAAACGGAAAGACTTCAAACGTTCCAATCGGACGACGCTTTGCCGAAAGAGGCATTTTTGTCTCTATCCGCGCAGAAATCACGAAAGAAAATGGAAGAAGAAGAAGAGATGTTAGAAAATGTAGAGTGCACGCAACACACTCTCGAAGATATTGCTAAAAATTTGGCCGATTCCACATCTTTAGATTGGGAGAAACGAGTTCTCGCGTGTAAAAAAATCATTAAACTTTCGAGTAGTAATAATAACGACCGCCAAAACGAAACAACATTCCGAACAGTTGCAAAAGAGGCTTCGATAGTTTTAAAGAAACAAAACGGTTCGATTAAGAAGTTTGGTGAGAGCAACGCGTTCTTGAACATTATCGAGAAGTTATCTTTTGCTGTACATGATCAGCGCTCGGCGGTTGCCAAAGCTGGATGCGCGGCCGTTAGTTCGATGGCACAATATTTGAAAGGTGATTTGAGCGATGAGTTTTTAGATATTCTCATACCGGCTCTTTTCGAAGCTGTGATCAAATCGATTGGTATTATTAGTGAGAGCGGCGATTCGTGTATATTAGAGATTATCAGGAATTGCTTCGCCGTAGTCGTTGTCGTAAATGGGGGAAGAAATTTTCATCTCGCCGAGCTGTTTTCGGATGAAATATTAACTTCAAAAGTTTCGAAAATAGCAAAGTTAAGAGCAAAATGTGCATTTTATCTCTCCGAATGCTTCTCGAATCAAAACATGGATGCAATAGTTGCTTTACCGAAGATATTTGCAGACATTTCGAGCAACGCTATTGAGAAATCTCTGAAAGACGCAGATGCCAACGTTCGCACAAACGGAAAGTTGGCGTACGAAAAATTGAAGCCTATCGTAGACGCTTCATATTTTGACTCGTTTACGGAGCGATTAGGTTCGGACGTAAAGAAACGAATGCAATTATTAACTGCTACTACTGTTAGTACTGCGATGATGATGTGTGATAATAAGAACAGAGCAACTCAATCGAAAGGTGAAAGTTTACAAGATGCTATACGAGAGCAAAAACGGAAATTAAAAGAGAACGAGGACGAAAGAACAAAAGGTGATTTGACTGAAGTCATAGAGTTCAATGCAGTCGTCGCAGCGCAGAACAATTTGAAAGCATATAATGATAGGATTGGCCAACCAGTCGACGACGACTTTACAATTGATTTGCCACCTCGACAGCTATCAATACAGACACCAATTACGATTAAGCCCGCATTGAAAAGACATAGCGTACTCGGAGACGAAAAAGCAGCAGCAGCAGCAGTAAAAGCGGAACAAAAATATACGATGATGGCTATTAATGAAGACGAAGAAGAACCAGTAAATGACGCTTCTCTTCCTCCGAAAGAACGTTTGATGCGATCACTCGAACAAGCTGAAGTTGCAGATTCCTCATTGGCCCGCGGAAAAGCAGCCGAACGTCTTCGAGACGCTTTGGAAGACATAGAACAACTTATTCTCCGGAACGGAAACACTAACGACGACTACATAGAGGCAATATCAGCAGACTTTTTACTTCGAGCAGCGTCGGCGTTGGCGAGAATGTGTGCTGATGATGTCGTCGAGTCGCAATGTTTTGTACCAGCGTTGGATGCAGTTCAAGCGTTGTCTGACGTCTCATCGCTGCGAATGAAGCAATCTTCTTCAGACTCCAACAATGATTCGTTCATGAAAGAGTTCAAATTTTCGTTTGCGGAATCGACAAAAATTTTAGCCGTGCCGCTATTTGGACGTCTCGCTGGAGAAGATCCGAACGCAAGATCATCTGCGTCAAACGTGCTGATTTCGCTTGCGCGTAACGTCGATCTCGATACTGGATTATTACCCGCTCTTCGAAGAGCGTTTGTGTCTTTAGAAGCTACCGAGTCTGATACTGAAAAATGCGACCGAGCTCGAACTGGCGTCGCGCAGTTTTCAGCGTACGCATTGAGCGCAAAGACTTTATCAAAGACAAAAATTGCACGAGTAAAAGGTTCGGACGAGTTGCGAAACTGGACGAATACGTTAGCTCGATGCGCGTCTAAATGTGTTTTGATTTCGGCAAACTCAAATTTGTACGAAGCGTGCGTAAACGCTCTGAGGATTATTTGTTTCGATGTCGATAAAGAAACGGTCGAAAAAGTTCTTACTAATTCATTTGCGGCGGCAATAGTTAACGTCGTTTTAAAAGAGAAGAAGAATGTTCCAGTAGCCGGAGTTACTGATGAGAAATCACTTGGATCGAAGAAAATATATAGTTTGAAGAAATCAAACGCGAGCGCAACATCATTAGAAGAAGAGCCGGACGTTAGTGCTTCGTCGTTGAACTATGCTGGGCAAACACCTGGGGCGTTGTTAAATAAGTCAACTGGAAGAAGAAAAAGTGTAGGTTCGAGGAAAACACCGCAAGCGTCTATATCGATGATGTTAGATCCAAGTACTACTTACGGGACGGATAAAAGTATTCCGATGACGATATCGCCTTCGCCGATTTCCAACAACTACATCAATCTTAGTAAAAACAAAAACAATACTGATATTAACGAAGACGATCGTTCGTTCGGATTGGATGTATCTCAAATGAACAATTTAATGCAAACGACGGCGAAGAAGAACCCACCACTTGTGCACGTGGCTCCTACTAAAAGTACTTTGGTTAAATCGACGACAACGACGAAAAAATCGACTCCTCTCGGCGTTGGTTCTCGAGTAATGCGTGCGTTAGATGTTCTTAAGACTACGAGTTCAACTGATAATGAGCGCAAATTGTCTTTAGAATCTTTGCTTCAAATGGCTCAAGAAGAATATGGCGCGTTTAAACCGTTTATTACTTTGATCGCTCCGACGTGCGTTTCGGTCGCAGAGAAAGACTCGGACGGCGTGTGCCGATTCTTCGCTCGACGCGTCTTGGAAGCTTCATTTGGTGTTTATGATCAAGAAGAAGATGATGACAATGCTATCATAATCGACTCGGTCACATCGCTCGTTCCAATCTTTCTCGACCGCGTAAGTAAGACGAGTCTTACGTGCTTGAAGCTTTTGCTCAATCGCCTTAAAGGGGGCTCGTCCTCAGAAAGCGCTACGAAAATATTCGACTCAATTGGAACGTACGTCTTCTCGGTGTTAGTGAACGCGACGAGTACCTCCGCCGAACACGGCGTTGCCGCCGTGAAGAAAGAAGCCTGTGCGTGCGTCGCAATCGCTTTACAGAAAATTATATGTTCGCAATCTTCCGCAGTAGTCGTCTCCGAAACCGTCCTGGCCGCGAAAGAACTCGAGCGCTTATTGAAAGCGGACGTATACTCCCTAAACTGCGTTTCCGATGTCGAAAAGAAATCGATATTACAGATCTTCTTCGCTCGCGCCATTTCCGAATCTTCCGCTTCCGCCGTCGCTGGTTCCGCCGACGACGTCCGCTTTCGACGCATAGCAGTGTAGCGTTTATTTAAAAACGTTCTAAAAATGTTCTAAAAACTTTCGCACTCTGACAGTTTTAAGAGAAGTCACGAATCAGTGTTTTTAAAATTCTTTATGAGTACTGCGATACGTGTACCGATCGTAAGGAGCACAAAAATGATACTAATAAGAAACCTTTTCCCCACAAATAATAAACAAAAGAATAAACAAAAGAATAAGTAAATAAATAATAAGAAGAAGAACATAAAATGAAAACGCTCAAGGACTTGGAAGAGCTCGAGCAGAAGGACGCGACGAAGCAGCAGGAGTTCTACACCGGTGGCTCCCAATCCGGTCAAAACGTGCTCGCCAGACCGAGCGAAGAAGAACTTCGGGGAACGGGAACTGCCAGCAGGGATTCGAGGTATGGCGATATGTTCAACGAGGCTATTAGACACGGGGCAATTAATCGTGATCTAGATCAAGAGAACGAACGATCACGAGCGAGGAATACTTTAGCCAGTTATGCGTTTATTGGACGCGGAAGAACTATGAACGAACAAGAAATAGGCGAAGAAGAGGAAGCAGAAGAAGAGGAATTAGATGGAGATGTAGAGGAAGAAGAGGAAGGAGAAGGGGAGAAGGAGATCGAAAGAGTCGTCACGTTTTGGAACAACGGATTCACGGTTGACGATGGACCTTTGAGAGACCCGAGAGCGCCTGAGAATCAAGAGTTCATGCAAATGATCTCAATCGGGCAAGCACCGCGAGAGTTGTTAATAGGCGTTAAAGCTTCGCAGAGGAATCCGATCAAGATCGATTTGAAGCGCGAGCATAGGGATTTCGAGGAGCCGAAGGGTTTGAAAGCGTTTTCGGGAGCCGGGAATAAGTTGACTGCAGCAGAAACTACTACTTTAACGAATACTACTACGTTATCTGAAGTCGATAAGTGGGAAGTTGATGAGAACGCGCCGCAGACGTCGATTCAAATTCGTTTAGCGAACGGAGACCGTCTCGTCGCAAAGTTCAATTTAACGCACACCGTCGCTCATATCAGGGATTTCATAAGGAAAGCGAAAGGGGATGAGTCCGCTTGTAAGCAATTAAGACTCGCTGGTTTCCCTCCAGAAAAGTTAGACGACGATTCGAGAGTGATTTCTGATGGTTTGAAAGGATGCGTCGTTCAGCAACTCTAATCGTCGTACGCGTTCGTCGTTCGATGGTTACGCATCGCGCTCCGCGACTTTATTCGCTCATCGTTGTTTACGCACGATGTAAGGAATACCCTAAACAACTCTACTGCGAATGCGATATATTATTCGAGTGAGTTCAGAGAGGAACTGAGAGGGAAGGGTGGTCACGACTGGTCGAGTGGTCGTTTTAGATACGAATTAGATATATATCCATCATCACATCATCGTCATAAAAAAAGATATTTAACTATTTAAGCATATGCGCGCGCACACGTGCACTCTTCGCTTTACGTCGTTTCACCCAAAAAGCGAGCAACGACGCAGACGACAACATCAACATCAACATCTGCGAAGAAGCGAACAGATCACGAGCACTAAAGCTGGTTTCTTCGAAAACGAGAACGAAACCTCTTCGAACGACAAAAACAAATTGGAGGAACAAAATATGCGTTTACTAACGAAACAGCGCATGATTGAGGACGAGATTAGGAACAGAAAATACGACCCAATAGATAACACGTACGTCTCCGACGAAGGCAGCGATTTTTTCAGAGATCCCGCACAATTGAAGGCCGTCGCGATCTTCTGCGCGTTCTTAGCCTCTTTTTTGTCCCTAGGAAATATCGGAGCCGCTTTGATACTCCCGATTTTGTATGGAAAACCTTTGCAAACGTGCTTGGCCGGCATAGTGTTCGGACTGTACTGCCCAGGCATCGACGGTTAAGAAGAAATGGCGAGTGTTGGAGAGAAAGACCATTGTTGAGATTTGAGAAGCGAATGACCGGTGGCCGTCACGTTCGTAAGTTCTGGGATCCACCTGGAAATGAGCGTGTCGCGCATGCGACTATTACAACATGGATGGCGACTGAGCCTTTGCAAACATGTTGTAATAGTATATAATAGTTTATTGTCTTCATTTGTGTATGTATATGTTACGTTTAGAATAGCTAAATAATTTTGTCTTCCTCTCTCTTCTCTCTTCTCTCTCTCTTTCTCTCTTTCGCCGTCAACATTCTTCTTTTTTATAGCCTCGAAAGTCCTTGCGATAAACTCGGGTCGGCTCTTTTTTGCTTAATGAGCTCTAAACCAAACTCTTGCGCTCTTGCAGTGTTTCCCATGTATAAACCGACGTATTCTTGCACTTCACCGGCGCTCGCTAAAGATAAAAGAAAATCGACTAAGGTTAAATCTTCGGAACCGTTCAAAGTGGTCATTGCGCGTTTGCACCATTGCTGCAAAGCTCGCTTGTTCCCAGGCGCCGGCGGTAAACCCCATGAATCAGAGCTTATCTCGATACTACCCTGGTTCAAATTCGCTACGCTGTTCTCACGAACTGAAGGATTCGATCTTCTTTGTTGAGTTAAATCTGGTCTATCGAAATCGCTTTGTACTTTTCGTTGCGAGCCTTGCATTTGTCTCGGCATCATCATCCCGCTAGGCGCCGTTCGCGGAGCGGGAGGCAAGTTTTGTTGACTACTGTTTGGATTAGCTAACTTTCCAGTGGCCCATGCGGTACCTAAAGCGGCCTGAGGGAGCCCGGGGCCTTGTTGCATTTGTTGCATTTGCTGCTCGCGCTGACGTCTTTCTTCCTCTTCTCTTTGAATCTCGGCTAAGGATTTACTGGCACCAATATTTTGGGCCATACCACCATTACCTTGCCATCCACTCTTCATATTTGCATTTCTCGCATTTGCTTCTCGTTGTAAAGCTTCTTGTCGTCTCCTAGCTTGCGCTTGCTCTTGCGCCATGACTTCTGCTAACGAGCCAGACGGTACAGCTGATAATTGCTGCGCACGTACATTTTGTGGCGCGCCGCCACCCCATGGTGTTCCAAATTGCCCACCACCTGATACATGAATAGGATTATTCAATTGGCGTTGACGCTCGAGCTCGGCTTCTTCGCGCTGAATATCAGCTAAACTTCGACTTTCGTTAACAATCGCAGCCGGCGTTGCTCCACCCCATGCCGGTTTTTGCTGCTGCTGCATTTGCTGCATTTGTTGCACTTGCTTCTGCTGTCTTTCGAGTTCTAAACGTTTTTGTTCTTGTTGAGCTTGCTCCTGTTGTTGCCTATTTAAGCGGGCGCTTTCTTCGCTTTGTTTTTCCAAGACCATCATCGCGCGTTGGCGTTGTTCCATCTCTTGCAAAGACATACCCATTCCTTTTTGTTGTTGTTGTTGCTGCGCAGATGCGCCACCCCCGCTACCCATAATACTTCCTAATAACCCTCCAGCTTGTGCGTTAGGTTTCGGCGCAGGCATACCTCCTCGAGGTTGCGACACCACCGGTTTGCTAGCGCTTCCTCCTTCCAGATCAGCGAGCGATTTCGTTTGCTCGAGCGGGACAGACTGAGACGGCGCCTGTGCTCTCGCCGAGCCCATGATATTGCTAAGCAAACCACCGCCACCGCCGACAACAGCGGTAGATTGAGGCGTAACAACAACAGCTCGATGTTGTTGTTGTTGTTGTTGAACAACCTGCGACTGTGACATCGGACGACCGCCACTATTCATGGCATTCAAAACCTGGTCGTATCGCCACCCAGATTTCACCAAAGACTCGAGTGGTACGTATTTGGCAAAATTTGGTGCATTTGATGGTCTGAGCGGCAAATCCATTGGAAAGAATCCACCTTGGTGCCATTCCGTAATTTCATCTCTCGTAAATGGTCCTTGCGGTGCACCGGCTGGGTCCAAGTACATCCAATTCATGGGAATCGGTATTTGCTGTTGCTGTTGCTGTTGTTGTTGCATCTGAAGTTGTTGTTCGAGCGTTTGCTGTTGCTGCTGCATATTCGGTGCGTTCAAATCTCCAAAGAATCCACCGCCAGATGCTACGTTTGGTGAATCTTCCTCCAAAGGCGCACTAAACAATCGCGACTGTTGTCTAGGTTGTCCCTGTTGTTTCATAGCTTCTTGCTCCTGAAGTTCCACACGAATATCTTGCGAGAATGTATCTTCGTTCAACGCGTTGATACTCGCTTCGTCGAGTTGTTCAATTGAATCATTTTCGGGGACGACTCTAGCCTCTTTCCTCGTCACTCCGGATGAAATCTCGGCTCGCATTTGTCTTTTTTCTTCCTCAGTAAGTGCAGGCATTGCGCTTCCTAAAAAGAAATCTCCAACATCCGTGCGATCTTTCAACGAATTGCTTTCCTTCGCCCACTCTGGCGTATCGTCATCTCTTCCTTGGTATGAATACGCGCCTTTCCCGTCGCCAATATCGCCTTTCTTTCCTCTCGTTCTTTCGTCGCCCTCTTTCCAAGCTTGTTTGCTTGGATTAGTCGATGGGGCAGCGCTCTTTGCGCGATTTGCAAACATGGTTAAATCCCATAGAATGTCCCCTGGTTGCACTGATTTCAATGGCACTGAGTCTTTATCAACCTCTGCTGGTAACTCGCACTTATTTGCCTGTTCTAAATCTCTCAAAATCTTCACCAACTCCACGGCACTGTAAATATGATCAATATGTTCTCTATCCGGATTCGATTCTCGTTCGTCTTTGAACAATTTCTCGAACTCGGCAGATTGCTCTTTAATAGACTTTTCAAACTTTTCCGAAACGCAACTCATTGTTTGTTCTGCTTCCAAGTCCTTCTCGTCAAATCCGGCCGCGAATGGCTGCGAAGAATCTACTTGAAATCCGCCGACGCCGCCACCACCACCTCCAGGACCACTGTGTTGTCCAGCGCCTCCTCGACCCATACCACGTCCTCTCCCGATTGAAAACCCAGACCTGTTTTGATTTGGTCTCCCTGGACCATAATCGTTCGTTCTGTTCGAGCGGTTACCTCCTTCGCCGCGGTTGTTGTTGTTGTTGTTGTAAAAGTCATTCGCTCCCTGCGTCGAAGTCGCGCCCCTCTTCTCATATCCTCTCGGTCCAGAAGAAGGGTTATTATTATTGAAATCTTTAGTATTAGAACCTACACCAATAACGTTATCTCTTCTAGTATACGAACCCTTTCCCCCATCGCCGGCTTCGTTATACTCTCTTTTCGATTGCGGAAACGTATTTCCTCCTTCGCGATCGATCGAAGATCTTCGTTGTTGTTGTTGTTGATCTCTCGCTGAATTATTATGATGCGAATGTCTATCGACCCTGGTGAATTCTCGATCGTCTTCTTCGCGCCATCCAGAGTTCGATGATTGTTGCGTCTTCTTCTGCTCTTTCGATGGTACCGTTTCCCAGGCCTCTTTCTGTGCTCCTTCAGGTCTTAACGATAAGCCCTCCATGTTCGACTTTGAAGAATCCGATTCGCTTCGTTATGTGTGATATATATATAGATATATATATATTCAATAATAATAGTAGTAATAGTAGTAATAATATAACGAAACAGTGTACACTACGGTTCACTTATTCAATCAATTATCCTCCCTCGTTCGTCGCTTCGTTCGAATAAAGATAAAAACGTACTCCCAAGAGCTTTCCGTGAACACAAAACGACTCGCTCAATCTATGAAACAGGGATACGCTCACGCCTCCTGTGCGTGATCAAGAGCGATTTATGAAC
>Ga0114998_10003100_pt1 | contig 12428 bp, 14 predicted proteins | sample ArcticOcean_MG_C_5_FD_87044 | JGI IMG/M metagenome (GOLD analysis project Ga0114998, IMG submission 87044) | Marine microbial communities from western Arctic Ocean - ArcticOcean_MG_CB4_138 | ecosystem: Environmental > Aquatic > Marine > Oceanic | place: Arctic Ocean: Canada Basin | collected...
CACCTGACCAAAGCTTAAGGTGTAAACCTTTTTTAAATTTTCCGGCGAGCTTGGTAAAACTGAAGGGAAAAGATGGTGGTGCGCTCTTTTCTGGATGACCACATTATTCTCATTAGAATGATAAACAAAAGTATTGTTACCGTGGGATAACAGCTCCCCTGGCTCGCCATCCATTAAAGTCATGCGCGTATATTCATCTTGGCCATGCATAGCATGGGTAATCTCCATAGACTGAATTTCTTTGGAATTTTTTAAGTGGAATATACCTTGATAATTCAGCGTCTTTGATGCTTGATGTGCGTCCACCAAAATCTTCCATGGATCTTCAATTGCAACGGCTATGTTCGTTACACTTAAGCAAATAAGTGCAAGAAAAAAAAACTTACGCATCATTTAGTCTTTTGCTACTAGTTGAGCTTTGATGAAGTAATTAGCATTTAATGCCGTAGTGGCGTAATGCTTTTCCATGAATTCAACTGGAATGTCTTCTTGTACTAGCTGAACTGGCTCATCGTAGCTAACCTTTGGCACATTTATCATCAATATCCCCGCAACAGCCAAAAACGCACACCCATAAGCCAAAATTTTCCATGGCATTAAAGGTGAAGCTATAGCCGAAGCTGTGCTTGAATTTTGCGGAAAGCCACTAATTTGGGTTGGCTCTTTATCAATAGCATCCATAATTCTAGCGCTAAGATCGGGCGATGAAGTATAGTTATTTTGGAGTACATCACGAACTACCTGGTAATATTTCCAATGACGCTCAACACCGGATTTAGCTGATAAAGCGTTAATTTCCTTATCAAGGTTTTTTTGTTCCACCTCATTATCAAACAATGATGATATTTTTTCTGACATAAATCGTGTAATTCCTTTACGTTAAATTTACCAGCGCTTGCTAGTTGTTTCTATTAATGGTTTTAGTTTTTCTGAAATAGCTTCTCTAGCTCTAAATATCCTAGACCTCACCGTACCGATTGGGCATTCCATAATGGCGGCTATTTCATCGTAGCTCAATCCATCCATCTCTCGAAGGGTTATTGCTTGCCTCAAATCATCAGGGAGCATTTCAATTGTTTGGTTGACCATGACAACTATTTCTTTGGTCATCATAGAGTTTTCTGGTGTTTCAAGACTCCTCATTTCATGACCATCTTCAAAATTTTCAATATCCTCTATCTCTAGATTATCCATTGCCTTAGGTCGTCGTCCAAGTGACACTAAATGATTTTTTGCCGTATTAACCCCGATGCGATAAAGCCATGTATAAAAAGCACTATCGCCCCTAAAATTATTGATGGCTCGGTATGCCTTGATGAAGGAATCTTGAACGATATCCTCAATCTCAGACTGATCTCTGACCATACGTGAAAGCAAGCGCGTGAGTTTTTTGTTGTACTTTTCAACCAAAAGACCGAAGGCTTTTTTATCGCCCTTTTGCGCTTTCTCCACCAACTTCTGATCAATAGCCCGCTCCGGGTTTACTGGTCTTACCTCATTAATCATTGTATTATCTTTTGGCATGGGCTCATTGTACAATGACTTGTAGTTTGAAACGACTTTAAGTTGGTTCATATGTTTTTTACTTTCGATAAATAGTTAAAAAAACATTTCTATATTAATCAATTGACCTACAATACGCTAACAAAGTTCATAAAGTATTAATCTTATATATGTTAAATTTTAATGTCGTAATTATAGGAAGTGGTCTAGCAGGGCTTAGCACGGCAATAAAATTAGCTGACGATAAAACAGTAGCCATTATTAGCAAAAGATCATTAAGTGAAAGCTCAAGCCAATGGGCCCAAGGTGGCATAGCGGCGTCAGTGGCTATCGAAGATTCCACTGAGTCTCACGTTAATGATACGATAACTGCTGGGGCCGGCCTTTGTGATGAAACAGTCACTAGATTTGTAGCAGCTCGCAGCACATCAGCGCTTAAATGGCTGACTAAGATGGGCGTCAATTTCACGAAGCAGGCAAATACATCAGATCTGCATCTTACCAAGGAAGGCGGCCATTCTCACCGCAGAATAGCCCATGTAGCCGACACCACTGGCGCAGCGATACAATCCACCTTAATAGAAAAGGTTAAAAATCATCCAAATATTACAATTTTTGAAGATCATATAGCTGTAGATCTCATTACCAGGGATAAGCTTGATAACGCTCAAGATAAAGACAATGCATGTTTGGGGTTGTATGTGCTAGAAAATACTAGCGGTAATGTAATAACTATCCGAGCAGATGTAACTGTGCTCGCAACTGGGGGGGCCAGCAAGGTTTATCTATACACGACCAATCCAGATGTCAGTACTGGGGATGGCATCTCGATGGCCTGGCGCTCAGGCTGCCGAGTTGCCAATATGGAGTTTGTACAGTTTCATCCTACTTGCTTATTCCATCCCCATGAAAAATCATTTCTTATTTCCGAGGTTTTGCGTGGTGAAGGCGGTATTTTAAAGCTCCCCAATAACAAGCCATTTATGCATCTTTACGACAAAAGAGGAGACCTTGCGCCACGAGATGTAGTTGCTAGAGCCATCGACTTTGAAATGAAAAAAAGGGGGATAGAGTGCGTTTACCTGGATATTAGCCATAAATCTAAAGCATTTATTTTAGAGCACTTCCCGATGATCTATGAGCGCTGTCTCTCATTGAATATTGATATATCGAAAGACCCTATACCTGTTGTTCCTGCTGCTCATTACAGTTGCGGTGGGGTGATGACTGATTTTAATGCCCAGACGGATATCAACAACTTGTATGCTATTGGTGAGGTTGCCTACACAGGGCTTCATGGGGCAAACAGATTAGCCAGCAACTCGCTACTTGAGTGCTTAGTGTTTTCCGATGCCGCAGTCAGCCATATCCTCTCTCAGTATCGCGTTCATGAGGAAATTTTGCCACGATGGGATGAAAGTCGAGTGACGGATGCCGATGAAGAAGTACTAATCACCCACACATGGAATGAGTTGCGACGCTTTATGTGGAATTATGTTGGAATCGTCAGGACGAACAAAAGATTATCAAGGGCGATGCACAGGATTCATATGTTGCGAGACGAGGTCAATGAGTTTTATACCAATTTTAAAATATCAAACAACCTTATTGAGTTAAGGAATCTTCTTCAAGTAGCTGAATTAATTGTGGAATCGGCTATATCAAGGAAAGAAAGTCGGGGGCTCCATTTTAGCAAAGACTTTCCAAAAACTAGCGATAAAAAACACATCACCATTTTAGACCCAACGAACTTTGTCCATGGGGCTGATGAAAAACATGCGATAAAAAAAGAAAAAGAGACGGCAATCGGTTAAAATTACGGAACGTATATTACAAATTCTATAAAGGCTTTGGCATGGAAATAAAAATGAATACTGTGGTCAACATGACCTACGAACTAAAGGATCCGGATGGTAATCTTCTGGAATCATCGAACGAGCCAGTAACATATCTTCACGGTGGATATGACAATATTTTCCCTAAAGTTGAGGAGGCTATGCACGGCAAAAGTGTTGGGGAGACCGTCGTAGTTTCTCTTGAGCCTGCTGATGCATTTGGCATATATGATGAAGAATTAGTGCAAATTGAGCCTGCTAGCGCTTTTCCTGAAGCTGAACTGAAAGAAGGGATGCAGTTTGAAGGCGAGGATGATACTGGGGAGATCATTATCTATACCGTGACTAATATTGCTGATGGGAAAGTCGTCGTGGATGGAAACCACCCATGGGCAGGACAAAGAGTTGTTTTCACCGCCGTCATTAAAGATGTTCGGTCAGCTAATGAGGAAGAAATCGAACACAAACACGTTCATGGAGCGGGTGGTCACCACCACTAAGTCTTCAGCTCTTCTGGAAGCTTTCTTTGAATCAGCTTAATTAAGGGCTCATAAATATGAGGGTTGGAGCATAGAATGTTTCCTGTCTCCAGCCAATTTTGTCTTTCAGAAAAGTCGCTGACTATCCCCCCTGCCTCTCTAACTAATAAACCACCTGCAGCAATATCCCACTTTGATAGTCCAATCTCCCAAAATCCATCAAGCCTTCCAGCTGCTACATAAGCCAAATCGAGCGCTGCTGCCCCGGGCCTTCTAATACCTGATGTATTGAGAATCACATCTTCAAGGACCTTGAGGTAATCCGATAAATACTTGAAGTCTCTAAAAGGAAAACCCGTGCCTATTAATGAATCTTTGAGTTTAGTTTTTTTTGATACTCGGATACGACGATCATTTAAGTAAGCTCCCTGCCCCTTGGTGGCTGTAAATAAATCGTTTCTATTTGGATCGTAGACTACGGCCTGGGTAATTTCTCCTTTTTGGACTAAGGCAATAGACACGGCATATTGCGGATAATTATGCAAAAAATTTGTAGTTCCATCCAATGGATCTATTATCCAAACATTTTCTGAATCATTACTTAAACCCGACTCTTCGCCTAAAAAACTATGGCTGGGGTATGCCTCCTTCAGAGTGTCGATAATAATTCTTTCAGAAGCAACATCTACTTCGGTCACAAAGTCATTGTAACTTTTATCATTGATGGTTAAGCTCCCAATATCTTCTGAGGCTCTGGTAATCATTGAGCCAGCACGGCGTGCAGCTTTTACTGCAATATTTAACATTGGATGCATATATACCCACTATTTGTTGGAAAGTATTAGTAAATGAATTTCTTCGCCTATAATGTTACAGAGAAAAGTCATGCACAACAAATCAAATATTTTAAAGCAGTTTAATGTCGTCCTATGCCGAACTAGTCATGGAGGCAATATTGGTTCATCAGCTCGCGCTATGAAAACTATGGGGCTCACAAATCTATACCTTGTCAAACCCAAACATTTTCCATCAGACGAATCATATGCTCTAGCTGCAGGTGCAGATGATATTCTGGATAAGGCGATTATTGTTGACTCTCTAGAAGATGCCATTAAAGACTCACATATCGCTATAGGCTTCACTGCAAGGAAAAGAGAGCTTTCGCAACCCCATAAAAACATCAGAGAATCTGCTCAAAACTTAATTGTGAGTGCGGAAAATCAAAGAATTTCCTTAGTTTTTGGCAATGAGACAAACGGCCTGTCCAATGATGAAATAAAACACTGCCAGCTCCTCAGTTTTATTGATGCGAACAATGATTATTCGTCATTAAATTTAGCTCAGGCAGTACAAATATGTTGTCATGAGCTTAGAGTTGCTCTAGATCTTGCAAAAGATAATGCTATCAACCGTGAAGGACTTGGTAGCTTTGTAACCTACAACGAGCTCAATGGATTTTTTATTCACTTAGAGGGCATGCTTAATGACATTGGCTTTTTAAAAAAAATTCAAGGGGAAAGGCTAATGCAACGACTTCGACTATTGTTTAATCGCACCCAGCTTGATAAGGATGAGATTAATATTATGAGAGGAATCTTTACAGAAATTCAAAAAAAGATTAAATAAAATATACTTGAGTTATTTACTCAGGATTATTATTTCGTGCAATAATTATCTTTTATAACACTGTTACCGCTATTAAATACATATATGTTTGAAAAATTTAAATCTGATTTGTCTATTGTTTTTGACCGCGATCCTGCGGCACGCTCCTACCTTGAAATAATAACTACCTATCCTGGTGTACATGCCATCCTTTTTCACAGAATTGCTCACAGAGTTTGGAAGCTCAAGCTTTACTGGTTAGGTAGAATGATTTCTCATCTTTCAAGACTGTTAACAGGCATTGAAATTCATCCGGGTGCCGTTATTGGTAATCGCTTTTTTATTGACCACGGTATGGGTGTGGTTATCGGAGAGACCGCTATAATTGGAGATGATTGTACTATCTATCATGGTGTTACCTTAGGGGGAACATCATGGAAGCAAGGTAAACGTCATCCTACACTTGAAAATCGAGTAGTGATCGGTGCGGGAGCTAAAGTACTGGGGCCTATAACCATCGGAAGTGGTGCGAAGATTGGTTCTAATGCGGTCGTAGTCAAAGATATTCCGTCAAATGCTACAGCGGTAGGCATCCCTGCAAGGGTTGTTGATGAGGAACAAAAGAAAACATCGGCTTTCAGTCCTTATGCTGTCGGTAAAGACGAAGATGATCCTATGACTGCGGTAATTCAAAAATTGATAAAACAGGCAGCCATACAAGAGCAAAAAATTGCTAACTTAGAGAGAAAAAATACCACGGCCAAGAAGCCTTAATCAATCACCTTAATACTTGATAATTTTACTCAAGTATTATAAAATATCATTTTACACTTTAACTGAAGATATGAAGCTCACAACAAAAGGAAGGTTTGCGGTAACTGCCATGCTTGATTTAGCCATGCATGAGACAGATAGCCCGGTAACGTTAACAGCCATATCAGCAAGGCAATCCATCTCGCTTTCATACCTAGAGCAGCTTTTTAGTCAGATGCGAAGAAAAGGGTTGGTTAAAAGTGTTAGGGGGCCTGGGGGAGGATATCTCTCAGCTCAAAGCCATAAAGATATTACGGTAAAAAATATTGTTACCGCAGTGGATGAGAAATTAGATTCTACGCAATGTGGTGGTAGTGAAAACTGTCATGAAGGTGGTCGCTGCATTACGCATGACCTATGGGTGTCATTAAACACTAAGGTGCTGGATTATCTTGATGGGCTTTCTTTACAAGATTTGATAGACAGCCAAAAAGATACAAATAAAACGATCACTTTTAGTAAGAGTTACAAAAAAAATAGTGATATAAAGCTGGGTGCAGCTTAAGACGTGATTTATTTCGATAATAATGCAACTACCGCCATTCACCCCGAAGTATTAGAGGAGATGATGCCTTTTTTTGCGGAACAACACGGCAACCCTACCTCTAACCATCGCTTTGGAAGAAGGGCTCATACTGCCATCGAAGAAGCAAGGGAGAAAGTTGCTTACGCGGTGAATGCTCATCCCTCGCAGATTATCTTCACTGCTAGCGGGACTGAATCGAATAACACTATTATTCATGGTGTGGCTGACGGGTATCCTGAGTCAATATTTGGTTATAGTGCCATAGAGCATCCATGTGTGAGTAAGCCAGTAGAGGCATTAAGGAAAAGAGGTTTTGCTTCCATAGAAATTCCTGTGGATCAGAATGGGCTAGTAAATATAGAGTTTTTGAGTGATATACCTTCAAATCAACCGACTTTTATTTCGGTGATGATGGCGAATAATGAAACTGGGGTCATCCAAAATATGCCTGAGATTGTACAATGGGCAAAAAAAAATAAGGCCATTGTTCATACCGACGCAGTGCAGGCGCTAGGTAAAATTACCGTGGATTTTGAGGTATTGGATGTAGATGCATTAACCATTTCTAGCCATAAAGCTTATGGGCCACAAGGCGTGGCCGCACTTGTAGTAAATAATAAAATTGATGTGGTGCCCTTTATTAAAGGTGGCGGGCAAGAAAGAGGTCTGAGAAGCGGGACTGAAAATTTAGCTGGCATTATTGGTTTTGGAAAAGCATGTGAACGTGCTGCTGCAAATACTGTCTTATTTGATAAAACAATACGGCCCTTACAATCATATTTGGAACAGCATTTGGTTCAGATGGGTGCTGTAATCTTTGGGGATCAAGCGAAGAGATTGCCTAATACCAGTTTTTTTGCTTTTCCACGGTTGGATGGGGTGACTCTACTTACCGCATTAGATAAAAAAGGCTTTGCTGTAGCAAGTGGCTCTGCCTGCTCAAGCAACAGCAATGAGCCAAGCCATGTGTTATTGGCTATGGGTATAGATAAGGAGTTGGCACAAGGTGCAATTAGGGTAAGTATGGGTGTAGAGACAACGCTAGAGCAAGTAAAGAGTTTTATTACATCACTGAAAATGGAAATAGAAAGACTTAAACAATTAGCTGCGATGGCAGCCTAATAACACGAGGAAATTATGAAAGTTGAAAAAATGACAATGCCGATTTATATGGACTACTCATCTACCACACCGGTAGATCCACGAGTTGCGGAAAAAATGATACCGTTCATTACTGAGGACTTTGGTAACCCCGCCTCAAGGAGCCATCCATATGGTTGGACTGCCGAGAAAGCTGTTGAGATTGCAAGAAAAGAAGTGGCGAAGTTGGTCAACGCAGATCCAAGGGAAATTGTTTGGACTTCCGGGGCTACAGAATCAAACAACTTAGCGATTAAGGGTGCTGGTAACTTTTACTCCACCAAAGGCAAGCACATTGTTACGTTGGCTACCGAACATAAAGCAGTTATCGATGCAGTAAGGGAAATGGAGCGATTAGGCTTTACTACCACTTTCCTTCAGCCTGAGCCTGATGGTTTAGTTGATATTGAAAAATTCAAAGCAGCACTCAGACCTGATACCGTATTAGCTTCAGTGATGATGGTTAATAATGAGATCGGCGTTATCCAAGACATTACTGCCTTAGGGAACATTTGCCGAGAACAAAATATTATCTTCCATGTTGATGCGGCGCAGGCAACCGGTAAAGTAGAAATTGACCTTGAAAAACTACCAGTTGATCTCATGAGCTTTTCTGCACATAAAACCTATGGGCCTAAGGGTGTTGGCGCGTTATATGTTCGACGCAAGCCAAGAATACGTATCGAGGCACAGATGCATGGTGGTGGTCAGGAAAGAGGGATGCGATCAGGAACGTTAGCCACCCATCAAATAGTAGGCATGGGTGAGGCCTTTCGCATAGCGCGAGAAGAGATGGGGGAAGAAAATGCTCGCATTAAAAAAATGCAGCACAGATTGTATGAGGGTTTAACTGAAATCGACGAAACCTATGTAAACGGTGACTTAGAAAAGCGAGTGCCACACAACCTAAACATTAGCTTTAATTATGTTGAGGGTGAGTCATTGGTGATGGCAATAAAAGGTATTGCAGTCTCTAGTGGTTCGGCTTGCACCTCTGCCAGTCTTGAGCCAAGCTATGTCCTCAGGTCATTAGGAAGATCAGATGAAATGGCTCATAGCTCAATACGATTCTCAATTGGACGCTTCACAAAAGAAGAGGACATTGATTACACTATACAATTATTAAAGGAAAAGATTGGCAGGTTGCGTGAACTTTCGCCATTATGGGAGATGTTTCAAGACGGTGTTGATATCGATAAAGTAGAATGGGCAGCACATTAAAATTTTAGGAGAAATGACATGGCTTATAGCGATAAAGTATTAGATCATTACGAAAATCCCAGAAACGTTGGCTCATTTGATAAAAATGACCCTAATGTGGGCACTGGTATGGTTGGGGCTCCAGCATGTGGGGATGTGATGAAATTGCAAATCAAAGTATCGGATACCGGCATGATTGAGGATGCTAAATTTAAGACATACGGTTGTGGATCAGCTATTGCATCAAGCTCACTGGTAACGGAATGGCTTAAAGGAAAAACCTTGGACCAGGCATCGGAAATCAAGAATTCTGCTATTGCAGAAGAGCTAGCGCTTCCACCGGTTAAAATTCACTGCTCAGTACTTGCAGAAGATGCAATTAAAGCGGCAGTTGCTGACCTTAAGTCTAAGAAAAAATAAATGGCTATCACCTTAACAAAGAAAGCTGCGACCCGTGTTGAGAAATATCTTGAGTCTCGCGGCAAGGGTGTGGGTTTAAAGTTAGCTGTAAAGACAACCGGCTGTTCCGGTATGGCTTATGTATTGGAATTTTCTGATGAAATTCCCGCAGAAGACCATGTGTTCGAAAGCTATGGTATTAAAATTATGGTGGATCCCAAGAGCCTTATATATATCGATGGTACTGAATTAGACTTCGCGCGGGAAGGATTAAATGAGGGCTTTCAATTTAACAACCCTAACGTAAAAGATAGTTGCGGTTGTGGAGAGAGCTTCACGGTTTGACCCAGAATTACTTTGAAATATTTAGTCTTCCGGTGGCGTATACAATAGATATGAATAGCCTCAATCAACATTATCGGCTGATACAAAAATCTGTTCACCCCGATCGATTCATTACTGGTACTGACGCAGAAAAGCAGCAGTCACTGATAAAGTCTACACAGGTAAATGATGCGTATAAGACACTTAAGGACTCAGTCAAAAGAGCATCCTACCTCATTAGATTGCACTATGATAAAGAAGAGTCTGGCCTACCCCCCGAATTTCTTATGCAACAAATGGAATGGGAAGAGGAGTTAGAGGATGCCAATGAAGAACAATCCCTGCAATTACTGTCGGATAAGATTGAGGCGGATAAAAAGATTATAGAAAATGTATTGGTGGTTACACTAGATGAAAAAAAAGACTGGGAATCGGCATTAAGCCATTTGAGTAAACTAAAATTTCTCACAAAACTTGCCGGTAAAATACAACAAAAAACGTTCGCACTGGATGTATCATAAATGGCATTACTTCAAATCTCAGAACCTGGAAAAAGTACACTCCCACACGAGCATCGCTTAGCGGTTGGCATTGATCTTGGAACTACTAACTCACTCATTGCCTCAGTAATCAGTGGGAAAGCCACTATCCTCGAAGATGAAGAAGGTTCACGTATTATGCCCTCTATTGTGCATTATGATGAGAAACAGATCTTTGTAGGCGTGGAGGCAGAAAAAAGACAGGTCCAGGGGCCAGAAGATACTATTGCATCAGCCAAAAGATTGATGGGGAAAGGCTTAATGGATATTCGTCCAGAGGACTTCACAGTTAGTCTAGAAGACAGTGCCGGTAATATTGCCATCCATACGAAGCAAGGACTAAAAAGTCCTGTAGAGGTGTCTGCAGCATTATTAAAAAGACTCAAAGAGCTGGGAGAAAAAAGATTAGGTGGTGAGATCATGGGTGCAGTCATTACCGTGCCGGCTTACTTTGATGATGCACAAAGACAAGCCACGAAAGATGCCGCAAAAATAGCAGGTATTAACGTGCTGAGACTTATTAATGAGCCGACCGCAGCCGCTGTAGCTTATGGTCTAGACAAAAAAGTAGAAGGTAATTTTGTTATTTATGATCTTGGCGGAGGTACCTTTGATATTTCTATTCTACGTTTAGAAAACGGTCTTTTTGAGGTCATGGCTACTCATGGTGATAGCGCTCTTGGGGGTGATGACTTTGATCATCTGATTGAGCAATGGATGATTAGTGATTTCGATACACCAATGCCTAATATAAAAACTAAACAACTCATCAAAAATTTATCGCGAAAAATTAAAGAGGGCTTAACTGAAAAGAGTGAGATTGCTGTGAATCAGTCTTTTGATGGTTTCGGTACCATAAAAAAAACACTTACCCGTGAAAAATTCGCATCCTTATCTGCTGACCTAACCAACAAGACGATTGCGTGCATCAAGCAAGCCCTTCATGACGCCGACCTAACACCGAAAGACATTACGGGTGTTGTAATGGTGGGTGGATCAACGCGCATGCCAATCATTCAGGTTGCGGTAGAACAATTTATTGGTATGCCTTTGCTTAACAATATTGACCCAGACGAAGTGGTTGCGCTGGGGGCGGCAGAGCAGGCTAATATTTTAGCGGGAAACACTAACAACGAACTATTGCTGCTAGATGTTATCCCCCTATCCCTCGGTATTGAGACCATGGGGGATATTGTAGAACGAATCATACCTAGAAACTCCACACTGCCTGTTGCTATGGGACAAGAATTTACCACCTATCAGGACGGCCAAACAGGCATAGTCATTCATGTAGTCCAAGGTGAGCGTGACTTAGTAAAAGATTGCAGGTCGCTTGGTAAGTTTACCCTTAAAGGCATCCCTCCTATGGTGGCTGGAGCAGCAAAAATCCGCGTTACCTTTCAGGTAGACACGGATGGATTGTTATCAGTTAAGGCAAGAGAATTGTCAACAGGGATTGAGTCATCAATTGAAGTTAAGCCATCTTATGGTCTGGAAGATCACCAGATTCAGCAAATGCTTGCGTCCTCTTTTTCCTCGGCAGAAGAGGATAAAGAAAGTAGAGCGCTTGCTGAAATAAGAGTAGATGGTCAGCAAATTATCGCGATGATAGAAAGCGCATTGGAACAAGACAAGAATCTCCTCAATCCAAACGAAATTGATCATATTCATGTTAGGGTGCATGAGCTTACCAAGGCATTAGCGACTTCTGATAGAGCGCTAATCGAAGAAAAAACAAAGCTACTAAACGAAGCAACTGCTGCCTTTGCTGCTAAAAGAATGGATCACTCCATTAGCAAGGCACTTACCGGAAAAACCATTAACACACTGGAGTTTTAATGCCAAAGATCATTATCCTACCCCATCATGAATTATGTCCAGAGGGTGACATCATTGAAGCCAAGAAAGGGACATCCGTATGCGATGCCCTTTTATCTCATGATATCCATATTGAACACGCATGCGACCAGGTCTGTGCATGTACCACCTGCCATGTCATTGTGCGCGAAGGGCTTCAATCACTTAATCCTTCTGATGAAAATGAAGATGATATGCTCGATAAAGC